>Ga0116163_1000133_pt1 | contig 53132 bp, 42 predicted proteins | sample AD_UKC107_MetaG_FD_89889 | JGI IMG/M metagenome (GOLD analysis project Ga0116163, IMG submission 89889) | Active sludge microbial communities of municipal wastewater-treating anaerobic digesters from Hong Kong - AD_UKC107_MetaG | ecosystem: Engineered > Bioreactor > Anaerobic > Digestate...
AACAGTGCCCCCGGCAAGGATCGAACTTGCGACACCAGGATTAGGAATCCTGTGCTCTATCCACTGAGCTACGGGGGCAATGCGGTTTTCTTAACCGCACGGCCTGCGTGAGTCAAGGGGAAAATCGGTGCATCCGGCACTCCTGATCGGCTGCACATCGGTGTTTGAGTCCTTGTGCCCGGGGCCTGGTTGCGCTATAGCCTTGGTTGCCATGAAACGACCCGAGATCCTCGCACCGGCGGGGAATATGGAAATCCTGGAGACCGCCTGCATCTACGGGGCCGATGCCGTGTACCTCGGTCTGCGGGGCGAATCGAACCTGAGGGCCTTTGCGCGGAATTTCTCCCATGAAGAACTTGTCCAGGGTGTTACCTATGCTCACGGGAAGGGGGTGAAGGTTTATCTCGCCTTGAACACTTACCCCCATAACTGTCAGTATGAGGAAATTCCCGCTCTCATCGATACGGCAAAAAATGCGGGAGTCGATGCCGTCATCGTTTCGGATATCGGGGTCATGAACATGGTCAGGCAGCTGGCGCCATCGCTGCCCATCCACCTGAGCACCCAGGCCAATGCCGTGAGCAGCCATGCGGTCAATGCCTGGGCAGGGCTCGGGGTGAGCAGGGCGATCCTGGCCCGGGAGCTCTCCTGTGAAGAGATCGCAGATATCCGCAGAAGCACTCGTTGCGAGCTGGAGATCTTCATCCACGGCAGCGTGTGCATATCCGTCTCGGGCAGGTGCCTCATCAGCGATTACCTGGCCCACCGCGGGGCGAACCAGGGCCAGTGCACCCAACCCTGCCGGTGGGATTATGCGATGATGGAGCGCACCCGGGAGGGACAGTATATGCCCCTTGAAGAGGAAGACGGGTTCACCTTCCTCTATAACTCAAGGGATCTCTGCCTCCTGCCGGTCTTCGGGAAGGTGATGGCCCTCGGTCTGGATGGCCTCAAGATCGAGGGCAGGAACAAGGCTTCATTGTATGTGGCCACCGTGGTGTCGGTCTACCGGCAGGCACGGGATGCCTATATAATGAACCCGGAAACGTTCTCAGTTAGTCCCCGATGGATGGAGGAGATCGGCAAGGTGAGCAACCGGCAGTACTTCACGGGGTTCTTTGAGGAAAAGCCGGACCAGGAAGGCATCAACTACGACTTCACAAGGTATGATCAATCCCATCACCTGGCGGCCCGGGTCATCGGAGCGACGGACGGTATGACGATCCTGGAGGCGCGCAATCCGCTCATCGAGGGCATGGAGCTCGAGAGGATGGCTCCTTCCGGAGAGAGACAGGTGTTTCCCCTGGAGGGGGCGATTTTCGAGGACAATACGGTCACACACATCAAGCCGAACCAGGTCTTTTCGGTGAAGACCCTCTTTGTGCCCCAACCGGGTGAGCTTATCCGAAAGTCCTTCAGCGAAGGCGACAAGGTCGTGCCGGGGAGGGAGGGATGAGAAGCCCCCTCCTTGAAACCCTGAACCCGGAACAGGTTCGCGCCGTGCGACACAGCGACGGTCCGCTGCTCATCTTCGCCGGTGCAGGTTCCGGGAAGACCCGGGTCATCGTGCACCGGGTGGCCCGCCTCATCTCCCAGGGCGTGGATGCGAACAGGATCCTCTGCCTCACCTTCACGAACAAGGCCGCAGGCGAGATGAAGGAACGCCTGAAGGGCCTGATGAAGACCCATGATCTTCCGGTCTGGGCCGGTACCTTCCATTCATTCGGCGCCTGGCTGCTCCGCCGCGAGGCACGACGGATCGGCTATCCGGCCGGGTTTGCCATCTATGACGAAGCAGACCAGCGCTCACTCATCGGCAGGTGTCTCAAGGAACTGAACATCGAGCGGGAGCGGGGCAGGGACGGCCGCATCGCATGGCTCATCAACCTCAGCAAGGACACGCTGCGGCCCATCGATGATATCCCCTTTGATCTGCACCTTGATCCGGTACCGGTGATAGACCTGTACGAACAGAAGAAGAAAGCCTCGGGCGCCTTTGATTTCGCCGACCTCATCTCTGTGCCCGGCCGGATGCTCGAGACCATGCCCGACATGCGGGAAGGGTACCACGCCCGCTTCACCCATATCCTCGTGGATGAGTACCAGGATACCAACATGGCCCAGTACCGTCTCCTCATGCAACTGGTGGGGCCTTCGAAGAATATCTGCGTGGTGGGCGACGACGACCAGTCCATCTATGGCTGGCGGGGTGCGGATGTGGGCAATATCCTGCGGTTCCGGGACGACTTCCCGGAGACCGAGGTGGTGATCCTGGAGCAGAACTACCGCTCCACCGAGGACATCCTCAAGGCCGCTTCCAGCCTGATCGCCAACAACCGCTACCGGGCACCCAAGAGCCTGCGGTCGGCCTGCGGGCCAGGCAGCGATGTGGCTGTCATGGAGATGCGCGACGACGGGGAAGAGGCGCGGCAGATCGCGTACAGCATATCCCGGCTCATCGATGGCGGCGTGAGCCCTGCGGACATCGGAGTGTTCTACCGGGTCAACGCGCTGTCCCGGGTTCTCGAGGAGGCCTTCGTGAGGCTCTCCATCCCGTATGCGGTCTATGGCGGTATTCGTTTCTACGAACGAAGGGAAGTCAAGGACCTGCTCGCGTACCTGCGCCTCATCGTCAACCCGGCCGATGATGAGGCCCTGGCGAGAATCATCAACCTTCCCCCCAGGGGCATCGGAGAGAAGAGCCTGGAGGCACTGCATGCCTTTGCCCGCAGACAGGGCCTTCCGACCTTTGCAGCCCTGGAGCAGGCCCTGAAAGAGAAGGTCGTCAAGGGGGCTGCGGCAAAGGGGGTGAGCGCATTCCTGCCCCTCATGGATGGCCTCATGAAGACCGCGGCCAGGGCCGATGTATCAGAGGTTCTCTCCGCTCTCGTTGAAAGGGCAGGGTACCGGGACTATCTCCTTCAGGAGGTCGATGGCGCGGACCGGCTCCTGAATGTGCGCGAGCTCATTGCCAGTGCGGAAGGCATCACCGATCTGGCCGGATATCTCCAGGAAAAGGCCCTGCTCACCACCATGGACATGAAAGGCGGTGAGACCGTGAGCGTGATGACCCTGCACATGTCCAAGGGGCTCGAGTTCGATTACGTCTTCATCGCGGGGTGTGAGGAGGGATTGCTGCCCCATTCCCGATCCTTCGACGAGGCTATGAACATCGAGGAGGAGCGGCGGCTCATGTATGTGGGCATCACCAGGGCCCGCAGGCAGGTGGTGCTTTCCTGGTCCCGGGTAAGGGCGCTGTACGGCCGGGAAAGCTACCAGATGCCCTCGGGCTTCCTCCGGGAGATCGGCCGGGACTAGAACTTCACCTGGGGGACCGCCTTTTCCGCCTCGGGCACATCGAAGTACTGGGCCTCCTTCACTCCGGCCCACGGCGCGAAGAACATGCCCGGGAATGTCTTGATATAGGTATTGAGCTCACGGACCATATCGTTGTACCTCTTCCGCTCCACTGCGATGCGGTTTTCCGTGCCTTCCAGGGAATCCTGCAGCTTCATGAAGTTTTCGTTGGACTTGAGCTCGGGGTAGCGCTCCTGAAGCAGCAGCAGCCGGGACAGGGCTCCTTCGAGCTCACCGGCGGCCTTCGCTTTGCCCGCCACGTTCTGGGCCTGGAAATAAGCCTTCCTCGCCTCGGCGACCCCGAGGAAGATGGTCTTTTCCTGCGCCGCATACCCCTTGACCGTTTCCACCAGGTTCGGAATGAGGTCGAATCGCCGCTTCAGCTGGTTTTCAACCTGGGCCCACTGGGCGGTCACACCCTCGTTCATACGTCGAGCCTTGTTGAATCCCGATATGACGAATCCTGCGATGAGGATGGCAACGACAACAATACCGATGATCACCCGAGCCGTTCTGCCCATAGGTCCTCCTGTATGAGTGCTCAATGGTTGGTTCTATACATGAATTGCAGTGCAAAGGGTACCCCCTTCGCGGATTCACTCACACGGTGCATTCACCAACCCCCGGATGCGCCGCCCCCGCCGAAGCCGCCCCCGCCGCCTCCGCCGAAGGACCCGAAGCCGCCTCCGCCGAAGGACCCGAACCCCCCCGAGCCCCGGCCCCCCCGCCCTCCGAGCAGGGAACCGATGAGGATGGCCTGGGCCAGCCCTCCGGCATGCCGCGAACGGGAGAGTGAGGAGAGGATGAAGAATGCGAGGAGGAAGATGATGAAGGGGCCGAAGGGGATGCCCTTTGAGCGCCCGGGGCTTTTCACCTCGGGCAGGCCGGAGAGCTTCACCCCCTTGCTGTCGGCAATGGTCCGGGCGATCACGGTGGTCGCTGCCATGATCCCTCCCGCATAATCGCCCTGTTTGAACCGGGGGACCAAGGACCTCCTGCCAATGCTTCCCAGGAGACTGTCGGGAAGGATCTGTTCCAGGCCGTACCCGGTCTCGAACCGGTACTTCCTGTCCTGAACGGCTATGACCATGAGCAGGCCGTCGTCCTTGCCCTTGCGGCCGAGGCCCCACTTCTCTGCCCGCTCGAGAGAATACTGCTCGATGGGGACACCTTCCGTGGTCGGCACTGTGAGGATGACGAACTGGGCACCGGTCTTCTGCTCCAGCTCCTGCAGGATTCCGGAAAGCTTTGCCTTGGTCCCCGCCTCCATGACCCCTGCCTGGTCTTCAACGTAGGTGCGCGGCTGATCCACCACAGCCGCATCGACGATGCACGGAAGGAGGATGCAGAGAATGCAGAAAAGGTTACAGGGGAAAAGTGTCCATCGCCGCGGAGAGATCATGGGTGATCCTGCATACATCCTGGAAGAGGGCAATGATGCTCGCCCGGTCATGGGGGATAGTGCCGCCGGTCTTCAGTGTCATGATATCCCTCAGTCCCTTCAGGGGAATATCGAAGACCGATTCCGCCTCGGTCAGTACGTCTGCCTTATGGGCAGGAGGCTCCTTGGGGATCTGCATGAGGTACAGCATGGCCCTGAGCAGGGGGAAATAACCCGGAAACGCCTCCACCAGCAGGCCCTTTAAATCTTTTGCCCGGCCCTCACACGAGATATACCCCCGCTGCAGGTTGATGAGCTTGCCCTTGAGGTCGTGCTCGCACTGCAGGCGCAGAGGCTGCTTTTGAATGTCGAGCCCCCGGAAGGGATCTTCTCCCAGCACGGTCCTGTGGAAGAGCTTCATATCGAGAAATTCGATGGGGAATACATCCAGGGAGCGCCCGATATAATCTTCGGTCATGACCAGAGGAGCACGGATGCGCTTCTTTCTGAAATGACCGCCCATGGCCGCCAGAATATCGAGATCGGCCACGTCTGTCCTGGTCAGCACGAGTGCCGAGTTGATGTCCGAGATCCCGGGGAGGTAGTCCCCGGTCAGACAGCTGCCCGTGACACTCAGAGATCTGAAAGAGGCGACGAAGCGGGCAGCGCACTCCTCTGCAAAGGGCCGGAATGTTTCGGCTGCCTCGCGGGGGATGCCGGACAGGTCTGGGCTGGGCATGGAAGGCTCCTTTGGATAGATATAGTAGCATGGGGGTACCTGGTATCCAAGGGTAAAGTTATCGAGCCTGGCTCTGATGAATTGTGGAGTTTCTTGGGTAGTTGACAAAAAAATAGCCAGAAGAAGTTTGGGTTTTAAGGACAAAGCACGAGAGGACTTGTCCCCTCTTCTGGCGTAAAGGAGGTCAGAACAACACTTGTTGTGATTATCCTAATGACATACTTATCAATAAAAGAAAAGCGAATAATTTCCGGATGGATTGGGCAATAATTTATTGTATAAATTAAACATGTTGTAATGGAAATCGTTCGTCCTTGGCCAAGGATCGACAGCTCTGTCCGGGTTTCGGGCTGGGGAATGCCCGCACCAGGGCCTTTCCCGAAGCTGAGGAGGCTCACACGGCGGTGTTGCGGAGCCTCATGGCATTGGTGATGACGGACACCGAACTGAAACTCATGGCCGCTGCTGCGATCATGGGTGAGAGCACGATCCCGAAGACCGGGTAGAGGGCCCCTGCCGCTATGGGCACGCACAGCAGGTTGTAGAAGAAGGCGAAGAAGAGATTCTGTTTGATGTTGCGCATGGCGGCCCTGCTCAGGAGGCGAGCCTTTGCTATGGACCGCAGATCACCCTTGATGAGTGTTACGTGGGCGCTGGAGATGGCGATATCCGTACCGCCTCCCATGGCGATGCCCACGTCGGCCCGGGCCAGCGCAGGGGCATCGTTGATGCCGTCGCCGGCCATTGCCACCCGGTGACCCTCGGCCTGGAGCCGTTCTATGGCACGAGCCTTTTCGGTGGGGAGCACCTGTGCCTGGATGTCATGGATCCCCAGCCTGCCTGCGATGGCCTCGGCAGCCTCCCTGCGGTCTCCCGTCAGCATGACGAGGTGGAGTCCTTCCCTGTGGAGCATGTGTACAGCCGCATGGGAGGTTTCCTTGACGGCATCGGATACCGCGATGAGACCGGCGGCCTGTCCGTCCACGACGATGAACATCACCGTCGCACCTTGGCCGGATAGCTGCCGGGCCTGCGGCTGGAGCCATCCCGGCTCGATCCCGAGGTCCTGGAGCAGGCGCTCGTTACCCAGGGCGACCTCATGGCCGGCCACGGTCCCGAGGATGCCCTTGCCGGTACGGGACTCGAAGTGGGTGTGGGGGGCAGGGCTGATGCCCCGGGAAAGGGCGGCTCGCACGATGGCGCTCGACAGAGGGTGCTCGCTGCCCTTCTCGAGTCCTGCTGCCAGGGAGAGAAGCCGGTGTTCATCGATGCCATCCTTGGAAACGATGGCGCTCAGGGTCGGCTTGCCCTCGGTGAGCGTTCCCGTCTTGTCCACCACCAGGGTATCCACCTTTTCCAGGGACTGGATCGCCTCGGCATCCCTGAAAAGGACCCCGATGTGTGCCCCCTTTCCCGTGGCCACCAGGATGGACATGGGTGTGGCAAGCCCCAGGGCGCAGGGACAGGCGATGATGAGCACCGATACCGCGGACACGATGGCATGGGGAAGTCTGGGCTCCGGCCCCAGGAGCATCCAAAGGGCAAAGGCCAGTGCGGCGACGGCCACGACGGCCGGCACGAAGTAGCCTGAAACCACATCCGCGAGCTGCTGGATGGGCGCCCTGCTCCTGCTCGCCTCAACGGTGAGGCGTACAATCTGGGACAGCAGGGTCTCGCTGCCGACCTTCTCGGCCTTCATGACAAAGGATCCCATACCGTTCACCGTGGCCCCCACCACCTTGTCTCCGGGTCCCTTTTCGGCGGGAATGGGCTCTCCCGTGATCATAGCCTCGTCGATGGCACTGGCCCCTTCAAGGATCACGCCGTCGGTGGGAACCTTTTCTCCGGGACGGACGCGCAGCCGGTCCCCGGGATGGATCAGGTCGATGGGGATGTCCTCTTCGTTCCCGTCGCCCCTGATGATGCGGGCGTTCTTGGGGGCGAGCCTGAGCAGGGACCTGATGGCTTCCCCCGTGCTGGACCTTGCTTTGAGCTCGAGGACCTGGCCCAACAGGACCAGGGTCACGATCATGGCGGAGGCCTCGAAGTACACCCCGACCACGCCTCCACGCCCACGCATCGTTGCAGGGAATATGTCAGGCACGAGCGTTGCGACAAGGCTGTAGGTATAGGAAACCAGGACGCCGAAGCCGATGAGGGTGAACATGTTGAGGTTCCGGCTCTCCAGCGAATGCCATGCCCGGACGAAGAACGGCCATCCTGCCCAGAGCACCACCGGTGTGGCCAGGACGAGCTCCAGCCATCCGAATGTCTTCCCGGCAGCCAGTCCTTCCAGCGGGTTCCCGGGCAGCAGATGCCTCATGGCGACGAGCATGAGCGGCACCGTAAGGGTCAGGCTGAAGACAAACCGCCTCTTCATGTCGAGGTATTCAGGATTCACCGCCTCTTCCAGGGAAGGGGCCATGGGCTCCAGGGCCATGCCGCACTTGGGGCAGATCCCGGGTCCATCTGTTATGATTTCCGGGTCCATGGGGCAGGTGTATCTCACCGGCGTTTCACCCTGCGCCATGGCGGGCGGTTCGACATACATGCCGGGGTGCACGGCCCTGGAGAGATAACGCCCCGGGTCCTGCCTGAACCTGTCCAGGCACTTCGGATTGCAGAAATAGTATGTCTTCCCCTCGTGCTCGTAAGGGATGTAGGCATCCTTGTCCGTGGTGCGCATCCCGCACACCGGATCGACAAATTCCTCCATCACCTCGGCGGGGAGTGACCCTTTCTGGGTTTCACTCCTCAGATACCTTTCCGGGTCGTTCCTGAACGTCTCAAGGCACTTCGGGTTGCAGAAGTAATACGTTGTTCCCTTGTATTCATGGGGGATATACGCAGCCTTGTCCGTGGTGCGCATCCCGCATACCGGATCAATGTAGACACCTTCGGTGTTGTCGGGAGTACAGCTCGAACATGATTTCACTGAACCGAGAATCTTCATCCCCTTGCCCAAGAGCTGCAAGGGTTTACCTTCGTTGCCGCTCATAGGGAAACCCCCTTTCGGGAAAAGGCCATATGTATCGGCTGCCATTTACATAAGGGCTGCCGGAGGAGATATCAAGTGTGTTCGGGAGACGCACTCCCTGCAGGAGACACCTTTCAGGAAAAAGATGTCCCGGTCTTCGTGATCTCCTCGAGCCGGATCCCGTCTTGAGAGAAGGACTCCAGGAGCAGTACCGGGGAGATGGTCCTGCCGTCCCTGAAGGCGATGCGCAGGGTGGAGGGATCGGCATGCTCCAGGAATTCTGCCACCTTGAGCTCCTTTCCCTCCTTCATGATGACGGCATCGGGTCCCATGGCGAGGCAGAAGGGGCGTGAAATGGTATAGGTGCAGGATACTACCTGTTTCAGTCGGCCTTCGGTGCAGGAGAAGACCGTCGATCCCCGGGGCAGGGAGACATTGATCCGGGACATGATTTCATCGGGGCGCATCGGGTGTTTCAGCTCGATCTGGACGTACTCGCACTTCGACGCTATGCCGTAGGATGTGGGCGGCGTTGTGCTGAGCTTCATGGCCGGGCTGTATCCCTGGCTGTAGACCACCTCCAGTCCGGCACGCCGGATGGCCCTTCTGAGCATCTCCTGATATTCGCGGGGCGTAAGGAACCGAAGGCCCTCTTCCTTGGTGAGGCCGAGGACATAGGCATACGCCCCATGGGCCGAGGGCTCGAAAAAGAGTGGGGTCGCCTCGGACATGGGCTTCTGAGTGTTCGCTATGCCGGTCGTGCACACGCCGCAGCCCGTACAGTCTCCTTCCCGGCAGTCGGGAGTCGACCTGCCGGCATGGGCTCTGGCCTGTTCGTCGAGGAGGTATCCCTTGAGGACTCCCATGTCGATGAAATCCCAGGGCAGGGTCTCTTCTCTTGTCCTGGAGGCAAGGAAGGCCGCCGGGTCAATGCCGCAAGAGGAAAAGGCCTCTTCCCATGCGTGAGCGTTGAGAGTGTCGCCCCAGCCGTCCAGGTAGGCCCCGCGCCTGTGGGCCTCGAGGAGAACCTGCGAGAGCCGGTGGTCCCCCCGGGAGAATACGCCCTCCAGGAACGAGAGCATGGGGTCGTGCCATTTCAGGGTGATGTTCCGGTGCCTCAGCGTACCCTGGAGGGTGCGGATGATGTCCTGGTAACGCTCGAGGGATGCCTGGGGTTCCCACTGGAACGGGGTGAAGGCTTTGGGCACAAAGCAGGAGATGCTGATGGTGAGGTTGCCCCTGAATGCCCGGGACAGGTTCCGCGAGAGCGTGCAGAGGGCATCGATGTCGGCGTCTTCCTCAGTGGGCAGGCCCACCATGAAGTAGAGTTTGAGCGACCGCCACCCGAGTTCCTTGATGATGGCGGCGCTGCGGAAGAGGTCCTCCTCGGTGTTGCCCTTGTTAATGACCGACCGCAGCCTTTCCGTAGCGGCCTCGGGGGCCATGGTGAAACCGGGTTTCCTCACCGATGCGATGAGGTCCGCCACCTTCCGGGTTATTCCTTCCACCCTCAGAGACGGTATGCTCACCGAGATCTCCCGGGAGGGGCAGTGGATGGATTCCATGAGCTCATTCAGGTAGGTCAGGTCGGTGGCCGAGAGCGCCATCATGGACAGGGTATCATAGCCCGTGCTTTCCAGCCCCCGGCGGAAGGACTCCATCACCGAACCGTATGAGCGCTCGCGGTATGGCCGGTAGATCATGCCCGCCTGGCAGAATCTGCACCCGCGGGTGCAGCCTCTCGCCACCTCCACGCCGATGCGATCGTGGACGATGCCGATGTGCGGCAGCACCGTGGTCCCCGGGAAGGGGTACCGGTCGAGATCGGGCAGGATCCGCCTCCTTGGCTTCCGTTCGTCGCCGGGACGGTATACCCCCGGGATCTCGGAAAAGGCCTGGATCCGCTCGGAGCGGTCCTTCGTCTCGAGGCATATCCGAGCCATTTCCTGGACGATCTCCTCGCCGTCGCCGATGACCACGAGGTCGAGGAAATCCATGACCGGCGACGGGTTGGCGCAGAACGTCCCGCCGGCGATGACGATGGGATCGCTATCGGTCCGCTCGTCGGCCCGCAGGGGGATGCCGGAGAGCCTCAACATGCCCAGCATGGTGGTGTACGAGAGCTCGTAGAGCAGCGAGAAGCCCACAACGTCGAACCCTGACAGGGGTCTTCCTTCTTCCAGGCTCGCCAGAGGGACCTCCTCCCGTGTCATCAGGCCGGCCAGGTCGTGCCATGGGGCGAAGACCCGCTGGGCCCACACGCCCTCCATGGCATTGAGGAGGTGGTAGAGGATCTTGATGCCGGCGTGCGACATTCCGATCTCGTAGACGTCAGGGAAGGCCAGCGCAAAACGCACCCTCACCCCGCCGTCAGGCTTGATGGTCTGGTTCACCTCGCCGCCGATGTAGCGGGCAGGCTTGGAGACGGATTCTATGAGGTCGCGGATGGTCTTCATGGTCTGGTAGCGTTGCGCTTTTCCCTTAGCTGTCTCCTCGAGAGTCCCCTAGGTTAGCCACAGTTGAGTCAAAGAGTCAATCATGCATCTCTCTCGGATGGGAGCAGGGAAAAACCCCCTTTATTCTGCACACCCCGCCTGAGGTATTATCGTCACCACGAACGTCTTCACCGATGCGGAATCATCCATTCAGGCGCATTCCTCCTTGCCTGGTCAGACTGGTCGTGATATTGAGGGGGTGCAGGAGGGAGGTATGTCGGAAGAGAAGCTTACCCTGGGGGAATATTTCAGGAGGGAACGGGAAAAGAAAGGGCTCGATCTGAAGGAGATCGAGGAAAGGACCAAGATCCCGGCCCAGACCCTCATATTCCTCGAGGAAAACCAGCTCGACATGCTCCCGCCCAGGACCTTTCTCCGGGGGTTCCTGCGCGTGATAAGCAAGGAGTTCGACTTCGACGAGGAAGAGATCCTCGCACACCTGGAAGAGACGCTTTCCTCCCATGAGAACATGAACAAGCAGGTAAAGATCCCTTCATACCGCGCCAAACCCGTACTCCCCATGCTTCTCATCATCGCAGCCGCCGTCCTGATCGTCATCGCCATCTTCGTCTTCTCTCTCAGACAGTGCCAACAGGCGCCCAATGAGGACATCAAGACGGGGTCCCTGAGTCAGGTCTATGTGGACGACCGGCCCGAGCCCGGCCGCAGTGTTTTTTTATGAGCAGATCGGACACCTAGGGGATCATCCCTCAGGACCTGAATGCCGCGCTATTCCACCGAGGCCATCATCCTCCATACGGCTGATTTTCTGGAATCGGACAAGATCGTCCATGCGCTGACCAGGGAACAGGGACTCATCACCGCCATCGCCAAGGGGGCCCACCGAAGCAGGAAGAGGTTCCCCGGGACGCTGGAACCTTTCTGCGAGGTGTGCCTGGAGGTGCACAAGGGCCGCGGGTCCGACCTGCAGCGCATCGAGTCGGCCCTTCTCATCAACGCCAACCTGAGCATCCGGGAGGACATCACCCTCCTCGGTTACTCAGCGGTCCTGCTGGAGGTGGTCAAGGAGAACCTTGGGCCCTACGACCCGGTACCCGGCACCTATGAATGCCTGAGGAGTTCGCTGGCCGTCCTGGATGCGGGCAGGCAATGGTTCCCGCTCTGGAGCATGGCCATGGTAAACATCCTGCGCCTGCTCGGCTACGGCATCGACATCGATGGCCTCTCCCGCGCCGGGGATTCCCAAGGGAACGGCCAGCGAAGGGAACTCTCGGCGGAGTCGTGCATCTTTCTGGAAAAGGGGTCGAAGATGGGCCATGAGGTGCTGTGCAGGGTCAATGTGAGCACCCAGGCCAGGAGGGAGATCACCCTGTTTCTCCTCGGGGCATGCTCGAGGGCTTCCGCCAGGCCGCTCAAGACCGTGGCCTTCCTGGCGAAGCTGCTTGACCTCACTATGAACCAATGCTACATGAGGTAGCCGAGGTAGCCATGGACTTCCAAGAATTGATACTGAACCTGCACGATTACTGGTCCCGTCGCGGGTGCCTCATCGCCCAGCCCTATGACCTCGAGGTGGGCGCCGGCACCTTCAACCCCTCAACCTTCCTGCGGGCCCTGGGTCCCGACCCCTGGAACGTCGCCTATGTGGAGCCTTCCCGGAGGCCCACGGACGGCCGGTACGGCGAGAACCCCAACAGGCTCCAGCACTACTACCAGTACCAGGTCATCCTGAAGCCCTCGCCGCTCGATGTCCAGGAGCTCTACCTCGACAGCCTGCGCCGGCTCGGCATCGACACCCTCGAGCACGATATCCGCTTCGTGGAGGATGACTGGGAATCTCCCACGCTGGGGGCATGGGGGCTGGGCTGGGAGGTGTGGCTGGACGGCATGGAGATCACCCAGTTCACCTACTTCCAGCAGGTGGGAGGCTTCGACCTCGATCCGGTATGCACCGAGATCACCTACGGGTTGGAGCGCATCGCCATGTACCTCCAGAACAAGAACTCGGTCTACGACATCCAGTGGAAGGATGACTGGAACTACGGGTACGTTCACCATGCGGGCGAGGTGCAGTGGTCGAAGTACAACTTCGAGCTCGCCGACGTCAAGATGCTCCTGGAGCTCTTCAGGCTCTTCGAAGAGGAGGGCCGGAGGGTCTATAAGGAAGGGCTGTGCCTACCGGTGTACGACATGTGCCTCAAGTGCTCGCATGTCTTTAACCTGCTCAACGCCCGGGGTGCCATCAGCACCACCGAACGCCAGTCCTACGTACTCCGCGTCAGGGAGCTGGCGCGCATGTCCGCGAAACTCTACCTGGACGGCATCCAGGCCCGTGGCGAGGTGGCATGATGGCACGGACCCTGCTCTTCGAGATCGGAACCGAGGAGATCCCCTCGGGCTTCATCGTCCCTGCCCTGAACTTCATGAAGGGCTACATGGGCGACAGGCTGGATGCACTGAAGGTTGAGCACGACGAGGTGCGGGTGTTTTCCACCCCCAGGAGGCTCGCCCTGATGGTCGCAGGCATCGCGGAGACCCTGCCGGACGCGACCGAGACCAAGATGGGCCCGCCCAAGAACATAGCCTTCGACAAGGACGGCAACCCCACCAAAGCGGGACTCGGCTTCGCCCAGACCTGCGGGGTGGACATAGCCGAGGTTACCATCGCCAGGACCCCCAAGGGCGAGTACCTGAGCGTCACCAGGACGACCCCGGGGAGACCTTCCCGAGACGCCCTGCCGGCCCTCCTCGAGGAGATGATCCCGAAGATTCCGTTCAACAAGACCATGCGCTGGTCGAATCCCGACGTGCGTTTCGCCAGGCCCGTCCACTGGATCCTGGCGCTCTTCGGCAGCGACGTTCTGCCCGTGAGGTTCGGCAACATCGTCTCCGGCAGGATCACCTTCGGCAACCGGTTCATGGCCCGGGAGCCCCTGGAGGTCAATGACCCGGAGGCATATGAACTGATACTGGAAAAGGCCTACGTCATCCCGGACCTGGGCAAGCGGAAGCAGGCCATATGGAAGGCCCTTGAAGACCAGGCGGCGAAGATCGGGGCCGAGGTCATGGACAAAGACCTGCTCGACGAGGTGGCGAACCTCCTGGAATACCCGCATCCCGTCATCGGCACCTTCGATGAGGACTACCTCCGGCTTCCCCGGGAGGTCCTGGTCACGGTGATGAAGCATCACCAGCGGTACTTCCCCATGTACGTCGCAGGCGACCATGCGAAGCTCAAGGCCTGCTTCGGAGCCTTCAGCAACATCGTGCCGAAGGACGACGCAGTGGTCCGCGCGGGCAACGAGCGGGTGCTCAAGGCCAGGCTCGACGACGGGCGGTACTTCTTCGTGGAGGACCTCAAGGTCCCGCTGAAGGTCTATGCCGACCGGCTCAAGGACGTCATCTTCCACAAGGACCTGGGGACATCCTGGGAGAAGGTCCAGCGGTTCGGCAAGGTGGCCCTGGCGCTGGCCGGGAAGATCGCCCCGGAGAAGAAGGACAAGGTCGGGGAGGCCGCCTCGCTGTGCAAGGGCGACCTCAACAGCCTCATGGTCTGCGAGCTCCCGGAACTCCAGGGCATCATGGGCAGGGAGTACGCCCTGCAGCAGGGCATCGACCCTGAGGTGGCCGTCGCCATCTGTGAGCACTACCTGCCGGCCTCCGCCGACGACGTGCTCCCGTCCGGCGTGGTGGGGGACATCATCGGCATGGCCGACCGCGTGGACACCATCTGCGGCTGCTTCGGCGTGGGCATGATCCCTTCGGGCACCTCTGACCCCTATGCGCTCCGCAGGCAGACCATCGCCATAGAGAACATCCTGCTGGGCAAGGGCTACCGCATCTCCATCCCCTGGCTCGTGGACGAGTCTCTGGCGCAGCTCACGGCGAAGCTGAAGAGGCCGGTCTCCGAGGTGAGGCAGGAGGTGGTGGCCTTCTTCGCGAACCGTTTCGTGTCCATCCTCCAGGCGAAAGGCATCCCTGGAGATGTCATCGAGTCGGTCATCGGCACCTTCGACGACCCGGTGGACACGTTCCAGCGGGCCCAGGCCCTGGCTTCCGTGCGGAAGGAATCCTGGTTCGAGCCCATCTGCGCGGCATCCAAGCGCGTGGAGAATATCCTCAAGAAGGCGGCAACCCGGGCGGCGGTCGATCCGAGCCTCTTCGACCAGGACGAGGAGAAGGCCCTGCACAAGGCCTTTGCGGCCATGGAGCAGCCCTTCATCGCCCATACCGCAAAAGGTGAATACACGTCGGCGCTCAAGCTGCTCGCAGGACTGAAAGAGCCCATCGACAGCTTCTTCGACAAGGTGCTGGTCATGAGCGAGGATACGGCGGTGCGCGAGAACCGCATAGCCCTGCTCAAGGCTCTCGTATCGCTGTTCGACAAGGTCGCGAAGTTTTCCAAGATATCGACCCAGTAACGGACATGACAAGGTCCCACCCAGCCCAGGGTGTCAGGAGGCGGCCTGAGGAATCTTCCAAGGCCGACATGAGGGATGCGTTCTCCATCGATGTGGACCGCATCCTGCACTCCCAGGCCTATACCTCCTACATCGACAAGACCCAGGTCTTCTACCTCGTGGGGCACCAGGGCATCTCCCATCGGGTCATCCACGTGCAGCTGCTTTCGCGCATAGCCCGGACCATCGGCAGGAAGCTGGGGCTGAACGACGACCTCATCGAGGCCATCGCCATCGGCCACGACATCGGCCACCCGCCCTTCGGCCACGACGGGGAGAAGTACCTCCACGAGCTCTGCGTCAAGGCGGGGATCGGCCCATTCAGGCACAACCTCCAGGCAATCCAGGCCCTGGAGCGCATCGAGAAGTCGGGCCTGGGCCTGAACCTGACATTGCAGGTCCTGGACGGCATCCTGTGCCACAACGGCGAGACGACCGAGCAGAGGGTCGGCCCCGAGAAGGGGGAGACGTTCAAGGACTTCGACGCTAAGAGGGCTCTGGCCCTTGCGGGAGAGAGCCCTCTCCCCATGACCATGGAAGGCTGCCTGGTGCGCGCCGCGGACACGGTGAGCTACATCGGCCGCGACATCGAGGATGCCATTTCCCTCGGGATCATCTCCCGAGGCGATCTTCCCCGGGAGGTCGTGGCCCTGCTGGGAGACACGAACGGCAAGATCGTCTATGCCCTGGTAGAGGACCTCATCGCCCACTCCACCACCGGCTCCATCGGGTATTCGCCCCGGGTCTTCGACGCCCTGATGGCGCTCAAGAGGTTCAATTACGAGGAGATCTACACCAACACCGAGGTCAAACGGGAATCGAACAAGATCAGGGATATGTACGGCCTCGTGTTCTCACGCCTGGTGGAGGACATCTCCGAGCGCGAAAAAACCTCCCCGGTCTTCACCGGTTTTCTGGACCGGCTGGGAGACCGGTACCGGAACACCCACAACCCCTTCGAGATGGTCCGCGACTACATCGCCGGGCTCACCGACTCGGCATTCCTGCGGGTCTTCCACGAGCTGTTCGTGCCGAGGATGGTCTGAGAAGGATGAGTACTGCTTCGTGCCCATACCCGATGGGCCTGTCTACACCCCTCAGGACCCGCCGTAGCCCACCTTGACCTTGCCGGACTCCATGATGACCGGCACCTGCCGCCGGCCGCCCGTGAGCTTGAGCATCTCGTCCAGCCTGGCCTGGTCCTTTTTCACGTCAAAGTATGCCGCCTTGTCCCCGAAGGCCGACCTGGCCTGGTCGGTGTAGGGTCAGCCCGCCTTGCCGTAGATGATGACATCGGACATGCAGTGACCTCCCGGAATATGCTTCGGGTATAAGTATAAACGGAGAGAATCCCGAGGGCAAGGTCATTCAATGGAAGAATAACGTTCGGGGGCCGTCCTCTACTTCCACTCCCGCTCGTCCACGAGGAGCTTGGCATCCGGCGCTATCGTGCCGGGGCTCACGAACTCGACACGGTCCACCCTGACCGTGCAGACCTCCTGGAAGACCTTCTCGAAACGCCTTCCAAGAGATGCGCTGTCTGCGTCGGAGTGCGCTTCAATGCGCGCCGTGAGGGAGTCCCGGTGGCCGGACCGCGAGATCACGAGCTGGATGCCCATGCCCGGGAAGGACTCGGAGACCCTCTTCACCTGGCTGGGCGCCACGAACATGCCGCGCACCTTCACGGCGTCGCCCACGCGGCCAGCGACACCCGCGAGCCTGAGCGCGGTCCTGCCGCATGGACAGGGCTCCTCGATGACGCTCGACAGGTCCCCGGTGCCGAACCGGAACAGGAAGAAGATGGAGTTGAGCCTGGTCACCACCACCTCGCCCAGCTCGCCGGGCTTCATGCACGCCCCCGTGGCCGGGTCGACGATCTCAACGATGACCTCTTCGCAGACGTGCCAGCCCTTCTTGGCGGAGCACTCGTAGGCCACGTCCCCCACCTCGGTGGCGCCGTACATCTGGTAGGTGTCGATGCCGAACTCGGTCTCGAAGCGCTGACGCAGGGAGGGCTGCAGCGGCTCGGCGCCGAAGCTCGCACGTTTGACACGGAAGTCCCGGGCGAAGTCATGCCCCAACTCCTTTGCCTTCTCGATGATGGCCATGAGGAAGCTCGGGGTGCCGGTGTAGCCCGTGACCCTGAGGTCCCTGATGAGCTGCACCTGCTGCTGGGTGGTGGAGGCCCCGGACGGCACCACCGTGGCGCCCACCCTGTTCAGGCCGCCGTGGAAGGTGAGCCCTGCCGCCACCATGTGGTAGGAGAAGGCGTTCAGCGCGACATCGCCGGGACCGAACCCGGCCGCCTTGTAGGCCCTGGCCCAGAGCGGATCGTCGGACCCCAGGTGGGGCTCGTAGACCGGACCGGGAGAGGTGAAGATGCGCTCCACCGGCGCGGTCGGATCTTCCAGTCCCCCGTAGGGGGGCTCGCTCGCCTCGAGCTCCACGAGCTGCTCACGGTTGATGACCGGCAGCTTCGGGAGGTCTCCGACGGTCCTGATATCGCCGGGTGCAAGGCCCCGTTCGTCGAAGATCTTCCTCACCCGGGAAGACCGTTCATAGCCGAGCCGGACCATCTCGGCAAGCCTTCTGCCCTGGTATGACTCCCGCTCCGTGCGGGGCATGGTTTCGAGTTCGTCGAGATACGTGCCCATGGGGCCCTCCTTGGTATGGTGCGGCAGTTACAGCCAGCGCTTCCTTCTCTTGTATGACTTCACGTCCCTGTACGACCGTGCCGCCCCGCCGGCGCTCACGCCCAGGTAGAACTCCTTGACGTCCGGATTCTCCCTGAGGTTCGCCGCCTCGCCCTCCATGACCACGCGGCCGTTCTCCATGACGTAGCCGTAGTGGGCGATCTGAAGGGCCATGTTGGCGTTCTGCTCCACCAGCACGATGGTGGTGCCCTGCTCCTCGTTGATGCGGCGGATGATCCGGAAGATCTCCCTGACCACGAGCGGAGCCAGACCAAGCGACGGCTCGTCCAGGAGGAGGAGCCGCGGGTGGGCCATGAGCGCCCTGCCCATGACGAGCATCTGCATCTCGCCGCCGCTGCAGTACCCGGCCAGGGTCTTCCGGCGCTTGGTCAGCGCCGGGAAGTAGTGGTACACGAGCTCCAGGTCCTTCTTCCAGGGCTTGGTCCACCGGGTGGCCGTACCCACCTTGAGGTTCTCCTCGATGGTGAGGTACTTGAAGGGCTGCCTGCCCTCGAGGACCTGGATGATACCGAGCCGGGTGATCTCCTCGGGGGACATGTTCTGCACGCCGTTGCCGTCGAAGACGATCTCCCCGTCGGTGACCTTGCCGTTCTCCGGCTTGAGCAGGCCCGAGACGGCCTTCAAGGTCGTGGTCTTGCCTGCGCCGTTGCTGCCGAGCAGGGAAACGATGCGGCCCCCCGGCACGTTCAGCGACACGCCCTTGAGCACCTGGATGACATCCGAGTACACCACGGATATGTTGTTGAGCTGGAGCAGGGTGTCGTTGACAGTGGATTCCATGGTCTCACCTCAATAGGAGAACGGCCAGAGCCTGAACGTGGAGCGGACGATCCTCCAGAGCTCGGCGAGCCCTTTGGGCTCGAAGAGGATGAACAGGACGATGGCCAGGCCGAAGGCGAACTCCCGCAGCGACGCCATGTTGAGCCCGAAGCCGGCCAGGGACCCGAGGTTCATCATGGCGTCCGTGGCGAACCGCAGGATCTCGTTGAGGCCCGTGATGAAGACCGCACCGAAGATGGCGCCCGGGATGCTGCCGAGCCCGCCGATGATGACCATGGCTATGTACTCCACGGACAGCCCCAGGTTGAAGGGCTCGGTGGAGATGGTCCGCATGTAGTAGGCCCACAGGGCCCCGGCAAACCCTGCGTAGAACGAGCTCACCGCAAAGGACAGCAGCTTGTAGCGGAAGATGGGGATGCCCATGCCCTCGGCGGCCCGGTCGTTGTCTCTAATGGCGATGAAGGCCCTGCCGTAACGGGTGCGCATGAGGTTGGACGCTGCCAGCGTCATGCCCGTAAGGCACGCGAAGATGACGTAGAAGAATTTCCGGTCCGTGTCGATGGCCAGGCCGAACAGGCCTGCTCCAGGCAGCATGATCCCCATGGTCCCCTGGGTGAGGCTGTCCCAGTGCACCAGGATATACTCGATGATGAACTGGCCGGCGAGCGTCGCGATGGTGAGGTAGAGCCCCTTGAGCCTGCCCGAGGGGATGCCGAAGATCATGCCGACCAGGGCCGTGACGAATCCGGCCGCCGGCACGGAGACCCAGAAGGGCATGCCCAGCCTGGTGGCGATGATGGCCCCGGCGTAGGCCCCCACGCCGAAGAAGGCGCCGTGGCCGAGCGATATCTGGCCCGTGAACCCGATGAGGATGTTGAGCCCAAGGGCCGCGATGGCCGCGATGCCCGTTATGTTCAGCACGTAGAGGAAGTAGGACGAGCTCATGAAGGGTACCACGGCAAAGAGCAGGGCGGTCCCGACGAGCGCCCACGTACGGCCGAAGTCGGTCTCGAAGATGGTGAGCTCGGCCCCGTAGTGCTCCTTGTAATTCCCGCAGGGGTGGAAGTGCAGCCGCCTCATCGCAAGCCCCCTATACCCGCTCGATCTCCACGAGCCCGAAGAGCCCGTAGGGTTTGATGAGCAGGATCACCACCAGGACGATGTACGGGATCACGTCGCGCAGCGATGGCGAGATGTACCCGCTGGTGAAGGTCTCCAGCAGCCCGATGATGATGCCGCCGATGATCGCCCCGCCGATGCTGTCGAGCCCGCCGAGGATCACCACCGGGAAGACCTTCAGGCCGATGGACGAGATCTCGTGCACGTTGATGCCGTTGATGATGCCCAGCACGATGCCGCTCATGCCCGCCACCATGGCCGCGATGGCCCAGGACAGGGCGAAGACCTTCTTCACGTGGACACCCAGCGACATGGCCGCGGTCTGGTTGTCCGCCACGGACCGCATGAAGATGCCCTGGGGCGAATACTTGAAGAAGAGCCCGAAGAGCAGGAGGAAGACGACGCCCATGAGCGACGACGCCACATAGACCGGGGGGATGTAGATGTTCCCCATCTGTACGGCCATGCCCGCCGGCAGGAAGTCCGGGTACATCTGGAGGTTGCCGCCGAAGAAGAACAGGAGCAGCCCCTTGAACATGGAGGAAAGACCCACGGTGAGCATGATGACGAAGATGAGCGACTCGCCGATGAGCGGCCGCAGGAAGATGCGTTCCACCACGAACCCCAGTACGAAGCTCCCGGCAAGGGTGATGAGGAAGGCCAGGACCACCGGCACCTTCAGCCAGGAGACCAGGACGAGGAAGAGGAAGGCCCCGATGGCCAGCAGTTGGCCGTGGGCGAAGTTCAGGACCGACGACGCCTTGAAGATCATGACGAAGCCCAGCGCCGAGAGCCCGTAGAGCAGCCCGATGCTCAGGCCGTTGATGAGCAGCTGTAGAAAGAAGTCCATGCCGTTTCTCCTGTGTCTCCGTGTCCTTCAGAATACCGTGATGACCCTGGCAGTGGTCTCGATCATGCCCACCTGACCGTCGCGGTAGCGGATCTTTCCCTTGACGTTGACCTCCCGGACGCCCGAGTACATGGCCTCGATCATGGGCAGGTACAGCCCGTAGACGAATCGCCTGCGCACCTTTCCCGTCCTCGTGAGCTCCTCGTCGTCGGCGTCCAGCAGCTTGTAGAGCAGGATGAACCGCTTGATCTTCATGGGCGGGGGGAGCTGGTCGTTGACCCTGTTCACCTCCTGGAGGATGAGCTGCTCCACCTCGGGCCGCTGGGACAGATCCGTATAGGTGGTGTACGGGATCATCCGGTCCTCGGCCCAGTTCCCCACGTTGCCCTGGTCGATGTTGATGAGCGCCGTGATGAAGGGCCTGCCTTCGCCGAAGATGACCGCCTCCTTGATGTACAGGGAAAACTTGAGCCTCGTCTCGATGAAGTCCGGCGAGAAGGCGTTGCCTTCCTTGTCGCGGATGATGTCCTGCTTGCGGCCGATGATCACGAGGTGGCCATCGTCGTCGAAGTATCCAGCGTCGCCGGTCAAGAGCCATCCGTTCTCGAATGCCTTCTCCGTGGACTCGAAGTCGTTGTAGTACCCGGTGAATACCGATCCGCTCAGCACCATGACCTCCTGGTCGCGGGAGATCTTCACCTCCGTGTGCTGCAGGGCCTTGCCCACGGTCTCGGGTTTCACCTCGTCGTCGGGCTGGACCTGGAAGATGCCGCAGGTCTCCGTGAGGCCGTAGCACTGCTTGAGGTTCAGCCCGCACGCCCGGAAGAACCTGATCACGTCGGGGCTGATGGGGTGGCCTCCGGTGAAGGCGCTGAGGAACCCTGAGCAGCCGACCCGGTCGAGCAGGGGATCGAACACCAGCAGCTTTGCGAGGCCGTGGAGGAACCGCAGGATGAAGGGCACCGCCTCCTTCCGCGCCTGCCGGTCCACGCAGGCCGTGCCGATCCGCTCCGCCAGGGCGAAGGCCTTCCGGTTGACGAAGCCCGCGTCGTCGATCTTGACCCGGATCTTCGAAGCCAGGTCCTCCCAGAAACGGGACGAGGAGATGAGCAGCGACGGACCGATCTCGCGGAAATCGGCGGTCACGGTCTCGGGCGTCTCGGGGAAGTTCATGGTCATGCCGCCCAGCAGCGCCACGCCGAAGCCCCACATCTGGTCCACGATCCAGGCGGGCGGGGTCATGGAGAGCCAGTTACCCCCGACGCCCACCGGGACGGAGTCGATCCACTTCCTCCCCATGGCCGCGTAGTTGCGGTGGGACAGCATGGCGAGCTTGGATATGCCCGTAGTACCCGAGGTGAGGATCATGTGGGCCGTCTCGTCGGCCTTGCCCTTGGCGAGCTCCTCGGCGAACAGGCCGGGATGCCTGGCCTCGTGCTTCTTCCCGAGCTCCAGGAGATCGCGGAAGCTCAGGAGGAGCTTGTTGCCCGCATATCCCCGCATGCCCGTGGGATCCACATAGATGATGGTCTTGACGTGGGGCAGATTGCCGGTCTGCTCCAGGAGCTTGTCCACCTGCTCCTGGTCCTGGGCGACAACGTAGGCCGCCTGGATGCGCGTCAGGGCGGAGGCCAGCTCGCTCGCCACGGCGGAGGTGAAGAGGTTGAGGGTCACGGCGCCGAAGGCCTGGGCGCCGAGCTGGGAGAACAGCCACTCCGGGTGGTTGTTCACGATCATGCCCACATGGTCGTGCCGGGTCAGGCCGAGCGCCTTGAGGCCGAGGCCGGTGTACTTGACGTTCTCCAGATAGTCTTCCCAGGTATGGGTCTGCCAGACGCCGTAGGACTTCTCCCTGATGGCGATGTGGTCGCGGCCGAGATGGCGGGCCTGGTGGGCCAGGATTTGCGGCAGGGTCCACGACGCGAAGCGCTCGAGGTGCTCGGGGCCGATCTTGTTCACTGATGCCTGCATGCCCATGATCCGCCCCTATGCCCCCTCCGGTTCGTCAAGCCCCAGGTCGGCGGTGTCCCCGAGGTAGGCCCTTATGACCTCGGGGTGGTCCTGGATCTCCTCGGGAACGCCCTCGGCGAGCTTCTCCCCGAAGTTGAGCACGATGACCCGCTGGGATATGCTCATGACGATGGACATGTCGTGCTCTACCAGGATCATGGTCTGTCCCCAGCCTTCGTGCAGCTCCAGAAGGAAGCGCACCATGTCCTCCTTCTCTTCGAGCGTCATGCCGGCGAAGGGCTCGTCCAGGACCAGCAGGCTTGGCTCGGAAGCCAAGGCCCGGCCCAGCTCCACCCGTTTGCGCATGCCGTAGGGCAGCGACCCCACGAGCTCCTTGCGGATGGACTGCATCTCCAGGAAGTCGATGATCTCCTCCAGGATCTCGTGGTGCCTCACCTCCTCCCTCTTCACCGAGGGAGAGTACAGACACGCCAGGCCGAAGTTGTAGGACGAGCGTGTATGGCGGGCCAGCAGCATGTTCTGGAGCACGGTCATGCCCGGGAACAGCTCGATGTTCTGGAAGGTCCTGCCGATGCCGAGCGAGGTGAGCCTGTGCGTATGCATCCTGGCGATGCTCCGGCCGTTGAACACAATGTCGCCGGATGTGGCCTTGTAGAATCCGGTGATGCAGTTCAGGAGGCTCGTCTTGCCGGCGCCGTTGGGGCCGATGACGGCCACCAGCTCGCCGGTATGGACGGACAGGCTCACGTCTTTGACGGCCTGGATGCCGCCGAAGGCGAGAGACAGGCCTTTGACCTCGAGCTCGGCCTGCCTGCTCGCCATCTTCTCGGCGGAGAATATTCGTGGATGTCCTCGGAATGCCCTCACGTATGTCTGCCTTTTAGGGTTATTTCACCTTCAGGAGCTTGATCTTATCCTTGCCGGGGGTGACGAAGCCGGTCAGCGGCGTGAAGGTGCCGTTCTCGTGGATCTGCACGATCCTGCCGGTGAACGATGCGCCGTGGTCTTCCCTGGTGTAGGTGATGGCCGGCACCAGTCCACCGAAGTCCTCGTCCTTGAAGGATTCCATGGCCTTGTTGATGGTCTCCGGGTTTACCTGGCCGGATTTCTCCTGAGCCCTGACGAAGGCGCGCTCCATGATCATGCCTATGACCACGCCCTCCCAGTAGGCGGTGTCGAAGGAGTCCACGGTCTTATAGCGCTTCCAGAGCTCTTCCATGACCTTCATGCCGGGGACATTGTCAGACGGCAGGCCGCCGCAGAACTGCATCTTCACGCGGTCGCGGATGAGACCCTTGCCGTTCTTGAAGAAGTCGGGATCGGTGGACGTCCACGTGCCGATGAACATGGGGTTGTAGCCGATGCGGTCCGCCCCCTTGAGCGTGCTGATGATGGCCGCGGGCAGCATCTGCATGAACACGTACTGGGCACCTTTCTGCTTGAGGCGCAGCAGCTCGGTGGTGAGGTCCACGGTCTGGGGCGGGAACTCCTCGATGGACACGATCTCGATGTTCTTGCCCTTGACGTACTCCTTGCTCGGTTCGTGGATGGACCGACCGTATGCATTGTTGTAGGTCAGCAGGCCGACCCTGGCGGGGCCCGGGCCTTTGTGCACGGCGGCGATGTACTCCATGATCACGGCGCAGTCGAGCTTGTAGGTGCCGAAGGGGAGGAACATGTAGTCCACCGGCGGCTGGAGGAGCTCCCAGGCCGTGGAGTAGTTGAGCGCCGGTATCTTGAACTGCTGCAGGATAGGCTTTGCCTGGATGCCCTCACCCGCACCCCAGGTGGCGATCATGTCCGTCTTCTCCTGCATGGCGAACTTGCGCACCGCCGCTACGGCCTCAGCGGGCTTGTATGCGGTATCCACGGTGATCATGTTGATCTTGGCGCCCTTTATGCCGCCCTTGACCTCGTTGACATACCGGAAATAGTCCTGGGTGCCCTTGGCATGGTACTGGCCCCAGGTGGATGCCGGGCCGGTGAGGTTGATGGCGGCGCCAACCTTGATGTCCTTCGCCTGGAGCGCCGGGGCCATGACGATGCAGGCCGCCAGCAGCAACCCTCCCGTAATGAGAATGTGTTTCATGATTCTCTTCATTTTCATTTCATCTCCTCCCTTCGTTTTTCCTCAACAACCGTCCACCACACCTGCAATGGACCCTTTGACCTCTGGACATAAAAAAAAAGCCGCAGGTAGACGGAACCGGTCTACCTGCGGCTTTTTTTGACTAAGTCCTGAAAAGCTTAAACGCAGGCAGACCTAATCAAAAAAGAAGAACCCGAAAGAAGTTGTCAGATGTCTTGTTGTCATAGGATAGGGGCTTTAAAGAAATATTGCAGGGAAGTCAAGGGAAAAAGACTTAAGGAAGGGCCGGGATGGTTCGGCGGAGCAGGTCCAATGACGATCGGGGGAGGGCTTACCTGCCTGTTTTGACACGTTCGAAAAGAAACGTGTCAAAACAGGCAGGCCAGGGAAAGGACTGATCCCTGGTCAGATAACCGACGGGATGGACCGGTAGTGCTCTTGGCGCTGATCCTCGGGCAGGGCCAGGAACGTGTCGATGAGGCGGAGCATGTCGTCCCTGTGCTCGTCCATGCGGCCGTGGACCTGGATGTAGTTGTTGGCATGGTCGCAGGTGAAGAACAGAGGCGAAGGCTCCAGGTCGGCGATGAGCATGCGAAGCTCCTCCACCGTGCCCTCGGCGGTCTGCTCGGTGAACTCACCGGCGCGGATCTTCTCCATGAGGCGGGACATGGGGTGGATCCACAGGCGCCTCACCCTGGCGAAGTGCGGCTTCACCTCGTTGAGCACCAGGGCCGACTCCCTGGCGTGCTCCTCCCACAGCTCCCGGCCGCCCAGTCCCAGGAGGAAGTAGTAGCTGAGCTCCATACCCGAGGCCATGGCCTTCTTCCCCGCATCGATGAGCTGGGCCTGGCTGGTGCCCTTCTTCTGGAGCCTGAGCACCCTGTCCGAGCCGCTCTCCATGCCCACGTGCACCCGGTCGAGACCCGCCTCCCGGATGGCCTTGAGGTCGTCGCCCGTCTTCTTCGCCAGGGACGAGGCCCGGGCATAGGAGGTCACCCGCTCGAGCGCGGGAAAGGTCTTCCTCAGGTGCGTAAGGACTGCGACGAGGAAGTCCGTAGGCAGGTGCAGCGGGTTGGCGTCCCCCAGGAAGGCGGTCCTGAAGATGTCGCCGTACATGGCGGCCAGGGCGTCGATGTCCTGGAGCACGTCCTGAAGGCCCCGCTCGGAGAACGGGGTGTCGAAGAAGTCGTAGATACCGCAGAACAGGCACCGGTTCCAGTTGCAGCCGCGGATCGTACGCACCAGCAGGCTCCGCGCCTCGGATGGCGGCCTGATGACGAGATGTTCGGGTACGTGCATGGGACTTTTATAGGTGGCGGCGGTCAGGGGGTCAAGGAGAATGGTGCAGCACAAACGCTACCGGGGTATGGGATACATTGAACAAGATCGGCCGAGGACCGGATCCTGTCAATTTATATTGACGCTCAAGTCTGATCAATACTATTTTCACCTGAAATTCATTATTTATGAAGGAGGACCATATGAAGGCATCAAGAATAGTTGCAGCAACACTCCTCACGCTGTCTCTGTGTGTTTTGCCGGCCTTTGCCGGGACCTGTTCAAAGGCGGAGCTGGTCAAGGCGGTGGATCAGGCGGCGGCCCTGATCAATGCAAAGGGCAAGTCCGCCCTGCCTGAGCTCAAGAAGTTTCGGTTCTGCGGCGAGGAGGGGTATGTCTTTGTCGTGGAGATGAACGGAAAGAACGTCATGCACCCCATTCAGAAGCTTGAGGGCAAGGATATGTCCATGCTCCAGGGGGCGAAGGGGGAATTCTTCGGTGCCGAGATGAAGGCGAAGGCCGAGAAGGACGGTGTCGGCTGGGTGGCCTATACCTGGGAGAACCAGGAGACCAAAAAGATCGAGACGAAATGCTCCTATATCAAGACGGCGACCATGGACGGCGTGAAGGTGTTCGTCGGGGCTGGCATATTCGGCGTGCCCCTGTCGGACTGCAAGTAGGCTGTCTTCGGCTGAACGAACCGGGCATACGTCCGGCAGGAACGAAAGGGGAGGGTTCCCGGACCCTCCCCTTTCTCTTTCGCCGCATGTGCCGATGAATGCGCCTTCCCGGGAATCCCCCCCTTTTCTCCCTGCGGTGAAATGAGGTACAAGGAATCCATGGACATCACCTTCACCCCCATCGGGGTCATGCACTGCGGCCTCACTGACCCGGAGACCGCGCCGAAGTTCTATACCGAGTCCGACGTGCAGGGGATCATCGAGGTCCATGCCCCTTATGCAAAGGGGCTCGCCAACCTCGAGGAATACTCCCATATCGTGGTCCTCTTCCACTTCCACCGTTCCGAGGGCTGCGACCTCATGCAGAAGCGCCGGGGCGTGGGAGAACTGCGCGGCGTGTTCAGCCTGTGCTCGCCGAACCGGCCCAACGGCATCGGCCTGTCCGTCCTGAAGCTTCTCCGGGTGGAGGGGCCCATGCTCCATGTCGAGAACGTGGACATGCTCGACGGCACGCCCATCCTGGACATCAAGCCCTACAAGCCGCAGGACTATCCCCGGGGAAAAGAGCGTCCGTAGGGGCCAGTCCTTAATATGCATTGAAATTTTTCCCCTGATATGGTTTTCTAGGGAGCCTGGTGAGGATACCACACTCTCGAGGTGCGCCCTCATGATGCCGTCACGGAACCGGCGGCCCTCGGTAAGAGCCCGGGATAATCCTCCGGCAAGAGAACGTACACCATGAAAGGCATCTGAAGGAGAATACCCATGGAATACGACATGCCCCTGTTCAGGCCGCCCTCCGAGGCCCGCTCGCTCATCTTCCAGGTGACGCTCGGCTGCTCGTGGAACCGCTGCCTGTTCTGCGCCATGTACAAGACCAAGAACTTCCTGGTCAGGCCCTTCGAGGAGGTGGAGCGGGACATCGTGGAGATGTCGTGGCGCTACCCCAATACCCGGAAGATCTTCCTGGCCGACGGCGATCCCCTGGCAGCGCCCACGGACTACCTCATCCGGGTCCTCGACCTCATGAACAAGCGGTTTCCCAGGCTCGAGCGCATCAGCTCCTATGCCGGGCCCACGAACCTGAAGGTGAAGACCGTCGACGAGCTCAGAGAGCTCAAAGCCCGCAAGCTCGATGTGCTCTACCTGGGCATCGAGACGGGCAACGACAGGCTCCTCAAGAAGATCAAGAAGGGCGCCACCGCAAAGCAGATCATCGAGGTGTGCCGCAAGGCCATCGATGCGGGACTGCGCATGTCCACCTTCATCATCCTGGGCCTGGGCGGCGTGGACGGCAGCTATGACCACGCCAAGGACTCCGCCCGGGTGGCCAACGCCATCGACCCCAGCTTCCTCGCCACGCTCACCCTCATGCTGGGCCCCTACGAGAAAATCTACGAGCAGGAGCTCATGGGCGAAGGCTTCAAGCTCATCGACAAGCGGCAGTCCCTGCAGGAGGTCCGGTGGTTCGTGGAGGACCTGGAGCTCACCAACTGCAAGTTCGGCTCCGAGCACGCCTCCAACTACCTGCCCATCAGCGGTACCCTGCCCCGCGACAAGGCGGAGATCCTGCGCCTTGTCGACATGGCGCTGACCGACCTGTCGTCGAAGATGCTCAGGCCCGACTGGGCCAGGGGGCTATGATGGAGGTCAAGGCCATCCGGGGCATGAACGACATCCTGCCCGACGAGGCTATGAGGTGGCGGTTCGTGGAGGACACCACGAGGAGGATCTTCTCTCTCTACGGGTTCGCCGAGCTCAGGCCGCCCGTGATGGAGCGGACCGACCTCTTCCTGCGCGGCATCGGCGACGAAACCGACGTGGTGGAGAAGCAGATGTACACCTTCACGGACAAGGGCGGCGAATCGGTGACGCTGAGGCCCGAGGCTACGGCCTGCGTGCTCCGCGCCGTCATCGAGCACGGCCTGCTGGGAAAGGACCCCATCGCCAAGCTCTACACCCTCGGGCCCATGTTCCGCTACGAGAGGCCCCAGAAGGGCAGGTACCGCCAGTTCCACCAGATCAATGCCGAGCGCCTCGGCGAGGACGGCCCCCTTGCCGACGCCGAGACCCTGGCCATGGCCTATGACCTCGCGAGCTCGATCCTGGGCCGGGAAGCTCTGCTCATGGAGGTGAACTCCCTGGGCTGCAAGGCCTGCAGGCCCGCCTTCACGGCGGCCCTTAAGGATTTCCTCGAGTCGCGCCAGGATCGGCTCTGCGCCGACTGCCGGCGCCGGATGCACACCAACCCCTTAAGGGTCCTCGACTGCAAGGTGGAGTCCTGCAGGGAGGCGGTGCAGGACGCCCCGCTCATGGACGCGCTCCTTTGCGAGAGCTGCAGGGAGCACCACGGCATGGTCCTGGCCGGCCTCGACGCCCTCGGCGTGCGCTACGAGCAGAACCCGAGGCTGGTCCGGGGGCTCGACTACTACACCAGGACAACCTTCGAGATCACGGCCACGGGCCTCGGCTCGCAGAACGCCGTGGCCGGCGGGGGCAGGTACGACGACCTGCTGAGCATCCTGGGAGGGCCCGCGGTGGGCGGCATCGGTTTTGCCTTCGGCATGGAGCGCATGATCATGCTCATGGGTGAGAGGCAGGAGACCGCCTCGGGGTGTTTCGTGGTGGCCCAGGGCCGGCCCGACATCGAGCGGGAGGCCCTTGCCTTCATGGCCGAGCTGAGGACCGCGGGGATCCGTGCAGAGGCGGCCTTCGGCAGGAGCTTCAAGGCCCAGATGCGCCGAGCCGACAAGGCGGGCTACCCTCTGTGCGTCATCCTCGGCGAGGACGAGGTCAAGACCGCCACGCTGACCGTACGGGACATGAGGAAGGCCTCCCAGGTGAAGGTGAACAGGGCGGCGGTCCTGGAGGAGATCACATCAATGCTTGCGGACGACAAAGGAGAACGAGCGTGACGAGCGGCGTGAACAATCGGAAGCGGACCCACTATTGCGGCGAGATCAACCATGTCCCCGAGGGCACCGAGGTGACCCTGTTCGGATGGGTGCAGCGCAGGAGGGACCTGGGCGGCCTCATCTTCATCGACATAAGGGACCGAACCGGCATTGCCCAGGTGGTCTGCAACCCCGAGGACCAGCCCAGGGCCCATGCCGTTGCCCACACGCTGCGGCCCGAGTACTGCATCGCGGTGACCGGCGAGCTGACCAGGAGGCCCGAGGAGATGCGCAACCCCGCCATGGCCACGGGCGACGTGGAGGTGGCGGCCCATGGCGTGACCGTGTTCAACGACGCGGCGACCCCGCCCTTCGTCATCGAGGACGGCGCCGACATCAGCGACACGCTGCGGCTCAAGTACCGCTACCTCGATCTGCGCAGGCCGAGCCTCCAGCGCAACATCATCCTCAGGCACAAGGCCGCCCAGAGCATCAGGCGGTACTACGACGCCCATGGGTTCCTCGAGGTGGAGACCCCGGTGCTCGCCAAGAGCACCCCGGAGGGTGCGCGCGACTACCTGGTCCCGAGCAGGGTCTTCCCCGGGAAGTTCTACGCCCTGCCCCAGTCGCCCCAGCTCTTCAAGCAGCTTCTCATGGTCTCGGGCTTTGACCGCTACTACCAGATCGTCAAGTGCTTCCGCGACGAGGACCTCAGGGCGGACCGCCAGCCCGAGTTCACCCAGATCGACCTCGAGATGTCGTTTTTGACCATGGACGAGGTGCTGAACATCAACGAGGGGGCCATCGTGACCCTCTTCAGGGAGACCATCGGCGTGGACCTGCCACAGCCCTTCCCGCGCATGAGCTATGAGCAGTCCATGGCGGAGTACGGGAACGACCGGCCTGACACCCGCTTCGACATGAAGCTCGTGGACGTCTCCGACATCGCCGCCACCAGCGAGTTCCGCGTGTTCACCCAGACGGTCTCCGAAGGCGGTGCGGTCAAGGCCATCTGCGTCAAGGGCCCGCACGGCCTCAGCAGGAAGGACCTGGACTCGCTCCAGGGGGCCATAGCGGACTACGGCGCCAAGGGCGTGCTCTGGGCCCGACTCGATACGGACGGGTGGAAGTCCACGCTGACCAAATTCTTCAAGGAGGGCCAGTGGGCAGGCATCATGCAGCGGCTCGACATGGTCCCGGGAGACGTGGCGCTGTTCATCGCGGACAGGAAACCCGTGGTGAACGCCAGCCTCTCCGCCCTGAGGCTTCACCTCGCGGAGCGGCTGAAGCTCATCCCCGAGGGGTCCTTCAGCGCCCTGTGGGTCACGGACTTCCCGCTGCTCGAATGGAGCGAGGAGCAGGGCAGGCTGGTCTCGGTCCACCACCCCTTCACCGCGCCGAGCCCCGAGGACCTGGACCTCCTGGAGACCGACCCTGCGAAGGTGAAGAGCCAGGCCTACGACATGGTCATCAATGGCAACGAGGTGGGCGGCGGCAGCATCAGGATCCACACCCAGGACATCCAGGAGAAGGTCTTCAAGGTGATCGGGCTGAGCCAGGAGCAGGCCAGGGTCAAGTTCGGTTATCTGCTGGAGGCCCTCAGGTACGGGGCGCCGCCCCACGGAGGCATCGCCTTCGGGCTCGACCGGCTCATCATGCTGCTCACCGGGAGCTCGAGCATCCGCGACGTCATCGCCTTCCCCAAGACACAGAAGGCGTTCTGCACCATGACCGAGGCGCCGTCCGAGGTCGACGATGCCCAGCTCACCGAGCTCGGGCTCAAGAGGATCGAGGACAAGGGATGAAGAAGATCCTCGCAGCCTGCCTTGTCGCACTGCTCCTGCTGGGCTGCGCCACGACGAAGGGAGCATCGGATGTTCCCGACCCCAGGAAGGAGGCCATGAAGCAGGGGGTGCAGAGCCTCAAGCAGGCCCTCGAAGCCCTGGAGGACGAGGAAGACGAGGCCGCGGCCCAGGCCTTTTCCCGGGCGCTGGAGCAGTTCGATCCCCCCGACCGGGAGATGCGCGCCGTCATGAAGGGCGCCTCCGAGCAGCTCGCCAAGGTCGTGGACATAGCGGGATTCGAGTATGCCAAGAAGGAGTCCTTCGCGCTCCTGCTCATCTACCTCGACATGCAGACCGCCTATGCCGACCGGGATGCCGCAGGGCTGCAGTCCCTGACGGTGAAGTTCAACGGGGCCTACCAGGAGGCCGTGCAGAAGACAGCCGAGGAGAAGCAGAAGAAGCTCGAGGAGATCGGCGCCGAAATCGCGGTGAAGCGCGAGGAGATCCAGAAGACCTCCGAGCCCTCGGTCCTGGAGGTCTACCCCACCATCTACGTGGTGAAAAAGGGCGACACCCTGCCGAGCATCGCGGCCCGCCACGAGATCTACAACGACTCCTTCATGTGGCCGCTCATCTACAAGGCCAACCGCGACCAGATCAAAGACCCCAAGGTGCTCTACACCGGGCAGGATCTCAAGGTCCCCCGCGAGGTGACACTCGAGGAGATCATCGAGGCACGCAGAGAGGCCGGTGCGCCCGACCCGGAGAAGATCCCCAAGGATGCGTACACGCCGAAAGGGAGGAAGAAGTAGCATGGGCAGGTGGGATCCCGAAAAGAGGGTATTCTATTACACGCCGGGCAGGAACTACGAGACCGGGGTCCACGAGATCGAGAAGGGGAACTACTACCGGAAGCTCTTCAACTACGACGAGGTCCCCAAGATCGACTTCGACATGCGGCTTATCCCCATCCAGCCCCCGGAGGACATCTTCATCACCGACACCACCTTCCGGGACGGCCAGCAGTCCATGACCCCCTTCACGGTGGAGCAGATCGAGCGCATCTACGACTTCCTCCACCGCATCGGCGGGGCCGGCGGACTCATCAGGGCGAGCGAATTCTTCCTCTACACCGGGAAGGACAAGGCCGCCGTGGAGGCCTGCCTGGACAAGGGGTACAACTTCCCGAAGGTCACCTCCTGGATACGGGCCAACAAGGACGACCTCAAGCTCGTCAAGGCCATGGGCATCGACGAGACGGGCATCCTTACCTCGGTCTCCGACTACCACATCTTCCTCAAGCTCGGCTCGACCAGGCGCAAGGCCATGGACGACTACCTGGGCATCGTCAAGGAGGCCCTGGCCAACGGCATCGTCCCGCGGTGCCACTTCGAAGACGTGACAAGGGCCGACATCTACGGGTTCTGCATCCCCTTCGCCCGAGAGCTCATGGAGCTCCGGGAGGACTCGGGCGTCGACGTGAAGGTCAGGCTGTGCGACACCATGGGCTACGCGGTGACCTTCCCGGGAGCGGCGCTGCCCCGGGCCGTGGACAAGCTCGTGCGGGCCTTCATCGACGACGCGGGCGTGCCTCCGCACCTGCTGGAGTGGCACGGCCACAACGACTTCCACAAGGTGGTGGTCAATGCGACGTATGCCTGGCTCTACGGGTGCAGCTCCGTGAACTGCGCCATCTTCGGGTTCGGCGAGCGCACGGGAAACACCCCGGTGGAGGCCATGGTCTTCGAGTACCTGTCGCTGCGCGGCCATGACGACACCGTGGACACCCGGGCCATCACCGAGCTTGCGGATTACGTGATCAACGAGATGGACTACCACATCCCGCACAACTACCCCTTCGTGGGCAAGAACTTCAACGTGACCAGGGCCGGCATCCACGCGGACGGCCTGGTGAAGAACGAGGAGATCTACAATATCTTCAACACGGGAAAGATCCTGAACCGCCCCATCGAGATCGCCATCACGGACAAGTCCGGCAAGGCTGGCCTGGCCCACTGGGTCAACGCCTACTTCAAGCTCAAGGACACGGAAACCGTGGAGAAGCGCCACCCGGGCATCGCCCGGATGTACAAGCACATCGTGAAGGAATTCGAGGACGGGAGGAACACCTCCATGTCCGACGAGGAGCTGGAGAAGCTCGCCACCCGGTTCATCCCGCACCTCTTCCTCTCCGGGTTCGACCTCATCCGGCACGAGGCTCAGGAGTACGCCGGGCAGCTCATCGAGAAGCTCCTGGAGAACGACGACATGAAGGCCATGAAGCCCAAGCGGCAGGAGTCCATCATGGCGGAGTTCATCAAGGAGTACCCTTTCATCCAGTTCGCCTACGCAACGGACCTGCACGGCATCAAGATCACGAAGAACATCACCCAGCCCGAGTACAAGGGCCAGTTCCTCCACAAGATGAAGGAGAACGAGGACTGCTCGGACCGCGAGTGGTTTGTGCGGGCCGTGGAGACGGGCAGGCTGCACGTGAGCGCGGTGACCACCTCGCGCATCACCGGGGCGCTGATCATCACGGTCTCCGCCCCCATTATCAACGACGCCGAGGACATGGTGGGGGTCCTTGGGCTGGACATCCGGTTCGAGGACGTGGTGAAGGCCATCCAGAGCATGTACGAGTCGTGGGGCATGAGCATGAGCTCCAAGGACCTTCAGCACTACCAGCGGCTCCTGTGGGAGGAGATCCACCGGCGTTCGCACTAGAGAAAACTGCCACAGAGAAAGGACTACCATGGAAGGAACAAGGATCACCTATGTCGACAACAAGCTGAATGTGCCCGTTGACCCCATCATCCCCTACATCGAGGGGGACGGCGTGGGGCCGGACATCTGGAAGGCGTCCCAGGCGGTCTTTGATGCCGCCTTGGAGAAGGCATACAAGGGCAAGAGGAAGATAGTCTGGAAAGAGATCTATGCGGGCGAAAAGGCCAACGGGAAGTTCGGAACCTACCTGCCGGACGAGACTATTGCCGCCTTCAAAGAGTATATCGTGGGCATCAAGGGCCCGCTCACCACGCCCGTGGGCGGGGGCATGCGGAGCCTGAACGTGGCCTTGAGGCAGATCCTGGACCTGTTCGCGTGCATAAGGCCGGTGAAGTACTACACGGGCACGCCTGCGCCGGTGAAGCGGCCCGACCTCGTGGACATAACGGTCTTCCGGGAGAACACCGAGGATCTGTATGCGGGCATTGAGTGGTCCAAGGGCAGTCCGGACGGGGAGAAGATCATTGATTTCCTGAACAAACAGATGGGCACGCATATCAGGGAAGACTCGGGGATCGGGATAAAGCCTATTTCCGTGACGGGTACCAAGAGACTTGTGAGAATGGCCATCGAGTATGCGATGAAGCATGGCAAGAAGACCGTAACCCTGGTGCACAAGGGCAACATCATGAAGTTCACCGAGGGTGCGTTCAGGGACTGGGGCTATGAGCTGGCGAGGGACGAGTTCGGGGACGTGGTGGTAAGTGAGACGGACCTGAACAAGACGTATGATGGCAAGCTGCCCGAGGGGAAGATTTTAATAAATGACAGAATCGCCGACTCCATGTTCCAGCAGGTGCTGCTGAGGCCTGCGGAGTATGATGTGCTGGCCGTGCCGAATCTGATCGGCGACTTCATTTCCGATGCGCTGGCTGCGCAGGTGGGCGGACTGGGCATGGCGCCCGGGGCGAACATCGGGATACCGTTCGCCGTGTTCGAGGCCACGCACGGGACTGCGCCGAAGTATGCGGGGCAGGACAAGATCAACCCGGGGTCGCTGATACTGTCCGGTGCCATGATGTTCGAGTACATGGGATGGGACGAGGCGGCGGCGCTGGTGAGGAAGGGCATTGCAGGGGCGATATCGGATAAGCAGGTCACCTATGACCTGGAGCGGCAGATGGACGGTGCGACACTGCTGAAGTGCTCGGAGTTCGGGAAGGCGATTGTGGAGAGGATGTAGAAAGTAAGAATACCTTCAAACAGCTTAACATAGATCTTCTTCTGTCGTACGACATAGCGTACGCAAAGGAGATCCCTGCCAGTCTTCCCCGCCAGAAGTAAGACTTCTGGGAGACCTGTCCGGGGCATGCTCCAGAAGAATCAATATCCAACACCGGTTGGTTTATCAGATACTTGATGACATCAGAACAGTCAAAATCATCCGCATCCATCTCAAGAAAGAAAGCTACACCCTGATCAAGGCTTCTGTTATAATATGTTCAAACAAAGGAACACCGCTATGCAATGGTCAGAAATCCGAGCAGCATATCCTGATCAGTGGCTTGTTATAGAAGCCTTACAGGCCCACACGACTCCTGACAACAAGCGCCTTCTCGACAAGATTGCCGTTATCGAGCATTGTTTTGACGGCAGCTCTGCTTTTTCTAGCTACCGCCGTATTCACCAGCACCATCCTGCTCGTGAATTTTATTTTGTCCATACAAGCCGAGAAGAACTCGATATCCGCGAACAGCAATGGCTTGGTATTCGGAGAAGCCATGCGTCTGTTCTTGAAAGATAATCTTCCTTTCACCACCGTATCCGTTTCATACGAAGGGAAGACAATTAATATCCCAAACATCCTGATCGATACAGGTTCCGGGACGACCATTCTGGCAGCCGATATCGTATCGGTTATAAACATTGCACCCTCTCCTGAAGATACCCTTTTCACCATACGGGGTGTCGGCGGCAATGAAGTGGTCTTTTCGCGTCGGGTGGAGGCACTCTGTGTTGGTGAGCAACGTATCACTGATTTTGAAGTTGAGATCGGTGGAATGGACTATGGGTTTGAGGTCAATGGAATTCTTGGGATGGACTATCTCATCAGTTCCGGTGCAGTTATCAACTTACGGGCAATGGAACTCGCATTTATAGGATGATGCAGAAAATGCGTGATTGAGTATCTTGTTCTCTGGAATTCCAGGCTCTCTTATCAGCTCTTCTTCTTCCCCAGCAAAAACCCGAAGGCCAGGCCGATGGCGAAGGTACCGCTCACCACGATCCACTTGGGTGCGGAGAAGAGTGTCCAGATGAGGAACTGGAAGGAGGTCTGCTCGAAGTTCTGCAGGATGAAGATGAAGCCGAACACCACGCCCACGGCGATGCCGATGATCTTCGCATTGCTCTTTATCCCGCCCATGTCCATGCCGGAAACCTCGATCAATGATCGCGCACTATGACACGCCCGTCGATGGGGTGTCAACATGCAATCAGGCCCCTGCGCGGGCCGGTTGCCTTACTGTCAGGCATGCCTTTGCCACAGTGCTCCACCTTGTGCTATGATCCGCCCATGCAGCACGAGGTCGTCACCGCCACCAAGGACCTGCACGTCGTCTCCGCCTCCGACGGGGCGGCGACTTTCTCGGCCCTCGGCGGGATACGGCCGGGCGACGCCCTCCTGACCCACTTCCCATCCCTTGGCCCCCTGCTCTCCGGAGAGACGGAGGTCCGCCTGGACGGCCAGAGGGTGAGCCTCGTGAACGCAGGGGACCTGCTTCACTTCGTCTTCACCGCTGCCAGAGACCTCGAAGACGAGGCGGAAGAGCTCAGGAAGCACAACAGGCTCCTCCAGGCCATCATCGAGGAGGCGCCCGTGGGTATCATCCTCGCCAACGAGGACGGCATCATCGAGTACCTGAACAAGAAGCAGGAGCAGAACACCCGCAAGAAGCGGGAGCAGCTCTACCAGCACGACATCAGGGAGGTGTACCGGAAGACCTTCGAGCATCCGGAGGTCATCGCCCTGTTCGACCGGCTCGTCACCGGCACGGACCGCAACCTGAGGGCCTTTGTGGACCATTACAACCCCCAGTTCTACCGCCGGGACATGATCATCAAGTTCCTCGGGAGCAGGCTCAAGGAGCACAGGAAGGTCGCCGTGTTCGTGGAGATCGAGGAGGAGCTCTACCGGCAGACGCGCAGGGCCGAGAAGGCGGGCGAGGACCTCAGGCTCTCCCAGACCTACCTCACCCGGCTCCTGGACGCCTCCCCGAACATGGTCATCTCCGTGGACGGCAGGAGAACCATCCTCAGCTTCAACCGGACCTCCGAGCAGCTCCTGGGCATCAGGGCCGAGGAGGTCTACAACACCCCGGTGGACCGGTTCTTTCCCAAGGAGGAGCTACCCAAGCTCATGCTCGCGGTGTCCGCCCAGGTGCCGTGGTTCGGCACCTTCCACATCCTCCACGCCGACAAGACGAGCTTCCCCGTGGAGATCTCCAGCACCAAGATCACGGACGAGAAGACCGGTAGGGACATCGCCACCTTGCTCCTCGGCGTCGACATCCGGGAGCGCAGCAGGCTCAGGAAGAACCTCATCCAGTCGCAGAAGATGACCTTCATCGGCGAGCTGGTGAGCGGCCTGGCCCACCAGCTCAACAACCCCCTGGTGGGCGTGGTCAATATCGCGGACGTGCTCATGAGGGCCATGGAGGAGGACGACGACAGGCTGTCCTATGTCAGGATGATCAAGGAGGCCGGTGAGAGCTGCAGGGAGGTCATCGCCCGGCTCCTGCGGTTTTCCCGGAGGCAGGAGGAAACCCCGCTGGCCGACATCGACCTCGCCTCCGTGCTCGATGCCGGCATCGATCTACTCCGCAGGCACCCCGGGTTCAGGGGCGTGCGGGTGGAGAAACGCTTCGAGCCGGTCCCCCTCATCCGCGGCGACCCGGTGCTCCTCCAGCAGGCTTTCATGAACATGCTCATCAACGGGGCCCAGGCCGGCGACGACGGCGGGATCATCCGGGTGGAGTGCCGCCCCGAGGGCCGGTCGTCCCGCCAGGTCATGGTCACCATCGCGGACAACGGCTGCGGCATTGCCGAGGAGGACCTCCCGCGGGTCTTCGAACCGTTCTTCAGCACCAAGGACGCCGACGAGGGGACCGGCATCGGCCTGAGCCTTGCATACTGGATCATCCAGGACCACGGCGGAAGGATCAGCGTGGAGAGCGTCCCGGGAAGCGGGACGACCTTCACCACCTACCTGCCGGTGAGGAGCTGAGATGACCATGCATGACGAGCGGCCGAAGATCCTCGTGGTGGATGACGAGGAGTACACGAGGGCCTATTTCAAGGGGATCCTTCCCGCCCGGGAATATGCCGTGAGCTTCGCCCACGACGGGAGCGAGGCCCTGAATCTCTGGGCAGGGGAGGCGTTCGACCTCATCATCATGGACATCCGCATGCCGGTCCTCGACGGCATGGAGGCGCTCCGGAGGATCAGGGCCATGGACACCGACACCATGGTCATCATGGTCTCCGCCTTCGGGGACATGGACTCGGTCATCGACGCCATGAGGCTCGGTGCCAACGACTTCTTCGCCAAACCCTTCAGCAGCATCGACAAGATCCGGCTCGACATCAGGAAATGCCTGGAGAAGCGCGCCCTGCTCCGGGAGAACTCCCAGCTCAGGCAGCAGGTGGCAGCCGAGCTCTCCACGGGCGACCTGGTCTTCGCCTCCAGGGAGATGGAGAACGTGGTGGGACTGGCCGCCAGGGCCTCCGGCCTCGACATGCCGGTGCTCGTCCTCGGGGAGTCGGGCACGGGCAAGGAGGTCCTCGCGAGGTTCATCCACGCACGGAGCCCCCGGGCCCAGGCGCCGTTCTTCGCCGTGAACTGCGGGGCGCTGGCCGAGTCCCTTCTGGAGCCCACGCTGTTCGGCTACGAGAAGGGCGCTTTCACGGGGGCCGTTGCCACCACGCCGGGCTATTTCGAGGCGGCCCACGGGGGCACCATCCTGCTCGACGAGATCGGGGAGACCGCACCCTCCTTCCAGGTCAAGCTCCTGCGCGTGCTCCAGGATGGCGAGATCATGCGGGTGGGCGGGACAAAGACCATCAGGGTGGACTTCCGGCTCATCTCAGCCACCAACTCCGACCTCGACGCCCTTATCCGGACGGGGGGGTTCAGGAAGGACCTCTTCTATCGCATCAACGTGGTGAGGATCGAGATCCCGCCCCTGCGCGAGCGGCCCGACGACATACCGGTCCTGCTGGAGCACTTCATGGGCCAGGTATGCCGACGGAACAACCTCAGGCCCCGGCGGTTCGCCCGCGACGCCATGGACTGCCTTATGGCCCAGCCCTGGGAGGGAAACGTGCGTGAGCTCAGGAACCTGGTGGAGCGCCTCGTGGTGTCCCCGGGGCGGGGGGGCGTGGCCAGGAAGGACCTCCCCGAGGAATATGTGTCCGGGTGCAGGAAGGCGGCTCCGGCGGACGGGACCCCGCTGCCCTACGAGCAGGCAAAGGCACGGTTCGAGGAGGACTACCTGAGGAGACTGCTCGAGGCGGCCGAGGGTGATCTCAAGAAGGCCTCTGCGCTCTCCGGCCTTGATCTCTCCACGCTCTACCGTAGGAAGAACAAGATCATCGCCTGATCGTTTGCACCGGTGCAAACGCCGGTGTGCTTGTGCAAAAACTGCATAACATATAGAAATCACTCGCCCATATGCCCTGCTCCGGAGACCCTGTTTGCATCCGGGCAAAAAAGTGCAGGCCCGGCAGCGGGGTGTGGGACGGGGGCTTCCCCCTAACCAACTGATTCCCAACGGATATCGAACACGCCCCTGCCGCTGGCACGACCATTGCTGATAAGAATGTATGTCAATAAGATGATATTTGTGAAATACCCGTGCACCACCTGTGATTATCAAACGAAGGGAGGGTTTTATGGCGGTTTTCAGGAACACGGAATACCTGTACGAAGTCCTCGGGGGGTTCTGGAAGGCCCTGTACGAAAAGAACGAGTTCAACCAGGCCATCAAGTCGGCGGACATCCAGCTCAAGTTCGAGATCTCTGATCCCGCTGCCGTGCTCTGGGTGGGTCCCGACGGCGTCGAGTTCGGGGATCAGAACCTCAAGGCCGACGTCACCATGCAGCTGGCGGGCGACACCTGCCATGCCTTCTGGAAAAAGGATCTGAGCCTCCCGGTGGCCCTTGCCAAACGGCAGATCAAGTCCAAGGGCAACATCGCCAAGGTCATGAAGCTCCTGCCGGTGCTCAAGCCCGCATACGAGCTTTACCCGGAATACATGAAGCAGCACGGCCTGTAAGGCGTCAAGGCCGCTTCAGGCACCTTTGCATTCCCAACAACACGAAGCGAGGAGGAACTATGTCGCAAGACTATGTGGCCGGACTGTTTGCGGATGAATTGGCCCAGAAATGTGAGAAGATGCCGGACTTCAAGGTGGTCACCTTCGAGAACGGTGAAGGGATGGCCGACGAGGCCGTCACCTATGCCGATCTCTTTCGGGGCGGCTGCAAGGTGGCCAGGGCGCTCAGGAAGGCGGGCATCGGCAAGGGTGACCGCTTCAGCCTGGTCATGCGCAACCACCCGGAATTTCTCTACACCATGCTGGCCGCCTCCATGACCGGAGCCGTGGTCGTGCCCATCGACCCGCGGTCCAAGGGGAGCAAGCTGAGCTACCAGATCAAGGACTCCAACTCCAGGGGTATCATCTTCACCTCCGAGTTCGCCCCGGACGTTCAGTCCGCCATCGCCGACCTGAAGGATGTCAAGGTCGTGGGCGCCTTGTACAAGGAAGGCTTCGACAAGAAGAGCCCGGGTGACTACCCCTCCCTCAACGAGATCCTCGAGGGACCCGAGGTCGGGCTGCCCGACAACCGGAACGCGGACCCCAAGTCCGCCTTCGAGGTCATCTACACCTCGGGCACCACGGGCGATCCCAAGGGCGTGGTCATCAAGGCCCACCGGCTGCCCATGTTCACCATGCTGGCCCAGTTCATCTGGCAGTATGCCGCGGACGACAAGCTCTACACCGGCCTGTCGCTGACCCACGGCAACGCCCAGTCCGTCACCCTGGTGCCGTCTCTCATGATGAACATCCCCTCGGTCATCAGCCGCAGGTTCACCAAGAGCAGGCTGTGGGACATCTGCCGGAAGCACGGCTGCACCTCGTTCTCGCTGCTCGGCGGCATGATGATGGGCATCTACTCCGAGCCGCGCAAGGACAATGACGCGGACAACCCTGTGCGAAAGGTGCTCAGCGCAGGCACCCCGCGCAGCATCTGGGAGGACTTCGAGAAGCGCTTCGACGTCAAGATCCACGAGTGGTACGGGGCCGTGGAGGGCGGGTTCGCCCACAACCTCCCGGGCACGGGTCCCATCGGGTCCTTCGGCAAGCCCATCGAGGGGGTCATGGAGATGAAGATCATCCGCGAGGACGACTCCGAGTGCGCCCCCGGCGAGATCGGCGAGCTCGTGGTGGCCCAGAAGCAGGGCCCGGTGGAGGTGGAGTATCTGGGCAAGAAGAAGGCCTCCGAGGAGAAGACCCGGGGCGGCGTGCTCAGAACCGGCGACATGTGCCACATGGACAAGGACGGGTGGCTCTTCTTCGACTTCCGCAAGGGAGGCGGACTCCGCCGCCAGGGTGACTTCATCCTGCCCGAGTACGTGGAGAAGGCGCTGGCCGACCTGCCGGAGATCACGGACGTGTGTGTGTACGGCATCCCGGCCGAGTCCGGGGCGCCTGGCGAGAGCGACATCGTGGCCGCTGTGGTGCCCGCCGACGGGAAGGCCCTCGACCCGAAGAAGATCGCCAAGGCCCTGGGTGCGACCCTGGAGAAGAGCTCCATCCCGCAGTTCCTCCAGATGGTCGCCGAGATACCCAAGACCGCATCCGAGAAGAACCTGGACCGGGTCCTGCGGGACGAGTTCCGCAAGGATGCGCCGAACGTGCACCGCATTTCGTAACGAACCATATTCTTCAATAAGGAGCGGATATTATGGCATATGATTTTCTTGATCTACAGCAGGCAGACACGATCCAGCTGAACGACGACCACGAGGCCCTCAAGAAGGCCGTGCGGAAGTTCGCCACCGAGGTGGTGAAGCCGGCCTCCATCGAGCTCGACAAGATGAGCGCGGAAGACGTGGCGAAGAAAGGGTCGCCCTACTGGACCGTCATGAAGAAGGCCCACGAACTCGGGTACCACACCATCTTCATCCCCGAAGAGATGGGCGGCATCGGCCTCGACCCGCTCGGCCTGCACATCTTTTTCGAGGAGATGGCCGCGGCCAGCATCGGGCTGGCGGTCTCCTGCGGGGTGGATGTGTTCCCCACTTTCTTCGCCAACATGATCCTCGCCGAATACCCGCAGCTCGAGGACATAGTCCTGAAGCCGTACGTCGCGGACACGGACTGCTCGCTGCTCGGCTGCTGGGCCATCACCGAGCCCGAGCACGGCTCCGACATCCTCACCCCCTTCCAGCCCCATTTTCACAACCCCAAGATCACCCACCAGCTCGTGGGCAAGAAGGACGGCGACGACTGGATCCTGAACGGTCAGAAGGCCGCGTGGGTCTCCAACGGGACAGTGGCCTCCATGGCGCTGCTGTTCTTCGGCACCGACCCCTCCATGGGGCTGGCCGGCGGCGGCATAGCCATCGCGGACCTCACGGACAAGGGAGTCACCCGGGGCAAGCCCTTAGAGAAGATCGGCCAGAGGGACCTCCCCCAGGGCGAGATCTACTTCGACGACGTGCGTGTCCCCAAGGAGCGCATCTTCTCGCTCTCCGATTCCTACGAACAGATGACCGACCTGGTCCTGGGCGCGGCCAACGCCCACATGGCCATCATGTGCCTGGGCGGCGCGCGTTCCGCCTTCGAGGAGACGCTCTCCTACACCAAGGAGCGCATCCAGGGCGGCAAGCTGCTGTGCGAGCACCAGGACGTCCAGCGCAGGCTCGCGGAGATGTTCATCAGCATCGAGGCGGGCAGGCAGCTCTCCCGGAACGTCATGAGCTACAATCTCTGGAGCTTCCCTCCGCACACCACCTATTCCATGACCTCCAAGGTGTTCTGTTCGAGGATCGCCTTCGACGTGGCCCAGAACGCCGTCCAGATCTTCGGCGGCAATGGGCTGACCAAGGAGTACTTCATCGAGAAGCTCTTCAGGGACATCACCTCCACAAGGATCGAGGACGGGTCCAACGAGAGTCTGACGCTCGCCATCGGCAACGAGATCCTCTTCGGCGAGAAGCCGTATTGAGAGACGTGATGCGTTGACCCCTCATTACCAGTGCACACACCAATGAAAAGGAGACAGCAATGGACAGCGTGTATGTGATCGGCGTCGGCATGATCCGCTTCGGCAAGTACCTGGACGGATCGGTACGGGCCATGGCCGGCGAGGCCGTGGACCTGGTTCTGGCGGATGCCGGGATCAAGAAGTCCGACATCCAGGCGGCATTCGTTTCGAACACCTTCTGGGGAATGTTCGCCAACCAGCACTCCATCAGGGGCGAGGTCATGCTCTGGGATACCGGGATCCAGGGCATTCCCATCGTGAACTGTGAGAACGCCTGCGCCGGGGCCTCCACGGCCTTTCACCTGGGCTACACCGCCATACGGGCCGGCATGTACGACGTGGTGATGGCTCTGGGCTCTGAGAAGATCACCCACCAGAACAAGGCCATGTCCTTAAGCGCGTACGCCACGTGCATGGACGTGGAGAACTTCGAGTCCCACATCAACATGATCATGGACATCAGCAAGAAGATCGATTTCAAGATGCCGGAGGGGGAGACCCCCCCGGGCGAAGGCAGGAGCATCTTCATGGACGCCTACGCCATGGGCGCCCGCTGGCACATGAAGAACTACGGGTCCACCAAGCGACAGCTCTCGGTGATCTGCTCCAAGAACCACTACCACGGGTCGCTCAACCCCAAGTCCCAGTTCCAGGAGGCCATGACAGTGGACGAGGTCTTCAACGCCCGTCCGGTCACCTACCCCCTCACGGTGCCCATGTGCGCACCGGTGGGCGACGGTGCGGCCGCGGCCATCCTGTGCTCCGAGAGCTTCCTGAAAAAGCTCAACGGCGTGAGGCCGGTGAGGATCAGGGCGTCCGTGCTCGGCTCGGGCACCGACCGCGGTCTGGAAGGGGTGGACATAGGTGAGCGCCTGTCCAAGAAGGCCTATGAGATCTCCGGGTTCGGGCCCGACGACATCGACCTGGCCGAGCTCCACGACGCCACGGCCTACGGCGAGCTCCACCAGTGCGAGGCCATGGGCTTCTGTGCGGCGGGAGAGGGCGGCATCCTGGCCGAGTCAGGGGCCACCACCTTGGGCGGCAGGATCCCGGTGAACACGAGCGGTGGGCTGGAGTGCAGGGGTCACCCCATCGGGGCCTCCGGTCTGGCCCAGATCCACGAGGTGGTTCAGCAGCTCCGCTGGGAGGCGGGCAAACGCCAGGTGGAGGGTGCGCGCATCGGACTGACGGAAAACGGCGGAGGTAACCTCGGCGTGGAAGAGGCCTCCATGACCATCCATGTTCTGGAGAGGGTGTGACACGCATGCACGAGACGGTTTACCCATGACACGCCCTCGATTCATGAGGCTGCCCGGGGCCGGAGAAAGCGGCAACCCCCAGGTGCGCATCGGAGAGACGGCGCCGGGCAGCCGCCCTCCATTTCAGAGGGGGCAGGGGTTATGCGATGAAAAAGGCGTAGACGCAGGGGCGACTCGACCTGCATGATGCATATGCATGAAAAGGGGGTATCGACAATGTCCAGTTCGTATGAACCGAGCAAATTCCAATTTCTGAACGATCCGCCGGTGACCAGCCGGCCGTTTTCCGTGGTGGTGGACGGCGAGAAGTGCATCGGGTGCGGGGTGTGCATCAAGCAGTGCCCATGCCAGACCGTGGAGATGGTGCCGAGGAAGGAGCCGGCGGCGAGCCAGCAGCCTGCCTGCCAGTTCCGCTGTCCGGCGGGAACCGACATAAGGGGATACCTCAAGGTCATTGCGGACGGCGGGTCCCTTGAGGACGCCTGGAGGATCATCGTGAAGACCAATCCCATGCCCGCCGTCACCGGCCGGGTGTGCCCCCACCCGTGCGAGTCATCCTGCAACAGGGCCGGAGTGGACTCGGCGGTGAACATCCACTCCCTGGAACGCTCCGTGGGGGACTATGCCCTCGAGCGTTCCCTGGCCTTCGACAAGCCGGCGCAGACCAGGAAGGAGAAGGTAGCGGTGGTGGGATCGGGGCCGTCGGGCATGTCCTGCGCCTACCAGTTGGCCATGATGGGCTACCAGGTCACGGTCTTTGAGGCATCGGGAAAGGCCGGCGGTATGCTGAGTTGGGCCATCCCGCTCTACCGCCTGCCCCAGGCGGTGGTGGACGCCGAACTGGACCGGATAATCGCCCTGGGCATCACCATGAGGTACAACACCACGGTGGGGAAAGATGTTTCACTGGACGACCTGAAGAAGGAGTTCAAGGCGGTCTACATCGCCCTGGGAGCCCAGGCGAGCGCTGCCCTGGGCGTCAAGGGTGAGGACGGCGACAGTGTCCGTACGGGACTTGCCTTCCTGCGGTCCGTCAAGGAGAACAAGCCCCTGGCGCTGGGGAAGAAGGTCATCGTGGTCGGTGGCGGCAACACGGCCATCGATGCGGCGCGCACCGCCCGCAGGATGGGTTCCGAGGTGACGGTTCTCTACCGTCGCACCGCCGCCGAGATGCCTGCCCATGCCGAAGAGGTCGCAGCGGCACAGGAGGAAGGGGTTGCCATCGAGTTCCTGTGCGCCCCGGTGAAGATCCCGGCGAACGGCAAGGGGAAGCTGACCTGCCAGAGGATGGAGCTCGGCACACCGGATGAGTCCGGCAGGCCCAGGCCCGTGCCCGTCAAGGGGAGCGAATTCGAGCTGGGCTATGACACCCTCATCGCCGCCGTAGGGCAGTCCATGAAGTCCGAGGGATTCGAGCCCCTGCTGGGATCGAGCTGGATCGGCATCGATGCCCTCGGCCGGACCGGCCAGAAGGGAATCTTTTCAGGCGGTGATGCGGCCAGCGGACCGGGCCTGGTCTCAGAGGCCATCGGAGCGGGAAGGAAGGCGGCCATGGCCATCGACGCCTCCTTCGATGGAAGAAAGGCCGAGCTGCCCGTCTACAAGGAGATCTCCTACCGGGACGTCCCGCTGACCGACCGGAAGAAGGCGGAGCGGAACGAGGCCGGAGGTCTCGCCGTTGAAGAAAGAATGCGCAGGGCGGATGCCGAGGTCAACCTGGCCCTTGACGCAGGTAAGGCATCCTCCGAGGCAAAGCGCTGCCTGGGCTGCGGCCTGGAGGAGCCCAAGTTCACGGGCCTGCCCTATTTCGGCAAGATCTGCATCGCGTGCCACAACTGCGAGGCGGTCTGCCCACAGGGCGCCCTGGCCTTCCCCCACTTCTATCAGGTGGAAAAGGGCAGGTTCGCTTACGACTTCGACTTCCCGCAGAAAGGATACGGGTATCCGAATCCCCTCATGCTGGACAAACCCGCCCCGCTCTCCGACATAGAGGACCGGCTCACCGGGACGGAGAAGGTGATCTACAACCGCAGATCCACCCGGGTCTACAAGCCGGATGCAGTACCGAAGGAGATCATCAACCGGGTGCTGGAAGCGGGCAGGTTCGCGCCGTCGGCCGGGAACTGCCAGGGATGGAAGTTCGTGGTGCTCACGGATAAGACTCTCATGGCCCAGATGAGCACCTCGGTGCTCAAATTCCTGAACATGTTCACCAAGCTCTACCAGGGTAAGGGGCCCATGCGCACCGCGATCAAGAAGACACTGGCCTTTGCCAAACCCTCGGGCTGCGATCAGCGGCCCATGGTGGCCATGCAGGCGCTGCTCACCCCGAAGTTCGGGGACAAGCCCCTGAGTGTCTTCTTCGATGCGCCGTGCGCCATCCTCCTGCTGGCCCACCACATGCACATCTCCGACGCCTCGCTGGGGATCGGCATCTGTGCCCAGAACATGGTCATGGCCGCACACTCCCTGGGGCTCGGCACCTGCTACGTGGGCTTCGTCTCCACGGCGCTCAAGATGGACCCCGCCACCAAGAAATTCTGGCCGAAGCTCGGCATTTCATGGCCATACGACATCCCGTGCACCGTGCTGACCCTCGGATACCCGGCGGTTCAGGTGGACAAGCCCGTGAACCGGGAATTCCCCCGGATCGTCTGGGTGGAGTGATGTGAATGTGCGGATCATGATGTGCTGAAAGCCCTATGTTTCATCCCCGGGCCTGCAGAAAGGGTTTGCCTCCTGCCCTGCAGACCCGGGGATGGTTCCGTTGTGCACTTGATACCATTACCGGCACCGCCGGCTGTTGAATGAGGGGGATTTCATGAAGCATATCCTTATTACCGGGGTTTCAGGCTATTTCGGACAGAAGCTCGTGGGCCACTTCAAGGACAAGCCGGATGTGGAACGAATCACGGGGATCGACATCAGACCCCCCGCCTCCGGCGACGGGAAGCTCGAGTTCATCCGGTGCGACGTGAGGGACGACCTGGAGAAGGTCTTCACGGGAAGGTCCATCGACTGCGTCATCCATACCGCCTATATCCTGCCGCCCATCCACGACACGGCCCTCATGGAGGATATCAACATCAATGGGACGAAGAACGTCCTGTCCGCGGCCGCAGCCTCCGGGGTGAGGTGGATCATGGACTGTTCGTCCACCACGGCATACGGCTTCCACCCGGACAACCCGGCTGTCCTGACCGAAGAGAGCGAGCTGAGGGGAAACGAGGACTTCACCTATGCCAAGAACAAGCGAGAGATCGAGGGGTGGATGGGCGGGTTCGAAAAGGACCACCCGGAGATCGGGCTCACGGTCATCCGCCCGTGCTTCGTGGTGGGTCCCGGATTCACCAACCCTCTGGCGCGCCACCTGTGCAAGAAGCTCTGCATCCTTCCCCTGACCACTGCCGATTTCCAGTACATCCACGAGGACGACCTCGTCGAGATCATGTACCTCCTCCTGATGCGTGAGAAGGCCGGGGTCTACAACCTGGCCGCCGATGGCACCATGACCTTCGGCGAGATGCTTTCCATCCTCGGCAACTTACCGCTCAGGGTGCCGGCGTGGCTCCTGTGGCCCCTGAACGACCTTGCATGGAAGCTGCGCCTGAGCTTCATCACCGAGTTCCCGAGCCCGAGCCTGAACCTCACCAGGTACCCCTGGATCGCGAGCAACGAGAAGGTCAAGAGGGAGCTGGGCTACCGGTTCAGATACACCACGAAGACGGCCTTCGAGTCCTTCGCTGCATATGTCAAAGGCAGGGGTTGACGGCGTGGATTTCTTGACATCGTGCCCCGACACTGAGGGATGTTCTGAGTGAACTGAATCATGGGTCACTGAAGGGAGGTCAAAAGATGAAGCTGCTCGAGCCGACCCGCATCGGAGGCATGGAACTGAAAAACCGGATGGCATTTCCTCCCATCACGACCGCCTTCGGGGCATCGGGCGGATGCTTCACCAATGTGGAGATCGAATACATGGTGGAAAGGGCGAGGGGTGGGGCCGCGCTCCTCTTCACGGACGGGGTGGCCACGGACCGCAACCGGCAACTCAGTGTGGATGCGCCCCTGCCTTACCTGGACAACGACGGGCAGATATCCGTCTACACCCGGTTTGTGGATGCCCTGCGCAACGAGGGCGCAAAGACGTGCATCCAGCTCTATCAGGCGGGCCGCCAGACCAAGCTCAGCAAGACAGGCGGCAGGGAGCCTGTCGCCCCTTCGGCCTGCTCCACCGCCATGCTGGGGCTGATACCGTTTCCCGATGCCGTGGAGATGACCGGAACGGATATCGAGGAGGCGCTCCGTTCGTTCGCCCTCGCCGCGAGCCGCGCAAAATGCGCGGGGTTTGACTCGGTGGATATCGACGGCGGCGCCGGCTACCTGATCCAGCAGTTCCTGTCCCCCCGTACGAACAGGCGCAGCGATGCCTGGGGAGGCTCGTTCGAAAAGCGTATGCGCTTCGCCCTGGAGGTCGTCTCCCGGGTCCGGGAAGTGGTGGGGGGCGGCTACCCCCTGATCTTCGACCTCCCCATGGATGAGTACGTGGAGGGGGGCATCGCGCCCGATGACGGCCTGCGCATGGCCAGGGTGCTGGAGGATGCGGGCATTGACGCCTTCAGGGTCCACGGGGTGCTCATGGAAACCTATAACCGGATGTTCCCCACCATGTCCTCGCCCCGGGGGCTCAACGCCCCTCTCGGAGCGGCCCTCAAGAAAGGCCTCGTAAGGGCGAAGGTCATGCTCGGCCAGAGGATCAACACCCCTGCGCTGGCGGAGAGGCTGCTTCAGGAAGGTGCCTGCGATGTCGTGCTCCTGGGCAGGGCCCTTCTCTGCGATCCGTACTTCCCGAGGAAGGTCATGGCCGGGAAGGTCCGCGAGATCAGGCACTGCATCGCCTGCAACACGTGCGTCGATCAGCTGGCGCTGAACAAGCCCGTCAGGTGCGCCCTGAACGCCGCCGTAGGGTTCGAACGGGAGTACCGCATCAGAAAAGCGGCACGACCCGTGAAGGTGCTGGTGGCAGGGGGAGGACCGGCAGGCATGGAGGCGGCCAGGGCGGCTTCCCTGGCCGGTCATCAGGTTGTCCTGTGCGAGAAAGGCTCCGAACTCGGGGGACAGATCCCCATCGCAAAGGTTCCGCCCCACAAGGAAGAACTTCAGACGCTGCTCGACTTTCAGAAGGCCCAGATGGAGATCCTGGGGGTGGACGTTCGACTGAACACCGAGGTGGACCGTGCCTCTATCGAGAAGATCTCGCCGGACGTCGTGATCGCGGCCACGGGTGCCCTCCCCGTGAGGCCCGACATTCTGGGCATGGACAAACAGAACGTACATGCCGCCCGGGATGTCCTTGCCGACCCGTCATGCATCCGTGGGCGCCAGGTCGTAGTGATCGGCGGAGGTACGGTGGGTGCTGAGACGGCGGAGATGCTCAGGAAGACGGGCAAGGAGGTAACGGTCCTGGAGATGCGTGATGCCATCGCTCCGGACATGGGCCTGTTCGTATACCTGGAGTTCGTCTCCCGTATGCGCGAAGACACGATCACTTTCATCACCGGTGCCGTGGTGAAGGAGATAGGACAAGGCACCGTTATCTATCGCGACAGGGAGAACCGGGAGCAGTCCGTGGAGGCGGATGATGTCGTCATCGCGGCGGGGTATCGGCCCGACCGGTCTCTCCTGCACGCATTGGACGGCATCGGGGTCAGGGTCGTGTCCGTCGGGGATGTCAACTCCCCGCGCAGGATCATGGATGCGATCCATGAGGGCTTCCACGCGGCGCGTCGTCTGGGTGCGGACGAAGAAGCATAGGGGGAGAGAGATGACATCGAGCAAACTCGTCGAAGCCATTGTGATGGCGAACTCCACCTGCCTCATGCAGATGGAGGCGTTCAGAAGGAATCCCGCCGATCCGGTGCAGGTTGCCATTGATCTCTCGGCGCAGGTCTTCAGGCTTCCTGCAAGGAAACGGACCTATGCCGAACTGGAGAAGGAGCTGGAAGCCCTGTTCATGAAGGAGCTCGGGCTGTCGAGCCTGCCTGGTCTTGTCGCAGGCATGGGAAGGGCGCTGACAGACCCCGCCGGTCCGAAGGAGGCGCTCGTCAAGACCATTGTCGCGAGCGCCTGCAGGAAGATGGGGTTGAAGGTGCCCGGGGAGGCGTCACTGGGTATGGAATCCTGATGCGGATGGAGAACATAAAAGGGAGGTGAGTGTTGATGCGGCTGCATGTTGCAGGGAAGAACGTACTCGTCACGGGGTCCGCCATGGGCATCGGCAAGGGGCTGTCCGAGTGTTTCGCCAGGCAGGGGGCCAACCTCGTCCTGGCTGATCTGGAGGCCCAGCGGGGCCGGCTCGATGCGTGGGCCCAAGAGCTCGAGCGGACCTACGGGGTCCGGACCTGGACCTTCTCCGTGGACCTCACGGAGCCTGACGGCCCGGAGCGGCTCCACGCACAGGTGTCCGAGACCGTACCCGGGGTCCATGTGCTCGTGAACAACGCGGGCATCTGCTGGTTCGGGACCTTCCAGGACATGCCCCTGGAACGCCTGTATACCATGATCCTGCTCAACTGTACCGCGTACGCCAAGATGAGCCGCCTCTTCCTGCCCGCCATGGTGGAGCTCGGAGAAGGGGGCATCCTCAACGTCTCGTCGGTCTCGGCATTCCAGCCCGTGCCGAGGCTCGGGCTGTATGCGGCCACCAAGGCCTTCACCCAGAGCCTCACCGAGGCCATCCAGGCTGAGCTCCCCAAGGGGAGCCGCGTGGTGGTCTCCACCCTGAACCCTCCCTTCACGAAAACCCACCTCATCGAGGATGCCGGCGTCCCCCTGGACTACATCCCGGTGAGGATGTCCTTCATGGACGTCGACGAGGTTACCTCTTCGGGCGTTCGGGCCTTCATGCAGGGCAAGGGGCGCTACGTTCCGGGCATCCAGAACAAGTTCGTGTTCCTGGTGTTTTCCAAGTTCATGCCCCACAGCCTCCTGTCCAGGGCCTCCCGGGTGCTCACCATGAGGCTTTCCGACATCCTCCCGCCGCGGTTGGCCATGATACTGGCCGGGAAAAAGGGAGGAAACGGTTTTCATTCGGCTTGAAATTATATAATATTCCGATGGGAGATTCAGTTTTGCGCCCAAGGAGATGACAACGTGAACAAACACACCAAGACCCTGTTCCTCCGCCCGTTCCTGCTCCAGGAAGCCGTCACCTACCTCATCCTCGTGCCCCATGTGATCTTCTTCTTCCTCAAGATCTCCCCCGAGTTCAGGGCGCATCTTGTGGAAGGCCTTGTCCTCGTCTTCATCCAGACCGTGTTCTCCGTAACCCTGGGGGCCTGGGTCAAGTTCCACTACGTCAAGCCGGCCATCGACCTGATGGAAAAGGGAGAGGGCTCCGTACCGGAGATCCGGTGTGCCCTGCGGTCGGCCTCCATCGTCCCCTTCGCCGAGGCGATCCTCATCTACATCAGATGGGCCGGCATCGCATGGTGCTCGGTGGTGGTCACCCTGTACCTCAAGGGCATCCTGTCCTTCGAGCTCCTCATCTTCGGGGGAAACATCCTGGGCATGACGGGCGTGTCCGGCATGGCCATGTATTACCTCATCGCAGAGAACAGCCTTGCGCCCTTCCATGCATGGTGCAGTTCCCGGGGGGTGTTCGGAGGGGAGAGCCGGGCCTTCGGGTTCAGCCTCAACCAGAAGCTCCTGGCCATCATCCTGCTCATCGCCATCCCGCCCATCGGAGACCTGCTGGGCATCATCTACCTCTCTATCTTCACCGGCATGGACCTGTCGTCCATCCAGCTCGGGTTCGTCTTCATCCTCCTGCAGACCGTGATCATGACCTTCCTCAACGGGATCCTGCTCATGAAGGGGATGACGGGCTCGGTGGGCAGGATGTCCCATATGCTCAAGGACATGGCCAGGGGGGAGGGTAACCTCACCAGACGGCTCGAGGTCATGGGGGCCGACGAGGTGGGCGAGCTTGCCCACTGGTTCAACGACTTCATGGGCAACCTCGAGGGCATCGTGGGCCACGTGCGGGAGACGTCGCTGCAGCTGCACGAGTCGATCGAGCAGGTGAGCTCGGGGTCGCAGGGGCTGTCGCAGGCGACGCAGGAGCAGGCGGCATCGATCGAGGAGATCTCGGCATCCATTGAGGAGATGAACGGGACGATCGGTCACAATGCGGATCTGATCCGTGAGGGACAGGAGAGCTCGAACGCGATCACGAAGCTCATCGAGCAGAACCGGCAGGTGTTTTCGGAGCTGATGAAGGCG
>Ga0116163_1000143_pt1 | contig 51220 bp, 45 predicted proteins | sample AD_UKC107_MetaG_FD_89889 | JGI IMG/M metagenome (GOLD analysis project Ga0116163, IMG submission 89889) | Active sludge microbial communities of municipal wastewater-treating anaerobic digesters from Hong Kong - AD_UKC107_MetaG | ecosystem: Engineered > Bioreactor > Anaerobic > Digestate...
CAATGGTGATGAGGAAACGATTCGTATGATTGGCGTGGATACACCCGAAACGGTTCATCCCAGTAAACCGGTAGAATTTTTCGGAAAAGAAGCCAGCGAATTCACCAAGTCTTTGTGTCCGACCGGATCGAAAGTCTATTTAACATTCGACTGGGATCCAAGAGACAAATACGATCGGATGTTGGCATATGTTTGGTATCAACGAGACAATCAATGGATATTGCACAATCTGAACCTCATCTTTAATGGATATGGACATGCCTACACCGTCTTCTCATTCGACAAAGAATACATGAATTTGTTCATGCAGGCAGAACAACAAGCCAGACAAAAAGCATACGGGCTCTGGCGTGATTATGATTCCCTTTATGAGCAATCCCAGGCAAAACTTCCATCTGAATCCATTGAGGAAGACCCAAAAAATGAGCAGACAACACTGATCATGAGTGAATCCAAAGGTGATTTAGAAATTGTCCATGTCCAGTACGAAGGGGCTTCAGAATACGTTGAAATCACTAATCAAGGCAATATCAACCACGCCCTTGATGGCTATAAGCTTGTAAGCACGAAAGGTGAGGAGGAGTATCTCTTTTCGGATTTCACTCTTTCACCAGGGGAATCCATCAGAGTTTACTCCGGGCCTGAGGCAACAGAACTTGTATGGACAACATCTTTCGTCCACGCCAACAGCGGTGATGGTGTTGTTTTACAAGATGATCGATCCAATATTATTTCATTTTATTATTGGTAAAGAAATAAATCACCAAACAGCAATATGGCCGTCTGTCCGTTTTTCAGTACCGGCTACATAAACACCGGCTTCATTTCTCAGGATAATTTGCCCTCTACCGAACAGATTGGAATTCATCGATATGGTAATTTTATGCCCCATCCGATCCAATTCATGCGCTATAGACGATGTAAAATCTTTTTCAATTAATATGTTTTTTTCGCCGGTCCATTGCCATCTTGGGGCATCAAGAGCTGATTGCGGATTCATTTGAAAATCGATCATATTTGAGATTACTTGCAGATGTCCTTGAGGTTGCATAAACCCGCCCATGACTCCAAAAGGACCAACAGGCTTGGAATTTTTAGTAATGAACCCCGGAATGATGGTGTGATAGGGCCTTTTATGAGGTTTTAATGCATTGTAATGCGTCTCATCCAAAGAAAAACTATGCCCTCTATTTTGTAGAGAAATACCGGTACCCGGTACCACCAATCCTGAACCAAAACCCATATAATTGCTTTGTATCAACGAGCACATCATACCTTCTTTATCAGATGTAGCCAGATAAACCGTTCCACTTTGACAGGGGTCTGATGCCTCAGGGATCATGGCCTCATCACCGATCGTTGCCGCACGTTTACTGATATAGTCCCGCTCCAACAGCAGTTTGTAATCAAAAGGCATATATTCTGGCTGAGTGATATATTTTTTACCGTCCTCAAAGGCTAATTTTAAGGCTTCAATCTCATTGTGAAAATATCTGGCTTCTCTGGTTAAACAGTCTTTTCTTTCGAGAATTGAGAGGGCTTCAAGGGCAATTAACCCTTGCCCGTTGGGTGGAATTTCCCAAATTTCATACCCCCGGTACCCGGCTGAAATGGGTTCGACGATACTCGCTTGATAATGGGCAAAATCCTCCGCTGAAAAATAGCCACCGGTCTGATTGGAAAAGGCAATGATTTGATGCATTAAGGCACCGGAATAAAAGTCACAGGCATTCGATTCCCCAATGCGTTTTAATGTCTGGGCATGATCGGGCAGGTGAACAATTTCTCCAACTTGCGGCGGTTTGCCATCTTTAGTGAAAGTTTGAAACCAATGATCATATTTTTCTTCCTGAAAGGTCTTTTTGTAAATCTCGGCTGCTTTCATCCAATTTTCACATACCGTCGGTTGCAAAACAAAACCCTCCAAGGCATATCGGATAGCCGGCTGTGCGCATTCTTCCAAAGTGAGGTTTCCAAATTGATCACAACATTTAGCCCAACCTGCCGGTGCTCCCGGTACAGTAACTGCTTCCCAACCAAAACGGGGAATTTCCTGAATCCCCTTTTCTTTGAGCTTTTCAATTGACAGATTCCCGGGGGAATAACCACTGGAATTCATCCCGTAAAGTTGGTCTCCTTTAGAAATAATAGCAAAATTGTCACCGCCGATCCCATTGGATGTCGGTTCTACCACCGTGAGGCATATGGCAGTAGCCACAGCTGCGTCAACCGCATTACCTCCCTTATGGAGTATCTCCAAACCAGCTTGCGCAGCAAGGGGGTTAGAAGTTGCGACCACCCCATTTTTTGCAATGACACAATTTCTTTTGGATTCATATGGATAATCAAACCAGTTGCATTTCATCTGCTATCCCCCTCTGTTTGTTTTAATATACGAAAAAAACCCTTTTGTTGGTTAAGGGCATCATCTTCGTTATTCACATTATAACATTTGTATGACTCTGTAATAAAATAAAGAAAGGACATTGTAGCTCTATTCTTCGATGCTTTCGCACAGCTCCTTCAAGCTGAATGGCTTTAAAAGAACGATTGAAGCCCCCGCTTCCAAAGCCTTTTGCTGAATACTCTGATCAGAGCTTCCGGTGATGGCAATGATTTTCTTTTTCGGGAAATGTTGTTTGATTTGTTTAATAAAAGCCAAGGAAGAACCGGATGACAACAACAAGTCGATCAAAATATAGTCGATTTTCATTCGAATTCGGCATTCTTTAAGGGCTTGGTCGGGATCACTGAATAAGTGACACACTGCCCCGGCGTTTTTCAAAACCAGCTCATACATATGCCGGTTTTCAGGATCGTCTTCCAGAATGAGAATATGTTTTCCCGACAATGAGATCGTATTGGGTTCTTTTTTAACAGGATTTATGAGTGTCTTTTCACCGGGATTTAAAGGTAAAAGAAGGTGAAATTGACTGCCTTTTCCCAATGTGCTTTCAGCCCAAATTGAACCTGATAATTCTTCAGCCAGATCCTTGCAAATACTCAATCCCAATCCTGTACCAGGCTTGTTCATCGTTCTTTCTTCTCTAGAGTATTTCTCAAAAATCATGGTGAGTTTATCTTCCGGAATACCAGGACCCGTATCCGATACCACAACATTTATATACTCTTTGTTTTCAATCCGGCAATCCAAATGAACCTGTCCCTGATCGGTGAATTTGATGGCATTGGAAACCAAATTGTTGATTATTTTTTTCATGGCAGTTCGATCTATGTAGGTGAAAGTAGGAACATTGGCGGCAATTTGAGCCGTTAACTTCAACCGTTTTTTCTTTGCCAGTATTTTTAGCCCTTTTATCAAATTATTGATCAGCTCACGAATATTGGTTTTTTGCTCGGTAATGGTATAGTTACCAGAATTGATTTTGGAGAGGGTGATCAAATCCGAAATAATATTCAACAGATAATTGGACTGTTCTTCCATAATGTTGAGAAAATCACTTATCTGTTCATCTTTAATCAGGCTTTGCATGAGCTCAATGTATCCCATAATAACCGTCAAAGGTGTTCTAACATCGTGGGAAATACTGGCAACCAGGTGATCACGGTAGAGGTTTTCTTTCTTTTTGTTGTTCAGCGTGATTCTCATTTCCAAAAAAATGCGAATGGCTTCAGCAATATACTCAAATTCTTCCATTATTTCTTCGTCAAATTGATCCGAATAATCCAAGACATCAAAGCACAAGACCCCAAAATAATCACCAAATGGCTTCAATCTGATTTGTAAGGTCTTGGAAATGTCCTCTTTTATTCCGGACGCTAATATGCTTTCTTTGAGCTGCTGGGGAAACCCATTTGGAAAGTGACCGGAGTTAATGACTTTGACATTGTCTTCAGGGTCCAGAGCGGAGAGGGAATCTTCCAAAGGAATCACCACTGATGAATAATCGGCATGCTCATATCCGATCCCAGCAATATAGTGTTCTCCATCACTTTTTACAATCCAAAATGACGCTTTGTCGATGAAGGGATAAGCGGACATGATTTCAGAGGAAATCTTGTAAAATATACTGGCATCATTTTCATCACTATTCAAGATGTTTAAAATGTTAACAAGTCTTTTAGTATAACCATCGTTAGTTTTCCGCATCGTTAAAACCTTTACTTTCAGATGAGAATTTAATAATTTTTAATACATCAGACATATTATTATATCATATATCATTGACCGCTCCAAATAATCATCTGTTTTTTCTACAACTCAAAAAAAAGCCCCTGTAAAAAACCTCAGGGGCTTTACTATTCATTTGGATTTATTTAAATGATTCCATAAAGGTTTTATACGCCAAATAAGTCTCGTATACATCAGCCTTACTCACAATTTCAAACGGTGAATGCATACCGATGACAGGAACTCCCGCATCTACAACTCTGATACCTTCTTGGGCATAGAATTTTGCAACAGTACCGCCGCCGCCGATGTCAACTTTTCCCATTTCGCCATTTTGCCAGCGTATACCCTTTTGGTTGAGGAAATTTCGAAGGGAACCTAAGGTTTCAGCATCCGCATCGTTGGCACCGCCTTTTCCTCTGACACCTGTGTATTTGACAAAGGCCATTCCGTATCCGAATTTGGTGGCATTTTTCATCTCATGTACTTCTTTGAAATTGGGATTGACCCCAGGGGCAACATCTGCAGAGAGCATGGTGGATCTTTCAAGAACCACTTCAAGGGGTTGATCGAGTTTATAAATCACATTAACGGCGTTAAGGACTTTTTTCCAAAAATGGCATTTGGCTCCCGTACTGCCGTCACTACCAATTTCTTCTTTGTCCAGAAGCAGTACGCAAGCGGTCTTATCCGTTTTTTCCGCATCAATGATTGCCCGAAGGCCGGTATAAGAACAAACCCTGTCGTCATGGCCGTAAGCTCCCAACATGCTTCTGTCCAATCCTACATCCCTTGGTTTTTGCGTTGGAACGATTTCTATCTCTGCGGAAAACAAATCTTCTTCGGTGATGCCGTATTTCTCGTTTAATAAATTCAGAATGTTTAACAATACGGGCTCTTGTGCCTTGTCTTCTTTGTTGTAGGTAATGGCTCTGTTACCTAAGATGAGGTTTAATTTATTGGCATCAAAGGCTTCGTTGACGTCTCCCTTTTTTCGGTCAAGATGCGGCAACAAATCGGAAATAACAAAGATGGGATCGTTTTCGTCGAATCCGATTCTGATATCTACAATTTCTCCATTGCCTTTGACGACAACGCCATCCAACGCTAGGGGAATGTTGTACCACTGATATTTTTTGATTCCTCCATAATAATGGGTTGATGCCATTGCGAATTCACAATCTTCATAAAGGGGTGTTGTTTTAAAGTCAATTCTTGGAGAATCAACATGAGCCGCTACCATGTTCATGCCATCTTTTAGATCATCTGTAAATCTAAAAAATGCGGCGGCTTTTCCACGATGGTTCACGTACACTTTCGTTCCGGCCAATTTCTTTGGCGGCTTTTTAAGGAACTGTTCATAGTCAATAAAACCGTTTGCCTGGGCCAACTGAATGGCTTCATTGATCGATCGTCTTTCAGTTGTGGATTCTTCAAGGAATTTTGCGTATTGGCCGTTAAAGGCATCAATGGTTTGACTATCTCTTTCAGCCCATACGTTTTTAGGTTGTCTTCTTAGTTTTTCTTGCATTTTTTCATACTTGTTCTTTGTTGCCATCCTATTCTCACCTCATATAAAAAATATTGATCTATCAATTAGTAAAACGAACCTTTAGGTTAAAAATAAAGGCGACACCAGCCGCCCTTATATTGAAATATTGTAAAACGGATTATGCACTGTTCGCATTGTGGGTTGAAAATTATTCAACGGTTATTGCGTTTACAGGGCATGAGCTTGCTGCATCTTCAGCGCATGATTCATCTGTTTCAGGTGCAATGACTTCTGCCTTTCCATCGTCGGCCATTACGAAGACGCTTGGGCAAAGGCTTTCACAGACACCACAACCGATACATATGTCCTTATCAAGCGTTACTTTTGCCATTCAAAAACACCTCCATCTTTTTCATATGATTTATCAACCTGGATTATTATATCATAAAGTCGTTGTACTGGCTTCTTATTTTCACTATTTTTAGTCACACCGATTCTCTATGCTATAATATCGCAAAAGAAAATACTGTGGAGGTTAACAATGGCAGAACTTGAAAAGCATTATGATCCAAAAGACATCGAAAAAAAATGGTATGAACGATGGGAAAAATCTGGTGATTTTAAACCAACCGGGCATGGTAAGCCTTATGTAATCGTCATTCCACCTCCAAATATCACAGCCAGGCTCCATATGGGACACGGGCTGAACTTGACACTGCAAGATATTTCAATACGCTTTCAACGGATGATGGGGAAGGATACCCTCTGGGTTGCCGGAGAAGATCATGCGGGTATCGCCACACAAAACGTCGTTGAAAAAAAACTGAAAGAAGAAGGCAAGACAAAAAATGACCTGGGAAGGCCATTATTCATAGAAAAAACATGGCAATGGGCTGATGAATATAGAGGACACATCCGAGATCAGATCAGAACCATCGGATGTTCTGTGGATTGGTCCAGAGATCGCTTCACATTGGATGAGGGCTTGAACAAAGCGGTGAGAAAGGTGTTTGTTGCCCTTTATGAAAAAGGGTTGATTTATCGGGGAAAATATATCGTTAACTGGTGTCCCAGATGTAATACCGTCCTGTCTGATGAGGAAGTGGAACACGTAGATGAAAAGTCCAGCCTTTGGCATTTCAACTACCCTCTAAAAGAGAATGGCGGCTATGTGACCATCGCCACTACGAGACCGGAAACCATGCTGGGCGATACAGCTGTAGCAGTTAACCCATCCGATGAACGGTATAAACATATGATCGGAAAAACGTTGATTTTACCCATTGTCAACCGGGAAATTCCGATTATTGCCGATCAGTATGTGGACAAGGAATTTGGCACGGGAGCAGTGAAGGTGACCCCTGCCCATGACCCCAATGACTATCAAATGGGAATCAGGCACAATCTTGAATTTATTGAAGTGATAGATGAAAATGCCATTATGAACGAAAATGCCGGTATCTATCAGGGGCTTGATATCAAAGAGGCCAGAAAAAGGGTTGTCGAAGAAATCGAACGTTTGGGGCTGCTTGAAAAGATCGAAGATTATACCCATTCCGTCGGCCATTGCTATCGATGTGACACCACCATTGATCCCAGATTATCCGATCAATGGTTTGTTAAAATGGGACCTTTGGCAAAAAAAGCGATCGAAGTTGTGGAAAATGACCGGGTGAAATTCTATCCAGACAGATGGAAAAAAGTGTACCTCAACTGGATGTACGAAGTTCACGACTGGTGCATTTCCAGACAACTTTGGTGGGGTCACGCCATCCCGGTATGGTATTGTGAAAACTGCGGTCATATCATCGTCAGCGAAACGGACCCCTCATCGTGCCCTGCGTGCGGTTCAGATCACTTGAGACAGGATGAAGACGTTTTGGACACCTGGTTTTCCTCTGCTTTATGGCCATTTTCTACACTTGGATGGCCTGAACAAACCCAGGATCTTGAAAAATACTATCCCACCAGCACATTGGTAACAGGATTTGACATCATTTCTTTTGGGTAGCCAGAATGATCACCATGGGTATGGAATTTATGGAAGAGGTTCCCTTTCACCATGTTTATATCAATCAGCTGATTCGAGACAAAAAGGGAAGAAAGATGAGTAAGTCGCTTGGAAACGGTATCGATCCCATTGAAGTCGTTGAAGAATATGGCGCTGATGCCATGCGCTTTACCCTATCCATTTTGGCAGGCCAAGGGCGGGACATCAATTTGGATGTTAAAAATATTCTGAATTATAAACACTTTGCCAACAAGATTTGGAATGCTTCTCGCTTCTCGTTGATGAATATCGATCAAACGACTGTTACAGATGCTTACAAAAAAGACGACCTTGCTTTGTCAGATCGCTGGATACTCTATCGTTTGAATGAAACCGTTCGATCAGTTACACAAGGCCTTGAAGGTTATGATTACAATTTATCCTCCAAATCTATTTTTGAATTCTTCTGGAATGAATTCTGCGACTGGTATATTGAATCCATTAAACCGGTTTTATATCAACCAGAATATGCGGGCCGTAAGCAAAACACTCAATCGGTATTGATACACGTTTTGGACAAGAGCTTAAGGCTGTTGCATCCCTTTATGCCCTTTATCACCGAAGAAATATGGCAAATGCTTCCCATTAACAAAGAAAAGGAACATCTGATGATTTCAAAATGGCCTGAATATGAACAAATGAAGGATTTCGAAAAAGATGCAAACGCTTTTGCAAACCTGATGGAAGTTGTCAGAGGAATCCGAAATGTCCGATCAGAACTGCAAATCCCTCCTTATGACAAAATCGATATCAGTTGCATTTACAAAGACACCAAACCTTTCACAATTGAGGAGACATTATATATTCAAGCGTTGGCTTCGGTCAATGAAATACATCAGGCATCTGAAAAACCATCAAGAAGTTCAACAGCACTGGTTAGCCCAATATTGGATGTATATTGTCATTTATCTGGTACAATAGATTTAGAAGAAGAAAAAGTCAGACTCGCTAAAAAAATAGAGAAGGCAGAAACGGATGTCAAACATGCCGAAAAGAAACTCTCCAATGAGAAATTCATTAAAAATGCCGACGAAGCAGTCATCGAAGAAACGAAAGAAAAGCATCGGGAGGCAATGATGACTTTGGAAAGATTGCGGATGTTAATGAGTGATTTTGAGGGATGAGCGGTCAACTAACAATCATCGGAACACCGATAGGTCATTTCGGTGACTGTTCACCACGTGTTCTGGAAGCCTTAAAAAATTCTGATACCATCCTTGCCGAAGATACCAGAAGAACCATGGTTCTTCTGAATCATTTTCAGCTGGGAAAAAAAGAGCTGATTTCTTTTTCTCAACAAAAAGAGAGGACTAAATCGGCAATGATCATAGAAAAGTTGAAATCCGGAGAGCAGGTCGCATTGGTTTCTGATGCCGGAATGCCTTGTGTTTCTGATCCAGGTTCCTATTTGGTCGAAGCTTGCTATGCGCACGAAATTGACGTTGACGTGATTCCGGGGCCAAGCGCTTTTGTTTTAGCTTATGCTGCATCGGGGTTTGGCGGCTCATTCATATTTGAAGGTTTTTTGGGGCGTGATAAAAAACTTCGTCGATACCTTAGAACCTTAATTGGAGAAAAACGAAACGTGATTTTTTACGAATCGCCTTTTCGTCTTAATAAGTGTTTAACGGATATTTTCAACATCCTTGGGGATCGTGAAATTTTTATCGCCAGGGAAATGACAAAACTGCATCAGGAGTTTTATAGGGGTAAATGTTCTCAAGCTCTTATGAAATTCAAAGATGAAGTAAAAGGGGAATTGACCGTCATTATAAGGGGAGATGTCAATAATGGAGAAGTTTGAAGAACTCGAAAAGCTGATGAGAAAGATATCCGCTTGGATTAAAGCAGAAGGTCGCATGGCATTAAAAGAAGGCAAGAATGAAATAACCCCCGCACAATTTGATGTTTTACAAAGTATCTATTGGCATGAGAATTTAACCATGACAAGCATCAGCAAGCGTTTGGGTGTTGCCAAAAGTACCGTTACGGGTCTGGTTAACAAACTAAAAGATGAAAAATTGGTTGATTACAAAATTTCAGAGGAAGATCGGCGTGTCAGGCGTTTAAAAATTACAGATCATGGAGAAGAAGTGATCAAAGAAGTGATTAAAAGAAGGATCAAGTTTGTTGAAAAGATGTTTTCAACCATTGATCCCTATCTGGTGGACGAGTTTAGACAAGTATTGAGAATCGTCGTTAAAACGTGCGATGAAAGAAAAATTTGAAAAAACCATATACTTTATTAAGGAGGACTACAATCGATGAAATTAAAAGAAGGCAAGATCGTTGCAGGCGTTTCTGCAAGACATTTACATTTATCTGAAGCAGATCTGAAGGTGCTTTTTGGTGAGAATGCGCAATTAACCCCTATCAAAGATTTGGGACAACCCGGTCAATTTGCCAGTGATGAAAAAGTCAAGGTAATGGGTCCAAAGGGAGAATTTGAATCTGTGAGAGTATTGGGTCCTGTCAGAAGTGATACACAGGTTGAAGTTAGCTTAACGGACGCCTATAAACTTGGTGTTGTTCCACCGGTTAGAGATTCGGGTGACATTGAGGGAACTCCAGGTGTCACTTTGATTGGCCCTGCAGGAGAGGTAATTCTTGAAAAAGGTCTCATTCTGGCCAAAAGACACATTCACATGACACCTGAAGATGCGCAATTCTTTGACGTGAAAGACAAAGACATTGTCTCTGTTTTATGTGACACACAGGGTAGAAAGACCATCTTTCAGGACGTGTTAATTCGAGTCAGCCCGAAATACGCATTGGAGTTTCATGTGGATACAGATGAAGCCAATGCCAGTTTTTTGAAAACGGGTGATGAAGTACAAATTATTAAAGAATTATAAACTGATAAAAATCAATAATCGGGAGCCGGTTACCACGGGTTCCCGATTTTCATTGAGGGTAAAAAAGGGGTTCAGCATGATTGATCAAGGGTTATACCAACAGTTTCTAGATTTACTGGAAGAAGAAAGCATCAAACAAAACCTGATCAGGTATCAAACCAGGGAAGAACTTGTCAAAAAGCATTTGGATGATTCGTTATTGCCTTTTAATGGCAATAAGATTCAACCTTTGACCGGTTCAATTTTGGATATCGGTTCAGGTGGAGGATTTCCGGCAATCCCATTGGCAATCACCTTTCCAAATGCATCTTTTACTCTCATAGAAAGTGAAGGCAAAAAAGCCGAATTTTTAAAAAAGGTCGCTTTGAATCTACATTTATCCAATGTATCCGTTATCAATCAACGGGTGGAAGATTATTCAAGAGTAAACCGTGAATGCTACGACTTCTGTACTTTGAGGGCTGTTGCAGCTACAAGAATATCACTGGAGTATGCCGCTCCAGCTTTGAAAGTTGGGGGGGAAGTCTTATTATACAAAGGTCCTCTTTTTGATCATGAGTTGAAAGAATCAAAAAATGCAATGAGCTTACTCGGTTTACTTTTTGAAAAAAATATCCGATATGAGTATATATACAATAACGAAGTGTTTACGCCGATACTTGCTGTTTTTAAAAAGGAAAAGGAAACACCTCCAAATTATCCGCGCCGAACGGGAATGCCAAAAAAACATCCCCTATAACACAGCTTTTTAAAAAAGCAAGAAAGAAAGGAATATAAAATGATCAAATATCTTGTAAAAGTAATTATCTCGGCAATCCTTATTGTAATCATTTCTGAAATCAGTAAAAGAACCTCTTTTTGGGGAGGATTAATTGCCTCCTTGCCAATCACCTCTTTGTTAGCGATTATTTGGCTATATATGGATACAGGGAACCGTCAAAAAGTTTCAGATTTATCACTGAATATTTTTTGGTTTGTACTTCCCTCTTTATTATTTTTTGTAACGTTGCCTTTTTTTATCTCAAAACTTGGCTGGAACGTTTATTTCTCTATTGCTTTATCATCAGGCATTACAATGTTTGGATATTTTATAATGGCTACTATTTTATCAAAATTTGGCATAAAAATATAATTAACGTCTGTTGAAAAACGAAATTCCTCCAGTAGCTGGCCTTAAGATCAGTCCAAGCACCTAAACAGACAAAAATACGCTGTAAAACTTTATTAGTAAGGACCTTGAGTTCTTCAGCAACCCCTAATTCGTCCTAAACAAAGAAACCTGTGACCTCATGTCCTCTGACATCGTTTTCAACGATTCCACCGTATCGTATAGTTTTTTGGTCATTTCTTCTTGACCTTCAATATAACGGTTCATATCATTCATTTCTTCCATTACCTCAAAAACGGCCTTGCCAACTGTATCTGTTGACTGAGCCATTTCCTGCAAAGACTCCGTTTGCTGCTGAACACTACCCGAAACATTCTCAATATTTTCCAGTACTGCTTGTATTTCCTTCATGATATTTTTAAACTGATCTTGTAATTGAACCATATCTTTTGATGCCGATTCAACAGAGATATTGGAATTTTTCATGAGTTTATCAGTGGATTCGATGCCTTTTCTGATTTCTGTCAGGTTTTCACTTATTCTTTGAGTTGAATTCTGACTTTCCTCTGCAAGCTTACGGATTTCATCGGCGACAACAGCAAATCCCTTACCGGCTTCTCCTGCCCTTGCTGCTTCTATTGCCGCATTAAGTGCTAACAGATTGGTTTGCTCCGCAATGGATGAAATAACTCCCACGATGTCTCCGATGCTTTGCGCTTGATCATTCAAACCATCTATCATTTTTGCCATAGTTGCGGTGTTGTCTTTGACATTAGTCATATCGCTTACGAGTTCTTCTACAAATTGTTCTCCTTTTAGAGTCATTTCCACCGCTTTTTCGGTGCGGTTTTTCAATTCTGTTGATGCATTTGAAACATTTTGGGCACTGCTGGCGATTTCTTCCACACCGGAAGTTAACTCCTCGGAGGAAGTTGAGATGTCTTCTATCTTTTTAAAAACATCCTCTCTTTGCTGAACAAATGTACTGATCCCTTCTTGCTGAATTTTGGAAGAAGTATTGATATCATCTGACAGGTTGTTGATTTGTTCTGATGAGGTCTTTATCTCATCGATGGTATGAACTAATTGATCGACCGTTTCATCAAGAGCACGTCCAACCTGGTTGATCTCATCAGTACCTGATGACACGAATCGCTTTGTCAAATCCCCTTTTCCAAGGCTCTTTACATTTTCTTTTAGTGTTTTCAAAGGCTTTAACAAACTTCGTAAAAGGAAGAACAAAATGATAATGATAGCAGCCAGGAATATCAGATAATACAAAGATTGTTTTAGAAAAGTATTAGCTGCTTTGGTTTGAACGTCGTTAATGTAAACCCCCGTGCCATACCACCAACCCCATGGTTTATAACTGCTGATATAAGATCTCTTGGGTTCTACCTGATTGGTATTGGAGTTCAACCAATAATAAGTATAATAACCATGCCCTTTGCTTTTTGCTATGGCCAGCAATTCACGTTGAACGTAATGGCCTTCTTCATCTTGAACATCCAAGAATTTTCCACGTTCATGGCTTTGAAAAGGAATGGCAACCTTGTTCTCCATGGTATAGCCAAAAATATAATTTTCCCCTTCGAAATGCATTTTGTTGATCACTTCTCCAGCCATAAACTGAGCCTGTTCGTCATCCATCTTGCCATCCTGAACTTGTTGAGCATAATATTGAATGACCCCTTCGGTGAAATCAACAATATCTTTAACCCCTTTTTCTCTTTCAGTCAGGAGACTATTGTAAATAGTTTGATATTGCGTCCACAGTGAGAAAACAGAAAAGGCTATAATGAGGATCAGTACCGGTAAGATGATTTTCAAAAAAAGGCTTTTAGTAAACCAATTCATACCCAACTTCATGAGATCACCCCTTAAGCGGTTTGTTTTAAGAAAATTAACAGTATTTTATTATACCAGATAAACCATTCTGTTTATCATCGTCAAATCATTTGCTATAATGACAAAGCACCATCATCATTGGCTAAATCTTAAAAAGGAACCCTTGGAGGTCAGTAATGGAACAAAAAACGAAAAAAACTGCCCTTTGGACATTCAGCGGTTAAAGTGGTATTGGTTGATTCCAACCGTTATTGTGATTATTTGTTATTCTGCTTTGAAGATTGCTGAAGGCCATATGCTTGCTCATTTAATCAACAGTATTGTGCAACAAATTAAAGTCAACTGATGCATACGATTTATTTGACAGTTGGTGTATTCATCAGTTCTGTCTGTTCAATTTTCCTTTGGTAATATCTTGCGATCCAGTTTTCTGATTGATTATGCACCGTTCTGCTAAGGAAGATTTCAAATAGGATTGCCAAAGCGACTGACCAAACCATGCATCAATACCATTCCGGCGATTTAATCTCCCGTATGTCAAATGATTTCATTCTTTTGCAGGAAATGCTTCAAAAGGATCTTTTTCAGCTTTTTAGCGGAATAGCCACCGCTATCTTTGCATTGATTTATCTGTTCTCAAATAATTGGCTGCTCACTGTTGTCGTTTTAGCATCCTTACCTCTTATTGGGATTCTGTCAGTTGTCCTCAGTGCCCCGGTTGAAAAATATACCCATGATGCTCAGAAAAGCCTTTCTTGTATCAACAAAGAGGCCAAAGAAAGCATTTCAGGGTCAGAAATTATTCGGGTTTTTAATATGCAACCTTTCTTTCTCGATCGATTTAAATCCTTCCAGAAAGCTCGGGTTACTCATTCGAAAAAAATGGTAAAACAATCGATTCTATTAATGGTTTTTGGTATGCTCATCGCTTTTGTACCAATTCTGATTGTTTTTGGCTTCGGGGGTTATTTGGTTTTACAGGGACAAATTACCGTCGGTTTGTTATTTGCCTTCATTCAATTACTGAACTATATTGCTTTTCCTCTACAGGAATTACCCCTTCTGTTGGGGAAGATAAAATCTTCAATAGCAGGAGGCAAAAGACTTATTTCACTTCTTTCTATCGAAGTAGAAAGAGAAGACGGAATCAGTGGAACGGTTGCAGGTGATGAATTAATCCGTTTTGAACACGTTTTTTTCCGCTATCCGGATCAAAAAGATTGGGCTTTAGAAGACGTCAGCTTTTCAATAAGAAAAGGAGAGCGAATTGCTTTTTCAGGTACTAGCGGATGCGGAAAATCAACTGTATTTAAGCTGATTTTAGGCGATTATTCTCCCCAAAAAGGCAAATTGGTTGTTGGTGATCACGAACTTGGGGAATTGAATCTTCAATCGTTAAGAAATAAAATGGCCGTTGTCATTCAAGAACCCTTTTTGCTAGATACTTCTTTAAAGGAGAACATCAAACTTGGCAATTTGGATGCTCCTGACCAGCTGATGGAAGAAGGCATGTCCCAGGGGCGAATTATTATCGTTGTTCAGCAATGATGTTGAATGGATAGTTTATCAACCTTGTTGCGTGAATCATCATTTTTCAATCATTGGAGAATATAGTATAATGAGACAATACTTGATGAGAATGACTCACAGATAGAATGATGAAGGAAAAAAGGCACTATAAGGAGGGTATAAGTGAAAACAGGACAATCGGTTTTTTTAGAAGCAAAACGCTCTTTGCTGAAAGAGTTGATCAGTAACCTTGAATCTGATTTTCCCTATGTGAGCGTTTTGGGTACAGATGTTAAGGGAAAGCAATACAACGTGATGACAACTGGTGTTAAAATCAACGATTCCATGTGGTCGGAAAGGGGATTCGTTCTCAGGCTTCATGATGGAAAAGGGTATTTTGAGTTCTCTTTCAATACAATTGAAGGCGATTCAGTTGAGGAGCTTTACCAAGAAATAAAGGAAAGGGCAATGATGTTCAGGGAATTAACTAAAAGCCAGAAAATCCAACAGGTATCTGCTCCAATTCCTGATGAGAAAGAAGAATCAGTCAATTTTGAAGATGAAGTGAATCTTGCTCTGGACCATCAAACACCCGGAGAAATCATCGAACGATTAACCGGGATGAAAAATCTGGCTCATGAATTATCCGATGAGGTCATTAATGTCATGGCGCTGATGGAAAATGTTCAAGTTCATAAGCTGTTCTTATCCGGTAAAAAGGAACTTTGTCAATCATATATATGGTCACAGGGCTATTTGTATGTGCTGGCAAGGCGGGACAATAAGACCAAATACAGCATAAAAGGTTTTTCCGGTTTAAAAGGATTGGAAATATTAGATGAGATGGATGGTCATATCAACGAACTGGTGAATAATGCCCTTTTGCTGTTATCCGCTGAAAAAATAGAACCAGGAGTTTACGATGTGATTTGTTCGCCAAGCGTATCGGGTTTGATTGCACATGAGGCTTTTGGCCATGGTGTGGAAATGGACATGTTCGTGAAAGGACGTGCAAAAGCTGTAGAATACCTGAATAAACCGGTAGCTTCAGAGTTGGTGAGTATGCATGATGGCGCAGCAGGTGTCAGAGAGGTATCTTCATATGCCTTTGATGACGAAGGAACATTGGCATCTGACACACTTGTTATCGAAAAAGGCATTTTAAAGAGAGGGATTTCTGATATTTGTTCCGCTTCGATCTTGAAAACGCAACCAACGGGTAACGGTAAAAGAGAGTCTTTTGAAAGGAAAGCTTATGCCAGAATGACCAACACCTATTTTTCTCCAGGCTCAGACAAACTTGAAGATATGATCGCATCCATTGACTACGGATTTTTATTGGAGGACTATTACAGCGGTATGGAAGACCCCAAGAACTGGGGCATACAATGTCTTATTGCTTACGGCAAGGAAATAAAAAACGGCCAATTCACAGGTAAAATTGTCTCACCGGTTATGATGACCGGATATGTTCCTAGCCTTTTAAAATCAATTTCTATGGTCTCTGATGATTTTGAACTATCGGGAACAGGGGCTTGCGGGAAAGGCCATAAAGAGTTTGCAAAAGTTTCAGCCGGTGGTCCTTACATAAAGGCAAAAGCGAGGTTAGGATAATGATTAAAAAAATAATCGACCAATTGAATGCTTCCGGGGCAACCGGCTGGAAACTGACTGAAACGGTTGTCGACAGCCAGGAATACTTCTTCGTGAAGGATAAAATGGATATCGGAAGGGCAAAGAAAGTACAACATTATGAAGCTACCGTATATGTTGATTTCTCTGAAGGCTCTGAAAAGTACCGGGGAAGCTCTTCGTTAACCCTTTCGCCCCTGTTAAATGCCAATGAATTAGAAGAAGCCATCGACGGAGCAGTATTTGCAGCCGGTTTTGTTAAAAACCCTTGGTACCCGATTACTGAAGCCTATTCTAAAGATTTCCCGTTTGAAAAGATTGATCTGAAAAAGCAAGTTAAGCAAACGTTGGCCGCTATTGTCAACGCACAAAGCAACACGAATGCCTGGGTGAATTCATCAGAATTGTTTGTCAGTGAGATTCAAACGAGAATTCTGAACTCAAATGGGCTGGACTGTTCCTTTTCCAAATATCAGACCTATTTGGAAACCATCGTTTCTGCCGCCGGCAAAGAAGAGGTAGAGCTGTATGACGATTATCAATTATCTGTTCCTAACAGTGAATTAATCGGCAATAGAATCTCGGACTTGTTAACGATGGTCAGTGAAAGATCAATTGCTCAGGCTACACCATCTCTGAAGAAAATTCCCGTTTTATTGACCGGTGAACCGGTAAAAGAATTCCTGAGGTACTATTTGCAGCAAGCAAATGCACAAATGAAGTACGATAAAATTTCAGAAGTCGAAATTGGGAAATCCGTTCAGGGAAAAGAATCTGGGGATTCTATTTCCTTAGATATAGTCAGCCAGTTAGAAAACGCCTATTACGGAGCTCCCGTTGATGATGACGGCTTTTTGATCCGTTCTCAAAGGATTATTGAAAACGGCTTGCTGAAAAATTATTGGGGTGATATACGCTACAGTCACTATTTAGGGGTGGAGCCTACCGGTTCTGCTGAAAACTTCAAGGTCTTCCCTGGAAAAGCAAGTGTTGAAGAGCTTCGCAACCAGCCTCACTTAGAAGTATCCCACTTCTCCGCAGTGGATGCCGATATGACAACGGGTGATTTTGGCGGTGAAATCAGATTGGGATGGGTTGCTGACGGCAACAAAAGGACGCCTGTTTCCGGGGGATCGGTTACCGGAAACATTCGTGAAATTACTTCCATCAAATTATCCAATGAAGTTCACTTGGAGGGAGACTATTTCGGACCCCGTTCCATCCTAATAGAGGGATTTTCTATTGCAGGAGAATAAAGGATTTTTTTAATCAAGATCATTATTATTCATCCATGAGGGTATCAATAACCGTATTGATCATCCTCACCAATAAAGACAGATCCATACTGGATCTAAGAGGATGCTCAAGACATTGCTCCGGAAGAAATGGAATATGAATAAAACCGGACTTTGTTTTGAGCCCTTTTTCTTTGATATAGTCCAAAGCATTGTACATCACATAATTGCAGATATAAGTTCCGGCCGAATAGGAAACATTCACCGGTATTCCTTCATTTTTAAGATTTTTTTCCAGCCTTCTGATCGGAAGAGCCGACCAGTATGCAACCGGTCCTTTTGCATTGATAATCATATCTTTTGGCTGATCTCCGTTATTATCAGGTATCCTTGCATCCACTATATTAATGGCAATTCTTTCAAGGGCAACCTGAGAAATTCTACCGCTAAGTCCGAAACTCACCAGATAATCGGGTTGAATTGATTCAAGTGCTTTTTTTACGTTTTCTCCGGCTTCTTTAACGGTTACCGGTAGTAAAAGGGTCTGTAAATGGCACTGAAGCCGTTTACGATCCATGTGTTTTAACAATTCTTCTGAAGGATTGATCTTTTCTTTGTCGAAAGGTTCAAATCCGGTGATCATGATTTTTTTCATTCGTTCCTCCTAATTCATTGGAAATTCTTTTCTCAACTGAATAACCATTTTCATGTCCAGTGACGCATTTTCAATCGATTGGAGCGAGCGAACAATGACTTTACCCATCGGATCCACTACCATCGAATGGCCGTTGTACTTGTCCCCGGTTCTGTTCACGCCAATTATCCAGGCCTGATTCTCGATTGCTCTGGCGATTAACAACGCTTCCCAATGTTGGATACGCTTAATTGGCCAATTTGCTGGAATGATATAAAGAGAGGGTTTTTCCTTTTTGCTATCAAATAGTTCGGGAAATCTCAATCCAAAACAAATAATGATTCTCGCAGGAACCCCTCCAAGCTCAAAATCCATCGTCTCCTGAGCTGGCGTAATATGAATATTTTCATTTGCGTAGGTAAATGTCTTCCTTTTTCGCTGCGTGATCAGAAGCATGCCATCTGGCCCTGCGATGGAATAGGCATTGTAGATCTTTTGATTCAATCGTTCAAAATATCCAAAACCGATAAACAAACCATATTGTTGAGCAACACACTTAATTTCTTCAATTTTCTCCTTGTTTACACACTTTACACCTTTTTCAAAATCCTCCGGGAAACCTTGAAGAGATAACTCCGGTGTCAGGAGTATTTTTGAGAATTTCTGGTTATTGATTTCTTCTGCAAATTCTTTGATCTTCTCGACATTCTTTTTCTCATCATCTTGAACAATTTCCTGAGTCAGAAAACTTACAATCATGAACTTTCTCCCAATAAAAAAAAGAGATCAATCCGTTCACGAATCAATCTCCTTTTGTATAATTACAAGCCGCTTATATTATACCAAAAAACTATCTACATATCAAATGATTCAGGTTTTCCTTTCAATCAAATGCTTTTTGAACCAGAAAACGAGTCCTGATGCTCTTATGGATAAATACCTCTTAGTCTTGTAGCCTGTGCAACTCTTTCGATGGCGTTGACATATGCGGCAGTTCTCATATCAATTTTGTATTTTTCTCCCGTTTCCACGACACCACAGAATGCCTTTTTCATGATTCGGTTAAGTGCCTTTCTGACATCGTCCAATTCCCAGAAGAACCATTGCAGACTTTGTACCCATTCAAAATAAGATACGGTTACACCACCGGCGTTTGCAACAAAGTCAGGAACAATAATAATGTCTTTTTTCAGGAGGATGTCTTCACCGTCAGGATCGATAGGGCCGTTGGCAGCTTCAACAATGATTTTTGCCCTTACCTTATCCGCATTTTCAGCAGTGATGACATTTTCCAAAGCGGCTGGAATCAACAAGTCAACGTCTAATTCAAGCAGTTCTTCGTTCGTCATTTTCTTTTCTGCGCCGTTGTATCCTTCAAGTGTTCCATTCTCCTGGACATAAGCCATCATTTCAGCTGTGTTTAACCCTTTTGAACTGTAATAGCCGCCGGAAATATCGCTTACCGCTACGACTTTGCTTTTCATTTCATCATCAATAAGGGTCGCTGCATAGCTTCCTACATTTCCAAAACCCTGAATGGCCACAGTGATATCTTTTATGTCTTTGTTGAAGGTGCCTTTTTCGTTGAGATACTTGACAATTTCTTCAGCGCAAATTCGAACACCTCGACCGGTTGCTTCTGTTCTTCCCACAGAACCACCTATTTCAAGTGGCTTTCCGGTTACAACACCCAAAACTGAGTGTCCCATGTTCATACTGTAGGTATCCATATACCAGGCCATGATCTGGCCGTTTGTGTTGACATCAGGTGCGGGAATATCCTTGTTTTCTCCAACAATCACTTGAATTTCGGAGAAAAATCTTCTGGATAGTCTTTCAATTTCTGTTATAGAAAGAAGTGAAGGGTCAACTTGAACGCCACCTTTTCCTCCGCCGTAAGGAATACCTACGACTGCAGATTTCCATGTCATCCAGAAAGCCAATGCCTTCACTTCATCTAAAGAAACGTTCTGATGATATCTGATACCGCCTTTTGCGGGTCCAAGAGCAATGTTATGCTGTACCCTGTGGCCTGTAAACACTCTTGCAGAACCGTCATCCATTCTGACAGGAAAATTCACAGTCAGTTCTCTTTTGGGCTTTGAAAGCACTTCTCTCATGCTGGAATCAAGGTTCATGACATCTGCTGCTTTTGTAAATTGTTTTACCGCATTTTCGAATAAACTCAATTGTGTTCCCTCCTCTAATCTGTTGTGGATTCTATACTCTTACACTTCTATTTAAACATATGTTATTTATTTCGCAAAGTGGATAAATAAGCAATTTGACCTGATTTTGTCTGATTAGAGTAAAAAAGATGATTTATACTCTTTTTATCTAAAGTATATTACCCTTTATAAGCAAATTGACAGTTTTCTCCTTTTATGGTAACATTCGTTACGTAACAAACGTTTTTTAGGAGAATGATGAGATGGCTCGAAAGATTCATTATAGTAGAACCGAAATCTTGGATTCGGCTTTAAAACTTTTAAGAGAAAAAGGAAAGACGGCATTAACAGCACGAAACATTGCTCATGAAACGGGCTGTTCAACACATCCTATCTATTCTGAATTTGTATCTTTGAAGGGTTTAAAAAAGGCATTGTATCATCATGCCTACGATTTTTTTATCACAAACATAACAACTAAAAATTCACCGGAAAATTTTTTAGATATTGGGGTGAATTATGTTCAATTTTCTAAATTAGAAAAAAATATTTTTTCATTCCTTTTTTTTAACAAAGACTTCTCTATGGATATAAATCGTTTGGAGATAATTGACGAAAAAATAATTAATATAATAAAAAAAGATAAATATGTGCAAAGTAATGCAGTGAAAGACTATGATCAAGTCTTTTTCAATCTATGGATTTTTGCTCACGGCTTGGCGGCATTAATCTGGGAATCTAGTACGGATTATAATGAACACGAAATTAGAAGGATTTTAAAAACGACGGGAAAAACAATTATTCAAGGATTAATGAATGAAATACCGGTTGCTGATTAAAAAACATGGAGGTGTTTTATGTCGGTCAATATATTGACAGTGCGCAATCTTAAGAAATATTATCCAACTGTGAAAGCGGTGGATGATATCAGTTTTGATATCGAAAAGGGAACCGTTTATACTCTTTTAGGCCCTAATGGTGCTGGGAAAACGACCACTTTGGAGATTATCGAAGGCATCAAAAAAGCAGATGACGGAAGGATTATCTTCTTCGGAGAGGAAATGAAACACGTTTCAGATGAAGCCAAGCAAAAGATAGGCGTTTCATTGCAATCAACCAACTTTATTCCTCACTTGAAAGTGAAAGAGGTTTTTGAATTATTTGCCTCATTTTTCAAAAAAAGCCTGCCCGTAGAGCAAATCCTGGGGTTTGTCTCTTTGGAGGAAAAGAAGAACGACCTGGTAGAAAAACTCTCAGGGGGTCAAAAACAGAGGGTCGCCATCGGGTGTGCTTTAATCAACGATCCGGAGATGATCTTTTTGGATGAACCCACAACAGGGCTTGATCCTCAAGCAAGGAGAAACATATGGGGAATCATCGAACATTTGAGAAAGCAGGGGAAGACCGTTTTTCTGACAACCCATTATATGGAAGAAGCCCAAAAATTATCCGATATGGTTTGCATCATGGATCACGGAAAGATTATCGCCATGGATACACCTGCCGGCCATATCAAAAAATTGGGCGAGTTGAACTATGTAGAGTTTTCAGCGGTACTGGACACCTCAGAAATCAGTGAGCTCAATTCTTGGGATGTGGAGGAAGTGGAAATAGAAGGGGAAAAAATCATCATTCCCACCAAATCACTGCATGTGGTTCTTGAGAAACTACTCTCATGGGCTAAAATGAAAGGACTTGATTTAAACGATATTAGTGTCAGACAACCGAATCTTGAAGATGTTTTCCTCTCCCTTACCGGAAGGAGGTTAAGAGACTGATGAGGAATCAACTCTTTAAAAGCCTTGTTATAAGTGGTTTAAGGGAGAAGGAAACTATTTTTTGGATCCTGCTTTTCCCCTTGATTGTTTTTACCATCATGGTCTTGATCTTTTCCAATATGACCGGTGAGGATTTGAACTTTAAAATGTCTATCATTGACGATTCAGGAGATGGTTTGGGAAGCACTATCATTCATCAGGTGTTTGATGGTATCAGTCAATCACAAACTTCCGATAAAGATCCCTTATACACCATTGTGGATGTAAAAACTAAAGAAGAGGCACTATCTTTATTAAAAGAACAACACATTGACATCATCGTGGAAATTCCGGAGGATTTTAATCAAAATTTTAATCAAGTCGTTTTCTTCTCAAAGATTTCGCAGATCAATGCTGAAAGCAATCCTCAAATTATGATAGAAAGAGTCCCCTTGAGAAGTCTGTCAAAACTGGCAAGTGATGTTATGGAACAAATATTATCACAAGTGAATTTAGAGGCCGCCAAAAGAATGAATGTCAAGATTAATGAAGCAAATATCACTTCTGAAATCGTTGGGCAAACTCAAACCTTTAATTATGCTGATTATTTTTTTGCGGGTGTCTTGATCATGGCGTTTTTCAGTGCGGGTTTTTTTAATATGGGTATAAATATGGCCCATTATAGAAGAACCGGTGTTTTCAAACGTCTGGCTTGTACACCGATCAAAAACAGCACATTGTTATCAGCAACCATCATGTCCAATCTGGTGTTTATGATTATTTCATTCATCCTGATGTTAATCTATGCCAAATTGTTTTACAACGTGACTTGGGCAGTTTTTTATCCTGAATCAATCCTTTTCATGGTAGTTAGCGCTATTCTTTCTCTATCATTTGGCATTTTCGTCGGGTCCATTTCAAAAACAACCAACGCAGCTTCCGGACTGGCCAATCTCTTGTTTTTCCCCATGCAGTTTTTGGGGGGATTGTATTTCCCCGTTTTTGATTTACCACCCGTCATTCGATGGTTCGTCTATATCAATCCCATTACATATGTGGCAGCTGGAATGAGACAGTCCATGAACCTGATGAATGCACCTGTCCCGTATTACACACTTTTTTTAGTTCCAATCATCTGGACTGTCGGTTTGTTACTGATTTCCATGAAATTCTTTAAATGGGACGGAGGCGATATCGCATGAAAAATACTTTGGGAATTCTGAAAGCATTGATTAAAAGCAGAATAAGAGATAAAGAGGCTTTGTTTTGGACATTAGCATTTCCCCTTATGTTTTTGATTATTTTTGGGCTTGCTTTCGGGGGCAGCTCTTCCTCATCTGCCAATATAGATGAAGAGGATATGCGTTTCGCCATTTACTTGAGTGAGACTATCGGCAATCAATCGCAAAGCGACATCATTGACACTTCTGAAATAATAGGGCTCAAACCTCTTTTGGTCTATTCCGAATCCGATTTAAGGGAAAGCGTGGAGAAAGGATACGATGGGGTTGAATTTGGAATCTCGCTAGACAACATTAATGATGTTTGGCAAGTTCATGCCTGCTATAATGCCTCGGATATGAGCAAAATACAGTTATATCAATCAATAGTCAATAACTTTGTGACACAATTCCGAAAAACATCCGCTGGTTTTGAAAACATTATTCAAATTAAAACCGTTAATAGAGACTTCACAACCGAACCGGTGACCAATACCGGATATATCCTTTCAGGGGTTATTGCCGTGTCGATATCTCTTTCAGGTTTAACCGCCTTGATTATTAGTTTTGGTTACTATCGAAAACAGAATATCATCAAACGGTTAATCGCCACCCCATTGAAGGGCTCACAATTTCTGACCGCTGATATTATAAACAATCTGTTAGTCTCAATTGTGACAATCATCATCATCATGTTATTCGCCCGGTTGTTGTTCCAGGTAACCTTTAACATGAATTTTTGGTATTTCGCCATCACCTATTTTTCTTCCATGTTTCTGATGATGAGTTTAGGGGGCTTTTTTTTGTTGATATTCAGAGAACCCAATGCCGCTATGAATCTTGCCAACATCTTTTCAACGGTGATGATGTTTTTTGCCGGCGTGTACTTTCCGCTTGAACTGATGCCAAAGTGGCTACAACGGTTTGGTCACTTTTTACCGATGACTTATGTAGCTGAAAATTTACGGTTTTCTTTGGGACAAGATTATATGCAATCCTCAAAATTTTGGACAATTAATATTGTTTTCATCGTAATCGCTGCGATTGCGATACCTTTAATGGGAAAACAAATCTTTAAACTGGAACAATCATAAGCACTGAATCACTTTTTTAAGGAAATTAGTCTATAATAAAGCATACATTATTAATCCAAAGAAATACGTCTATTGAGACGTATGGTATTGTTAACACTCTTAAGAATGCTTTTAATGATTAACCTTTGAAAAGAGGAGATGTTTATGGAAAAGCAAAAATTTGACGGCTATCGTTTTTACGATATTTTCACTTCCGGTGCGCTTACTTTATTGGGACACCAGGAAGAGTTGAATAAAATTAACGTCTTCCCTGTTCCGGATGGCGATACTGGTACCAATTTAGGCTCTACCATGAGATCTATTTTGGAAATGTCCAGAAGGGATGCGTCTATTGCTGAATCAGCAAAGTCCATCGCAGATGCTGCCTTGATCGGGGCCAGAGGAAATTCAGGCGCTATCTTTGCCCAATATTTTCACGGTATAAGGGAATTTATCGGCGATAAACAACATTTGAGCGTGGATGAAATGATAGAGGCCTTTGCCCACGCTGTTGAATATGCGTATAAAGCTGTATTAGAACCCGTCGAAGGAACCATATTGACTGTTATCAAAGTTTGGTCGCATACAATGTCGGATGAATTTTCCAAAATAAGAAATTTTATCGAAACGTTTTTCACGGCTTATGAACGTTCTATAGAAGCATTGGATCATACCAAAGAACAATTGGATGTTTTAAAAAAATCCAACGTGGTTGATGCAGGCGGCAAAGGGTTTTTAATCTTTTTGGAAGGCATTAAAACGTATCTGAAAACCGGGAAAAAGCCCAACATCCAATCTATTCCGGACACGATAGATGGCATAGGATATGAGGAATCTCACAACTATGATGAAACAATCACCAACAGATATTGTACAGAAGCTTTGCTGAGTTTAAAAGATGACCATGTAGAGGAAATAAAACAAATTGCCGCTTCATTTGGTGATTCCGTAGTAATTGCCAACAACAGTGAAAAAATGAGGGTTCATGTTCACACCAATAACCCGGCGGACTTCTTCTATAAAATCAAGGATTACGGAGACATCATTCAACAAAAAGTTGATGACATGCAGATGCAATATCAAATTACCAATCACAGAAAATACAACATCGCTTTAGTTACCGATTCTTCCTGTGATCTTCCGGAAGAGATCCTCGATCAATATCAAATACAAATGGTACCTCTACAGTTGAATTTTGGGCCAACCGGTTATTTGGATAAAGTTACGATTCAACCGGATCATTTTTACAAAATGCTGGGAAAAACCAAATTTTATCCCACCAGCTCTCAACCAAATATTCGCACCTTTCAAAACCTCTATTCTTTCTTAATGAGTCATTATGATAAACTGATTGCCATTCACTTGTCATCGAGATTAAGCGGAACCTTTAATCTCAGTCAAACAGCTGCAGAAAGATTTTTATATAAAAATAAAAATGCAACCGTCATTGATTCAAAAAGGAATTCGGGTGCACAGGCATTAATTGTTTTGGAAGCGGCGGAAATGATTGAAAAAGGATTGGAATTTGATGAAATCGTGGATCAGGTGAATCAGATTATTCCCAAGTCAAAAATCCTCGTCAGTGTTAAAAACCTGGATGGTATGGTTCGTGGCGGTAGAGTAAGCCCTGTAAAAGGGCTGGTAGCTAAATTAATCAATCTAAAACCGGTTATTTCTTTAGATGAAGAAGGCAATTCTGAATTATACGGAAAAGGTTTTAGTGATAAAGGGAATCGAAAATTGATCTTTAAGATATTCAAAGAAACACACGAAAAGTATGGCATCAAGAGATATTGTATGACTCACGCCAATAACCTGAAAGAAGCCAAACTTTACGAGGAAATGGCCACAGAGATCACCGGAAAAAAAGCAGATTTTATTTATAACCTTTCTCCGGTAATTGGTGCCCACTCAGGAATTGGTGCAGTTAGTCTTTCATACATAACCCATTGAGGTGATCACATTGTTCAACCAAATCTTGTTTTCTTTTATTTTTATTTGGGTTTACATGACACTCATTTATCTCATCGCCATCAAAAAAGATGATCTATCCATCATCGATATCGCTTATGGACCCGGTTTTGTTGTCGCAGGAATCGCTCAAATGATCTTTTCTAAACATGTCCAACTTCATTTTATCATTCTTTTTAGTTTAATTTGCCTTTGGGCTTTACGACTAGCTCTTCAAATTGGAATCAGAAAAATAGGTAAAGGCGAAGATTACAGATATACAAAAATGAGAAGGGATTTTGGGAAAAACTGGAAAACCATCAGTTATGTCAAGATATTCCTCTTTCAAGGGTTATTGATTTTGATCATTGAACTGCCTCTTTTTATCGCATCACTTAACTATCAAAAGGAAATCGGTATATTAGCTTTTCTTGGAATACTACTTTGGATCTGGGGTTTCTTTTGGGAAACATTGGGAGATATCCAGAAATACCGGTTTAAGAAAGCAGGCAAAAAAGGATTTATCCAAACGGGTCTTTGGAAGTATACCAGACATCCCAATTACTACGGTGAAATCACCATGTGGTGGGCCATATTTCTGATTACCCTTGAAATTCCATTTGGCTGGATTGCCGTCATTAGTCCCATTTTGATTACAACATTGCTGATTGCTTTTAGCGGAATACCCCTCTTAGAGAAAAAATATAACATGGATCCCGAATTTCAAAAATATAAGAATAAAACCAGCGCTTTATTGCCTTGGTTTCAAAAAAAAGGAGATTGAGAATGAGTTCCATATACGATATCAAATTTGATGATGCATTTGGTTTTGAAAAAGACCTGTCCGAATACAAGGGAACGGTCATGATGATTGTAAATACAGCCAGTAAATGTGGTTTTACACCTCAATATGAAGGGCTTGAGAAACTTTATGAGCAGTATAAAGATCAAGGTTTTGTGGTTTTAGGTTTCCCTTGTAATCAATTTAAAAATCAGGAACCGGGTTCTGATGAAGAGATTCAGCAATTTTGCCAGGTCAATTATGGGGTAACATTTCCGGTTTTCTCTAAAATAAACGTAAACGGAAAAGACACACACCCCGTATTCGAACTTCTAAAGGACCAGGCAAGGGGATTTGGGGGAACAAAGGCTGTCAAATGGAATTTCACAAAGTTTCTTGTGGATAAAGACGGCCATGTTGTCAAACGATTTGCACCTTCCACCTCTCCTGAAAGTTGTGTGGATGACATCGAAAAACTTCTTTGAGACCCAAAAAAGGGTAGGGTTTTATATTTTTATATACTGGGGTTGATGCCGGTGCCTTTACGTCTGATAGAAGCCTTTTTTGAAGGAGATAAGGGGAATCTCAAAGGGCAGATAAAAGAAGACCTTGGAATAGAAAACATCCAGGAATACACAATCGGTAATAGTTGTATGCTACGGATTCTCATTGATTCCGGAGATTCTCAGAAAGTAATCGATGCGCTTGAAGCTCGATTGAAAAATGAAAAAGACTTTGGCATCGTCATCTTGCCTGCTGAGGGTTCAGTACCAAAGATAGAAACCTCCGAAATAAATGCCAAATCAAAAGTTGATGAGGAAGAGATTCCGGTCTGGAAGCAACCCTTTCGAAAGGGAACCAGTATCAGCAGAGAGGAGCTTTATACTGATATTGCCGATACCGTTTCACTATCACCTATTCAATTAGTCATGGTGGTATTGTCTGCGATTGTCGCCGCAATCGGTTTAATCAGGGATAGTTCAGTGGTATTGATTGGAGCCATGGTCATTGCACCCATGCTTGGCCCCAATGTGGCTATGTCATTCTCCATTTGTCTTGGAGATTTTGATTTATTTTTAAAAGCTTTAAAAGCCAACTTGCTGAGGATTTTTGTCGCATTCTTTTTCTCATTCATTATCGGTTTTTTTATCGACCTTTCCTCATTAAGCCAGGAGATTCTTAGCCGAACTATTTTACACATCTCAGATATCCTGTTAGCCTTATCTGCCGGAACAGCGGCAGCACTATCTTATACAACAGCCGTATCCGAAGGCTTTATTGGCGTGATGGTGGCAGTTGCATTGCTGCCACCGCTCACTGCATCCGGTTTATTGTTGTCATCAGGTTATATAGAATACGGCCTGTCCGCATTAGGGCTTTTTTTACTGAATATCGTCTGTATTAATTTCGCCACTATGATCACCTTTTTCCTTCAGGATATTCGGCCAAAAAAGTGGTGGGAGCTTGAAAAGGCCAAAGGCGCTTTGAAAAAGGCATTTTTACTCTGGAGTATCATGCTTTCTATCATGGCTTTAATCGTTATTTTTCTTTTTTAGTTATTTACTTTGAACGATAATCGATCCCCAATTTTTAAACAATCGCATGGTCAACCTGCCATTTGTAAATTCCGGTTTTGTTTTGTTTAAGATGTCCATTTGACCCGTATCACTTTCCTCAAAATAGTAAACAAATTCCTGATCCGAGGCATTGATGCCAATGTAAGCAATCTCTTTATCCGTTTCTCTCTTGAAAATCAAATGACTGTGATCTAAATAAATCTGCGAAAAATCACCTTCACTAAAACTGGTGTGTTTTTTTCGAATTGTGTTTAACCTTTGAATTAGCAAGGATAAATCAGCATAATTTGTTTGTTTCTTGAACTGTTCTAAATCAAATACAGGACGTAATTCCAAGTCGCTGAAAGGCGTTCGCTTTCCGGTTATAGCCCATTCGCTTCCATAATAAATCGAAGGAACACCTGGTATGGTGTAAAGCAAAATATGTAATGGAAACAAGTCATTTGGATTCGCCAGTTTACTCGTGATTCTATCTACATCGTGATTGTCAAGAAAATTATAGTGATGCTTCTGGTAATAAATTCCACCTTTGCCAAATTGCCGGTTCAAAGAATAGGCAATCTCATAGAAATTCCTATCGTTAAAACTGGAATAAAGCCCCTTATAGCATTCGTAATTGGTGACCGAATGCAGTTTATCCTCACAAGCCCATCGATTGTAATCCCCGTGGATTATTTCTCCCATCAGCCAAAAATCCTCTTTCAATGTACTTGTGTAATGTCGTAAATGCCTCAAAAAATCCAAGTCAAGACAATCTGCAGCATCCAATCGTAATCCGTCTATGTTAAAAGTTCTAACCCAAAATCCGATGGCTTCAAACAGGTGGTTTTTCACATCCTTAGATCTTAGATTTAATTGAACCAGTTCCTCATGGTTTTCCCAGGTATGATACGAAAAGCCATCATGATGATGATTATCAGAATGAAAATTCAGCTCGGTAAACCACTCTAAATATTGAGAATCCTGTCTTTTTTCAATAATATCCCGAAAGGCAAAAAAGTTACGTCCGACATGATTGAACACACCATCCAAAATAACTCTCATATCAAGGTCATGTGCTTTTTGGACAAGTTCTAGCAAATCATTGTTGTTCCCAAGCCTGCCATCGACTTTAAAATAATCGGTGGTGTCGTAACCATGGCTGATGGATTCAAAAAGAGGTCCTAAATAAATGCCTGTAAAACCTAGTTGATGAATATATTCCAGATGCTGTGTTATTTTTTTTATCGGGCTTTCCTGTTTACCGATCTGATCACCACAAAAACCCAGTGGATAGATGTGATAAAAAGTTGCCTGTTCATACCATTTTTGTTTTGCCATGTTGCCTCCTTACAGGGAATATACCGAACGGTATATTCCGTTTAAAAAAAATTTATGAATATATACCGTGCATGAACTGATGCGAAGCTGAAAAGATCAAATCATCATTCAAATCGACTTCTTCGTTCATCCACATGCCAATATAACTGTTAATAAATCCCAACAAGGTAATGGCATAACGAGTTTCTCTTCGCTTCATGTTTCCATGATCTTGTGAAGCTAAAAAAAAGAGATTTTCCAAAATCAGATACTGTTCTTTCATGTAATGCTGGGCTATTTTAAAAAACTGACTTTGGGGTGGTGCAAAATAAAGATTTAACAATAGTCTGTAAAAGTCACGATGATCACGGGCAAAAGAAAAATAGGCCTTTACCGTTTTGTTGATCGTCAGGGGTAAATCCCCGCGATAGTCACTTGCATCGGAAATTTTTTGAATCAAACTTTTTGAGTAGGACGCCATAATATGGGTCAGTAACCCGTTCTTACTCCCAAAATAATGGTAAAGAGTGGGTTTTGTAATCCCCGAAATGTCGCATATTTCCTGTACTCCGATGTTTTCATAACCGCCCAGCGCAAATGCTTCCAACGCCTTTTCCATAATTATCTCATCTGTATTCATTTTCTCACCAACAAGATTATACCATACGGTATAATCAATGTCAAACGGTTATTAAATTCATTGAGGTAATAAGCGCCATCAACCCGTGAAGACTTTTAATAACTCAATCAGTTGTCGAGTAGTGTTTCCAATAGGGTATTCCCTGGTGCCTACAGCCCTTATTGGGGCAATACCAGCACTGGTATGGGTTAAAAATAATTCCTCAGCCTCAAACAATTCCTTTTCTTCAACAAGCCTTTTTTCACATTTCACCCCGTTTTTCTCTGCCAATTCAACGACAACTTCCCTTGTGATTCCGGAAAGAATACCGGTTTTCATACTGGGTGTAATCAGTATATTATCTTTGACCAAAAAAACATTGGAAAATGTCCCTTCTGCCACATAGCCTTCTCGGTTCAGCATGATAAAATCATAAAGGTGTTTTGGTCTTTTAATCCTGGCTAAAAATACGTCTAATGCCGCAGTTGTTTTGATGGCTGTTGCATTGTGCATGAAGGCTTGTCTTCTAATTTCAGTGATATCCGTTAGCACGCCTTGAACGTATAAATCAGGATTGAGTTCAGGGAACTCCTTTACCTGGATAATCAAGTCAGGCGTTGATGTTAAGTAGATTCTGATATAGGCTTCATTCAAGGCGTTTTTCGAGATACTTTCATGAATGATCCCCTCCACTTCTTTCCAACTCACGCTCAATTCAATACTCATGGCATCAGCAGAGTTTTTTAGCCTATCGTAATGCTTTTTAAATTGAAACAACTTGCCCTGATAGGTTCTGACTGTCTCATATACCACCTGGGCATTGGTAAACCCCGGATTGTTGATGGATATGGCTGCTGTTTCTTCCTTAATCCAATTTCCATTCATGTAAACTAACAATGGTTGCATTCACCTCGTCGGGTTCTGATTTTTCAGGAACTTCAATAATCTTCGTTTGGACTTGATCCCCTTCTGTTAAATGCGTTCCTGAATGCTTTAACAGATGCTTTAAGTAATAGGCATCATGCCCAATCACTGTTTGATGATCAAAATTTTCCACAATGATACTTCTCACTTTTCCAATATGTTTTTTGCGAACAGAACGAGAAATTTCTGTTGCCAATCTGTTTAGTATTAAAAAACGTTCTTTTTTAACATGACCACTAATTTGATCCTTCATTTTGGCAGCAGGTGTGCCTTGTTTGGGTGAATAACGGAAAACATGTGTTTTCAAAGGCTTGATCAACTTGATTAGATCCAAAGTATTTTGAAAATCCTCTGTCGTCTCAGAAGGAAAGCCCACTATGATATCACATGAGATCGAAAAGAGCGGATCAATTTTTCTGAGTTTTTCTACTGCTTTTACAACTGTATCAAACGTATATTTTCTGTTCATTTTTCTAAGTACCGCATCTGAACCGCTTTGAATCGAAAGGTGCATATGCGGGCAAAATCTTGGCGCTTGTAATGATTTGCACAATTGTTCTGTTACATCTTCGGGATTCAAAGAACTCAATCGGATTCTGTAATCCGGACTGGCAGATTGGTTAATTTTTTTCATCAATTCCGGTAACTTCATGCCTTTGAAGTCGTATTCGCCCAAATTGATGCCTGTCAGTATAAACTCCCTGCATGAGGTTTGACCAATCTCGTTGATTTCTTTGACAATCAAGTCAGAATCTTTAGAAACAGATCGGGTTCCTCTTGCATGGTATATTTTGCAGTATGTACAGGCATTGGTGCACCCTTCTTGTATCATAATATTTTGCCTGGTTTTTGAGCCGGAGGTGTTGATCGTGTAAGTCAATTGATCGTGTCGAAGCCAATAGGCTCTATCCATTGCAGGTAAAGCTTTCCCGGTTTCAATTGATTTAACGATACTGGCAATTTTGGCTTTTTCTCCATTGCCAAACTGATAATCGGCGATCTTTTTTGCCTCAGGATTCATCACTTGGGCACTGCATCCCATCGCAATTGTCGTACAATCCGTTGCGATCTTTTTTGCCTTTCTGATCATTTGTCTTGATTTTCTGTCAGCTTCATTGGTAACCGTGCAGGTGTTGATAATAACGTAATCAGATTCTTCGGATATCGGTTTTACATCAAATCCTGCATTCAAAAGGGACTGGGTCATAAAGTCAGTCTCATATTGATTGACTTTACAACCCAGAGTTACAAAACTACAGATTCGTTTTTTTTCCAATTTTTATTGATGTCTCCTGTCATTCATTCTTTTTCTTCCTCAAGTTCTCTTAGTACTCCCAATAATATTCTGGAACGATTAACCAGTCCTGTAAGCCGTTCTTCTTCATCTACGACGCACAATGAAAAGAATTTGTGTCTGATCAACAAGTCAGAAGCATGAAGCAAAGTGTCACTTTCCTTAACCGTAATGACCGATTTAGCCATGTATTTGCTGATGGGTTCATCTTTTATTAGGAATAACTTCTTTTTCAATTGATTGGTATCGGGAATAAAGGATGCAGACTGTAACATCCCAAAATAAGAGGGAATAACGGCATTAACCACATCGTTTTCACTGATGTAGCCCAGTATTCGCATTTCATCGTCAACCACTGGCATTCCAGTTCTGAGGTGATTGGCACATAGTCTGATAAACCGTTCAATCGTTTCATCTTCAAAAATCGCTGAAATGTCTCTTATCATGATGTCTCCAACTTTCATCTCATCACCTCAATCCAATTTCTCTATTTTGATATTGTTAAGGTTTCTTTCTATATCGGCTAGAGGCGGCATTTCTTTTTTCAGATACGATGTTTTTGCAAGAGCTGCTGCCATCCCGTACTTTGCCCTTTCAAGCAATGAATGATCCGTTGTCAGATAATCATGAATCATAGCGGCAACGTAAGCATCACCCGTTCCCAACAAATGGGATTCATCAAGTTCGCCTTCTTTTACTGTTAAAATCCATGCCCCTTGAGTAGTAAAGATCAAGTCATGTTTAAACTGATACGAGATAACAACCAGTTCGGCACCATAGCTAATTATTTCTTGACCAGCCTCAATATACTCGCTGAGGGTTTTTACTTCTTTGCCCATTATTTTGTTGGTGCTTCTCATGTCCGGTCTTACAACATTCGGGCAGCACTTTTTAACGGTGTTGGTCAGTAATTGCCCTCTGGCTTCCAAATAGACTCTGTTTCCATTTTCTTTAGCCTTTTCGGTTAAGACCGCATAGGTATCCAAAGGGACTCCAACGGGAACAGAACCGGATATAACCGTCACCCTTGTTCTGGAAACAACGGTGTTGAATAATTTCATAAAATGCATCAAATCAGGTTCCTGTACAACCGGCCCAGGTGCATTGATTTCGGTTATATAGTGGTTGACTTCATCCAAAATTGAAAGGTTTTCTCTGCTTTCCCCATCTATATGTATAAAATTCAATGTAATATTGGGATATCTTCTCCTGAGTTCCTCTGAAATAATCCTTCCGGTATATCCCCCAAGAAATCCCATGGCAATGCTGGGTGTTCCGTCTAACTCAGACAACATCATTGAAACGTTTATTCCTTTGCCTCCGGGGTCGCTGATTAGCTTTTCCCTTTCAAAAACACGATGCAATGTGTTTAATTCAAAATGAGGAATGATTACCTCCCTGTCCAATGCCGGGTTCATTGTAATCGTTAATACATCCATCTTCCCCTCTCCTCTCTTTCAATAAAGCGTGAAGGATTATGTTTCTAATGTAATTTCAACTTGGTCGCCTTCGTTCAAAAGGTCCATGAAAGCTGCCTTTTTTTCGTTGACACTGATCTCAAAACTCTTCAAACTGTTGGAATCGATTTCCATGATTCGAAAAAGGTCGATGACCTTTGGAATTTCTTCAATGCATTCTATGTCAACCACTGCGCCTTGATACAAGACACTGTCAGGTTCTGATTTGACACCGTCAACCATCACTTTATATGACGTTGTCGGGATTTTTAGCTCTTTGGCGTTAACCATAACCGTGCAATATTTTTGTTCGATGCCTTTAGTCAATCTGCTGACAACAGGGGTTAATGAATTTTCTTTGAGGGTAAGAGCATCCCCGGTAATAATTTGGTCATTGTCTTCCAGTTTTCTGTTGCCACGAAAGACTTCCAATTCTTTGACCTTTAAGGCATGCGCCTTGTTGTTTAAAACAATCTGTATATATTCTTCCCGTTTTTTAGAGAGCTTACCCAGTATATAAGTCAAAGTGCAGTAATTCAAAGCACTGATTCTATCCCCGTCTTTTATCTGTATATCATTTGAACAAAGCTCACCGTTTACTTCTGCTTGAGGGATAATCTCATGTACTTGAGAGTTGATGGTGATGGAAATGGGATTTAAAATCTGAGATAAAAATTGCTCAGGGCTTTTTCCCGCCTTTCCTGGCTTGAACTGAACAATATCCCCATGTTGAAGACGTGAATGAATCCCACCTTTTTCGTTGTTGATGATAATCTCAGCACTTCTTCCCGGTAATCCTTTCAGTATTCTCATGTCTCCATTTAGATCAAAGGTAATGGCAGGACCCGGTTTTCCAATAATCTCATCCACTCTGTATCCTAACTGTAAAAGTGCTTGCATGACGGTGTTTTTTGAATCCATCCCCATCAAATCAACTGGTTTTTCGTTGACCATTACACGGACGAATACACTTCCGGTATTGGTGTTGACACTGTTGGCAATACTTACCGGGGTGATAAATTCGCTTCCGATCAACACCTTTGTCTTGTCCTGAACATTTTGCAGGTTCTCAATACTTTTTAGGGCTACTCGGCTTTTAGGCAGGTTTAATTTTTGTGCCAATAAATCTGTAAAAAAAGGTACACGTGCCCCTCCGCCTACAACCATAACGGCAACAGGCGGTTTACCGTTTAAATTCAGCACTTCATCAGAAATTTTTGATGTAATATCTTCAATAGTGGGTTTGATTACTTCATAAAAGGTCTCTTTTGTGATGTTGATCGGGGTATCCAGAATATCCTTGACTTCAATTTCTTCCCGCTCGCCATCGCTTAAAGTTCTTTTTACCTGTTCGGCGGTGTTGAAATCAATCAAAAACTCCTCACAGAGTCTTTCTGTCATTTCATCGCCTGCCATTGGAACCATCCCGTATGCGATAACCGTCCCATCTCGGGAGACGGCTATATCACTTGTTCCAGCACCCACATCAACAAGAACAATATTTAACTTTCTCAAATCCGGAGGTACTACCAGGTTCATGGCGGCTATTGGTTCCAAGGTTATATGTTCCGGGGTCAGACCGGATAATTCCAAAACGTTCATCATAGCGTTCACGATATAAGCGGGCAAAAAGGCTGAAATGACCTTGACGGCAATCTTTTTACCCCTTTGGCCTTCAAGGTTTTTTATCCATTCATCATCCAAAGTGTAGTAAAGAACCGAATAGCCCACACAGTACATCTCTTTTCCATTGGTATCCAAAGATTCAATGGATTGATTGATGGCTTCCATTTCCAGAATTCTTACCGTATCCCTTGAAATGGCGTGTTCATTCGTCACATCCATCCAAGATTCGCCGATTGAAGTCTTGAGAAATCTTCCTGCAAGAGCCACGGAAGCTCTATCGATAGTAATATCATTCTTTTCTTTCAATGCATTGGTTATCTGTTGTACAATTTTAGTTACCTTGTTCACATCATGAATGGCCCCATCCAACATCGCTCGCTCTTCGTGTTCTTTTACAAGAGTATCGTAGACGGTGATTGTTGATTCATATTTTTCTGCCAAAATACCAATAACTGTTCGGGTACCAATATCCAGCGCATATATCAAATCATCACACCTCTGTATCATTTTTTTTTACAGTCAATTATACATCATAGATTTATCTGTTAGAATAAACAGACCAATCATGCATATTCATTACAACTCCGAGTCATTATACCATAGAGTTAATCGAACATTTCACGTATATCTTCTGCAGAAATATGCTTTTCCAAGTCTGTCGTTTGCTCAACGACATCATTGACAATTTCCATCTTTTTCTGTTGGAGTTCCAAAACTTTTTCTTCAATGGTTGAAGAACTGATCATACGATAAACCATGACCGGCATGGTTTGACCGATGCGGTGGGTACGATCGATGGCTTGAAGTTCAACGGCAGGATTCCACCAAGGATCAAGAATGATGACATAATCGGCTTCCGTGAGATTGAGTCCCACCCCCCCCACCTTTAATGTCATTAGAAGGATTTTTTGCTCCTGTTCAGTTTTAAATTTATCAAGAATTTGTTCCCGGTTCCTAGTGGAACCGTCAATAATCAGCCCGTTCATCTTGCGGATATTGAGTTCTCTTCTAACAATCTCCAACATGGAGGAAAATTGTGAGAAAACCAACGTTTTATGCCCTTCTGATGTGATTTCTTCCAACAGTTCCATCAGTGATTCCAACTTACCGGATCCGATTTGTTCGTCTTTAATAAACATTTCAGGATGTGTGGCGATTTGTCTCAGTCTTAGAATATGTTTCAAAATTTGGAATCGATTGGTATTCCATTCTTCTTGATTTTGCGTCATTTCTTTCACTTCTTGTTTCACACGCATGTAGTAATTCACATACAGCTCCTCTTGATTTTGAGTCATATCGACGTAGAAATTCTTGATTGTCTTTGGAGGTAGGTCTTTTAAAACTTCTTCTTTTTTTCGCCTTAACATCAAGGGCTTAATTTTTTTCTGTAACTGTTTGTAATTATGCTCATAACTCTTCCGATATTCTTTGTTCGAACCAAAAAAACCCGGAATCAAAAAGTCAAACAGGCTTTTTAAATCGTTAATGGAATTTTCAATCGGTGTTCCTGTCAAGGCAATTTTATGTTTGGCGTTCAGTTTTTTTAATTCTTTAAAGGTTTTTGTCTGATTGTTTTTCAGGTTTTGGGCTTCGTCTACAATACAATAATCAAAGACTTCTTTGTTAAAGAAAACAGAATCATTTCTGAAAGTACCATAGGTGGTTATCCAAATATGGCAGTTCTTCTCTCTCAATTCGCTTCTTTCATTTTTCGTGCCATGATATATTTCGCTCTTCAACAAAGGTGCAAATCGCTCAATTTCCTTTTTCCAGTTTTTCAGTAAGGATTTGGGACAAATGATGATACCGGTCAATTCAAAATTTCTTTCAAAATAGGATAAGAGCAGGCTAATCGTCTGGACTGTTTTTCCCAATCCCATATCGTCAGCAAGCACACCATTTAAATTAAACTCCTCAAGAAATCTTAGCCAATTATAACCACTGATTTGATATTCTCTCAGTTTCCCATTGAAACTTTTAGGAATCATATATTCCTTAATACCAGAGAAATCTTGAGTCATACTGATGATATTCGAAACCTTTTCATCAAGCTTCACCGCTTCATATTCATCAATTTCTTGCAAGAGATCGAAACGATGCCAACCTTCTTTGATTGTCTTTTTCATATTTCTTATCTTGCCGCTGAGTTTTTTCAATTTGCCAAGCTCAGCCTTATCCAGCCGGTAGAATTGCCCGTCAATCTCGATAAACTCATTATCGTTCCTAATCGTATCCAGCACTTTTTCAAAGGGCAATTCTTTGTCATCAGCCGTAACATTGAAATTCATTTCAAACCAATCAATTCCGGATTCTACTTCTACATTGACAACCGTTTTTGGATGATATATCTTAGTAAGCTTTTTATCACAATCCAAAACAACACAGTCCGAGTATTTGATAAACAGTTCATCAATAACAATCAAGACATCTTCAAGGCTTAATTCCCAATTATAGCCATAGTTACCACCTTGAACCATGGAAAGGTTGGTACTGAGAATTTGGAGTTGTCTGTCTTCAAAATCATAATCACGTATATACATATTCCCTTTCTCAACGTCCACCAGCTCATTTTTTTTATCTTCGGGCTTGATTCTGATACCTGAGTATGAAAACTCCAGCGTTAAAAGAAAAATATCACCCCTACGTTCAATAATCCATACTGCCTTTTTTTCAGCATCTTGGACTTGAAGGGGAATTTGAACATCCAACTCTTTGTCAAAATTCACACCCATGCTGATTAAAGGAGCCAGAACGTCTTTTTTCACCGGCTCTTTTTGTAACTCCATGGGGTCCAACAATACCTTTGCAAGATTGCCTTTTCCATGATACAGATGGCGTATCTGGTCCTGATTCAAGGGCGAACGAATGGGAAAAATAATGTCTTTTAAGATCAGTCCGGTTTGATTTGCTTCGCCATAAACTGGAATGTATTTTCCTGAACTGTAATCGGAAGATTCAATGACAGAATCAGCATTGATGGTTATATTCTCCCTTTCATTGACAAATTGTAAATCAATCTGGTCGTTCTTCTTATTGAGAACCAAAGATAATTCGGGCCCGAATTCCATTTTTCTCTTTTTATGTTCAAAAAAAATGTAAGGATAACCCGAAAAAACCTCTTTAAATTGATGAAAGTCTTTAATACTGAAGATATCGTGCTTGTACTTGATTAAGGTAAGAAACTGAGAAAACCGAGAATCGTAAAAAGAGGTTAATTCATTCAGAGATAATTCCCTTCTGCCCGTTTTGACAGGTATACCCTTAACACCAAGTTTTTGCTCATAAACAATAACATCTAAATCTCGTAACGTTTTATGAAGTTCTATAACCAAAACCTTTGGTTCGTGTTGGCTCAACATATCGATTAAGTTTGAAGACTTTTTGGATTCTAATTCCTGGATAAAATTCTTAACGATGTTCTTGGATTGATACTCTCGGTGCATCTTTTTTAAAAGGTTTAAACGATTCGCAGAATTATATTCGGTTTTTAGCTGTTCTTTATTCTCTAACGCCTTAATGATGAGTGCACCAATATGCTTACATATGTTCCCGCTTAGAAAGTTGGGGCATGTACAATAAAAGTGAATGTTTTTGTCACTAACCTCAATTTCAGTGAAATAGTCTTCAGTGCCCCTGACAAGGGCTTGAAATTTGATTTTTCCAGGTTCAACAACAATCGAATAATTTAAAATCCGGCCAATATTATAATAAATATTGGCTTTTTCTTTGACAGATGTGGGTAATTTTTTAAACGCTTCATACAACAGCTCTGTTTTCTTTTCCAACCAAACTTGTGTTTCTTCGTTTTCGAAATTTTTGATATTCATTCCTCCAATTAAAAATTTCCAACTTAATATTCTATCATTTTTTTGGTCTTTGAAAAAATACCCCATTTTGTTATAATAGTCTATATTAAAAATACATATATCTGGAGGTTGTAAAATGAAATTAGGCATACCGGTGATCAATGAAAAGGGTTTGAATTCAACCTTAAGCGAGCATTTTGGAAGAACACCCTTTTATTTATTTGTTGATATCGCAAATGGGCAGATTGATACATATGATTTAGTTAGAAACCCCTTTGAACAGCATGGACCGGGGCAAATCCCCTCATGGGTACAGAGCAAAGGGGTTGATACAATGATTGTCAGCGGAATCGGAACAAGGGCTATTGGCTTTTTTACAAGCTTAGGAATTACAGTTGTCAAAGCAACGGGAGAAACTGCAAAAGAATGCATCGATGATTATTTATCCGGTAAAACCGATGACAGTGATCCTGCCTGTAATCATGATCATCACCATGATCACGAGCATCATTCAGAAGATAATTCCTGCAAGAAAAAATACGGCATCATTGCTTTGACAGTCAAAGACAAATCATTAGATTCACAGATTGACGAGAGATTTGCACGTGGAAAAATAATTGCCGTTGTCAACTCAGAAACGGGTTCCATTGAATATTTGGATAACAATCCGGAGGAAGAGCACGGTGTAGGCCCAAAAATCATTGGATTTTTAGCAAATAAAGATGTTAATACGATCATTGCAAAAACTTTGGGTCAAAATGCGACAATTGCCGCCAATGAAGCTGGTATGAAAGTTTTTGAAGCCGTTATTGGAACCGGAAATGAAAATTTGCAAAAATTATGGAATGGCGAACTAAAAACTTTATAAGCACCAAACGCTCTATTCTTTTTTTATAAAAAACCCTTCGTTGAAAAGTTTAAAAGGGAGAGGCTATGAGCCTCTCCCTTTTTTATTTAGGAAATAAACCGAGTACAGTTTTCGTTATATTTACAGTTACCTTAATTTATAAGTTGACTTTGACAAATATAGGTGAGTATATTATAATAAAACGGATGTATCATTTTTCACAATAAGAGGAGGTAAGACTATGCCGTTGACATTTGCCGGAAAGGGCAAATTTAAAGTGAATCGAATTAACGGTGGAAACACCGTCAAAAATAGACTTGCGAAAATGGGGATTATTGAAGGCGGCTTTTTGGAAGTTTCAAATGCGCATTACGGAGGCCCTGTGGTAGTTCAGTTGCAAGGGGCTCAGTACGGTATTGGGATAGGAGTCGCATCCAAAATAGATGTCATCCCGGTTGCATGAATAGGGTGAGTGTATCATGTTAATGAATGAGATGAAAGTTGGTAGTTCAGGTATTGTGAAAGCCATTATAGCCAGTCCAATGATAAAAAAAAGACTATTGGCAATGGGATTGACACCCAGTACACCTTTTAGTATCGTAAAAGTAGCGCCTATGGGTGACCCTATTGAATTGAGTGTTAGAGGTTATCGCCTATCCATTAGAAAAAGCGAGGCTTCCTGTTTGGAAGTGGAACTGTCGGGGAATGATTAAATGCACAAGATCGCATTAGGTGGAAATCCAAACAGCGGAAAAACATCCGTTTTTAATGCCTTGACAGGTTCCCATCAGCATGTGGGAAACTGGCCGGGAGTAACGGTTGAAAGAAAAGAGGGTGAATTAAAAATAGGCTCTGAGAAGTTTGTATTAATTGACCTTCCGGGAACATACAGCCTTTCGGCAAATTCTTTAGACGAGAAAATCGCCAGAGATTTTATCATCGATAAAAAACCCGAATTGACAGTTATCGTTATCGACCAAACAAACATTGAAAGAAATTTGTATCTGGTGTTGGAAATTATAGAAATGGGAAGACCTGTCCTTTTGGTTTTAAATATGGATGATGAAGCAAAAAAAATGGGAATTACTGTAGATGCAGATGGTTTAGCTAAATTTCTGAATGTTGGTGTTTGTAAAACGGTAGCGAACAAACGGATTGGAATCGACACGTTAAAAGAGCAGATTTTAAAGGCAGTAAATAGACAAGAAAAACCAAAGGTGTTGAAATTTTCAGAAAAAACCGAAAAGATGATTCAAGATATTATCCCTTTTTTCTCAGAATATGGAGAAGAATTAAGAAGATGGTTTGCCATCAAAGCTCTGGAAAAAGATGAACACATCGAAGAACTTATCGGAGAAAGAAAATTTAACCAGTTATCCGCCAAAATAGAGGAACTGGAAAAGTCCACCTCCAGTGAAACGGATATTTTACTGGCAGAAGAAAGATATGCCATCATTCATGGTATTGCTAAAGAATTTATTAAGAGGGTTTTGACAGAGGAAGATCGAGAACGCCTTTCAACAAAAATTGATTATGTCATCACCCATAGAATATGGGGAATCCCTATTTTCGTCGGAATTATGTGGTTAATGTTTCAACTCGCTTTTTTTGTCGGGGGCTATTTGGTAGATGTTGTGGATCATTGGTTTAGCCAGTTTGGCGAATACCTTGCTTCAGTAATGGGGAATTCTCTATTCGCAGCCTTTATTACGGATGCTGTTATTGGAGGGTTGGGTGCATTTGCCGTCTTTTTACCGCAGCTTTTTGTTCTCTTCCTCTTTATTTCTTTTCTTGGAGATATTGGATACATGTCACGTGCAGCATTCGTTATGGACAAGTTTATGCATGCCCTTGGATTACATGGAAAATCATTCATCCCGATGATATTGGGTTTTGGCTGTACGGTTCCAGGTGTTATGGCTGCTCGAACTTTAGAATCCAAAAAAGACAGGGTCATTACAATACTGGTGACTCCACTAATGTCGTGTGGTGCCAGACTTCCTGTTTATGCCCTTTTAGGAGGCATTTTTTTCAGCCCACACGAAGGAACAATTACCTTTTTGCTTTATATGATTGGGATTGTTTTAGCCATCATTATGGCACGCATTTTTAAAAGCACGTTCTTTAAAAAAGAAGAAACACTTTTTATCATGGAATTGCCGCCATATCGTTGGCCAAGTGCCAGAGAAACTTTTGGACAGGCATTTAGAAACAGTTGGCAATTTTTAAAGAAAGCCGGTACCATCATATTTTTAGCTGTAATCATTATTTGGCTTTTATCCGTATTTCCAGCGGGTATCGATGCGTCTCCCCAAGATAATTACATCGGCTCTATCGGAAGAGTACTTGAACCTGTTTTTGAACCCTTGGGCTTTAAAGGATGGGAAGCGGGTGTTGCTCTGACTTTCGGAATTCTTGCCAAAGAAATAGTTGTTGGAACTTTTGGAACGCTTTTCACAGGTCAAGAATTTGGTGAGTTGGCTGAGTACGAACAGGTCGGCTTAAAAGGGAATTTGATACAGGGATTGAAAACGGTATTCCCGGATGGTGTTTCTGCTTTCTCATTTCTGCTGTTTGTCTTGATTTATACTCCCTGCGCAGCGGCATTGGCAACGATAAAGCAAGAAATCGGCTGGAAGTGGATGTGGTTTACAGCTATCTACTTATTTGTACTGGCTTATGCCGTCTCTTTCGTTTTTTACAATATTGCAATCTTATTGATATAATGAATCCGCAACAAAAAAAGGCCTTTCTTAAAAGGCCTTTTTTTGTTAGCTGATCAATCAATTTCTATTTCAATGGGACAATGGTCTGAACCCATGACTTGGGAATGAATAGTGGCGTTTTTAATCCGATCAGACATGTTTTGACTGACAAAAAAATAATCTATTCTCCAGCCGACGTTTCTTTCCCGTGCCTTGGTTTTATAATCCCACCAAGTATATAACTCCGACTCCTGATAGAACATTCTTAACGAATCTTTAAAACCCGCCTTTAGAAAACGGTCAATCCATTTTCTCTCAATAGGCAAAAACCCAGAAGTTTCACTGTTTTCTTTTGGCCTGGCCAGGTCTATTTCTTTGTGAGCAGTGTTCACATCGCCACAAACGATGACTTGGTTCCCCTGATCAACCAAGTTACTGGTCTTTTTGAGAAATGCATCGTAAAACGCCATTTTATAATCCAGTCTCTCTTTTGAAGCCTTGCCATTTGGAAAATAAACATTAAAAAGGATAAAATCATCGTAAATCAGTTCTAACGTCCTTCCTTCTTCATCAAACTTTTCATCCCCCAATCCATGAATCACTTCCTTGGGCTTTTCTTTTGTAAATACCATCACCCCGCTATATCCTTTTCTTTGTGCAGATTCAAAGTATGAATGATAGCCTTCCAAATTTTTCTCCCGTTCATTTAACTGTTCAGGTTGAGCCTTCGTCTCTTGAACGCAAATGATATCAGGTTGATAATCTTTAAACCATTCATATTTTGATTTGCGATAAATCGCCCGTATACCATTTACGTTCCATGAGATGATTTTCTTCTTCATGTGATTCCCCCTATTCTGGATTACAGTCCATATATTGATCGTTATATCATGATTCTTTACCATTATACTACTTGACGTGGAGTATACTCAAAGTATTAAACTACAATCGAAAACATTTTTGTCAGTTCTGAACTTTGGAGGTGTTGGCAATGGACTATTTAGTAAAACCTGAAAAAATAAAAGAAGTGTTATTTGAAACAAATTTAACCAATAGAGCGGAAGATATCATCGATAGATTGAAACTTTGAAGTGTAATGAAAACATGTTTAATTCTTGAAACAATCCCAAAAAAGCTTGATTTTTTTACTCTTGTGATGTATAATACATCGCACTTTGAAAGTTTGGGCTCTTAGCTCATCTGGTAGAGCTCTCGGCTCATAACCGAGTGGTGGGAGGTTCGAGTCCTCCAGAGCCCACCATGGTAACATCGGGGTGTGGCGCAGATTGGGAGCGTGTCAGCATGGGGCGTTGAAGGTCGCTGGTTCAAGTCCAGTCACCCCGACCAAAACCCCCTCTCGAAAGAGAGGGGGTTTCTTATTTTATATCGCATTTTTTGACTAATATCTGAACAGGATTTCCCGGTTTTTCCAGATCAATAAACACCATTTCGTCTTTCGTGTTTTTTTTATCATTCACTAATTTTTTCTGCATTTCTTCATCCCAAACAATGTTTAATCTGTCTATATGGTTTTTAACTATCTTTTCAAAAAAAGCGCAATAGTCAAGAATCATTGGATCTTTTTTGCCACTAAGCATCTTCAACATCCCAAGAGCGACCGCTTTACCATGTGGGATATTGAAAGTTGACTCAAAAACGTGTCCATATGAGTGACCCAAATTCAAATATTTTCTTTTGGATTTTTCAAACGGGTCGGAATTGACTATTTTCATTTTGTCTCGAACGGCTTGTTGGATAAATTGACTCATAGACAGCAAATCGGGTTTTTCAATAATGCGTTTTGCCAACTGTAATTGGGCGTTTAAACTTTCCAAATCTTCATGAACCAATAGTGCAACTTTTAGCCCTTCTATTAAACCATTCTCGATCTCTCCCATTTCAGTAGAAAAAACAACAAGAGGATCTATATAGACGCATTTAGGGAAAGCAAAGGTACCGCAAACGTTTTTAATCCCTTCAACGTTTATGGCATTTTTCCCTCCCAGTGCAGCATCCACCTGAGCCAGTAAGGTTGTTGGAACAAGATTAAAAACCATCCCCCTTTTATAGGTCGATGCAGCAAAGCCTGTGATATCCGTTATAGTACCTCCTCCAAAACCCGTTAATACTTCTTCCCTGGAAACTGTTTTACTGATTAGGAATGACCAAATTTTTTGTAGATTGTCTTGACTCTTGGCAGATTCACCATCTGGAAGTATCAACGATTCATTTATGAAAAGTGGAGAATAAATGGTATAAACAGTTTTTGAGGTGATAACATATTCACTCTTTTGTATGTGTTTTTTGGCTATAAAAGGTTTGATAACAACAGGATGGATGCCCTCTATCCTTTTTTCCGTTATTTGATTTCCGAGCGGGGTTTTTTCTTCGATCTCATATAAAATCGATGCAAGCTCCCTTAATCCAAAATCACCATGGGCCAAATTGATAGAAGGAAATAGTTCAAACCATTCTTGTCTTTTTTGCAATAGTTTTTCTAAATTCTCCTTAGAATCACCTTTCAATAAGGGGCGTTTCTCTAATTCAGAGCAAAGATTTTTGTACAATTCATCCAGTGATTTTTTGATGTAGATCGTTGGAAATTTTTCTAAAACGGCTCTATTTTCTGCTTTTTCAATGATTCCACCACCTGTAGAACAAACCATGTCTTCTTTCATGGAAATACAATCCCACAAGGCCTCTTCTTCCATTTTTCTAAAATAATTTTCTCCCAATTGATTAAAAATATCCGGAATATCTTTTCCCGCTCTCTTTTCCACCATATCATCTGTATCCATATGACTTATTCCTAAAAATTCTGCCAATTTCCTACCCAGAAGGCTCTTTCCCGCTCCAGGCATTCCAATTAGAAACAGTTTTATCATGACATAGGCTCCTCTATCCACTCTTTTTCATTTAGGATAAAATCCATAACTGTAATGGATGTAACAGCTTCAGAAACGATAGCCGCAGGGACAATGGCCGTTACATCCGAACGGACGTAATCAACTGGTTCGGGATTCAATGTTTCAACGTTGATGGACTCTATTCGTTTGGATAATGAAGGAATCGGTTTAAAATATAATGTAATAGCGATGGGATTTCCGTTGGATATACCACCTTCAAGACCACCGGCGTTATTGGAAGTCCTTTTGATTTGACCATTTTCGACACTAAATCGGTCATGAACCTTCGACCCGGACATTTTAAAAGTCTCCGTATTTCCGAAATATAAACCTTTAACAGAGGGAATCGCACAAAGGTTTCCAGCCAAAAGAGCATCTAATCGGCTACGGGCTGAAGAAAAACTACCGTAGCCAGCTTTAAGGCCGCTGATAAGAACTTTTACGCTGCCACCTAAAGTATCGCCACTTTGAGCATAATGATCAATTTCTCTTTTAATCTTTTCATCGATTTCATCGTTCAATGAAAAGGTCTTTTTAGAATTCCTGTTTTCACGAAGTGAATGAATCGCATGATTTTGGTAATCCGTCGGATCAACTATCGTACCACAGGATTGGACATATCCAAGGACTTCTACACCAAGTTTTGAAAGCCATTGTCGACAAAGACTTCCAGCAGCTACCGTTGCAGCTGTTCTACGGGCACTAGCACCTTCGGCGTATATTCTCATGTCTGGGTTAGCGTATTTCATATAAGCCGCATAATCCGCATGTCCGGGCCTGGGAATCTTTCTTTCCAGATTGCTTTCAGGATAAGTTCCTCGGTTTTTGATTCTTATGACAAGGGGCATGTTGGTTGTGAACCCCTTCCAAATGCCGGATTCAATTACCGCTGTATCTTTTTCCTGTTTCATTCTTGCACCACGACCATATCCTGTCTGTCTCAATCGTAGGTCATCGTTAATCACAGAGATATCAGGAGAAAAACCAAAAGGAAAACCTTCAATAATTGCATATACAGCCGGCCCATGAGAATCACCGGCTATTTGAACGCTCAGATTATTTAAAATAAACATTATCTCCTCCTTTAAAAGGTAATTGTTTTTAGCGTTTCAAAAAAAGAAGGAAAAGAGACCGAACAGCATTCATGATTGTTTACATAAACCCCTTCCTGTGAAAGAGCCCCACAAACCCCGGCAAGCATTGCCATACGATGGTCATGATGACTCTCTGCTATGCCTCCTCTGATCATTTGTGGTCCTTCTATTTCAAATCCATCTTCAAATTCCGTGATTGAAATGCCGAGATTTTTAAACTGTTCACAAAGAATGGCAATTCGATCGGATTCTTTAACCCGTAATTCAGAAGCATTTCTCACCGTTGTTTTCCCCGTTGCATGACACCCCAACAAAGCAACCAGTGGTAATTCATCAATCATATTCGGAATAAGATAATCGGGAACCTGAATACCCTTCAAGCGAGAAGATTTGACCGTGATATCGCCAAAAGGTTCAAGATCATTGTGCTCATTTGACAGGGAAATGTCAGCTCCCATCTTGCGTAATATCTCGAATAATCCGGTTCTTGAAGGATTTGTAGAACAGTTTTTAATCTCAATGGTTGCATGATCATGACAAGCAGCTAATGCTATAAAAAAACCAGCGGAAGAAAAATCTCCTGGTATGGTCATCTCCAATCCTCCGATTTCAGACGCCCTTAATTCTATTTTGCCATCTTCTATCGTGATATCCGCACCCATTTGTGAAAGCAATCTTTCGGTATGGTCTCTTGTTTTCGTCTTCTCGTGAACGGTTGTAGTTCCTTCAGCCCTTAATCCCGCAAGTAAAAGTGCACTTTTGACTTGTGCACTTCTTTTTTCATTCTCATAATTAATCCCATTCAGATTCCCCCCCATAATTGTAAAAGGCAGAAATCCTTCTTTTGATTCCCAAAAAAACTGACTGCCCATTTTGGATAGGGGCTCTGATACTCTTTTCATTGGTCGGGCAGATAACGATTCATCTCCTAAAAATTCATATGTCCCTTCATAGGAAGACACAACACCTGAAAGCAATCTTGCCGTTGTTCCTGAATTTCCACAATTCAGCTGGGCACTGTTCGGGTGATTAAAGGGAATAATGGTCATTTGATCAAAATCACCCGAAATACTGGCCCCAAGTTTTTGCATGGCATTAAGAGAACTTTTAATATCATCAGATTCTAGAATATTCTTAATTATTGATCGGCTCTTGGCAATTCCAGTCATAATTAAGGACCTGTGACTGATGGACTTATCCGGGGGTGTAGTGATGCTTCCTTTGATTTTCTTTGATGGATTGATTCTCAACTTTCAGCCTCCTCATCATAATTTGAAGCCTTTCTTCTTGTTTATTATACATGGTTTGAAGAAAAAACTCTATTTTCATTGCCAAAAATACTGTTTTTGTTCCATTTATGAATTTGTAGTATAATGAGAAATAAAGAAAAGTAAATTACATTCGAATACAAGAAACTTCATTACTCATTCATTCCTTAAGGAGGGAGACAATGGATAATAAAAAAAGATTGACAGGTACTTCCGGCAGCCCTGTTCCCGACAATCAGAATTCAATCACTGCAGGTGAACGTGGACCTACACTCATTCAAGATCATTATCTTATTGACAAATTGGCACATTTTAATCGGGAGAGGATTCCCGAACGTGTTGTTCATGCTAAAGCAGCTGGTGCTCATGGGACCTTTACTGTAACTCAGGATATCACCAAATACACAAAGGCCAAGATTTTTTCAGAGATAGGAAAAAAGACAACAATGCTGGGAAGATTTTCTACGGTAGCTGGTGAGAAGGGATCAGCGGATACCGTCAGGGATGTTCGTGGATTTGCCTTGAAATTCTATACAGAAGACGGAAATTGGGATTTGGTTGGTAATAATACGCCTGTCTTTTTTATTCGAGACGGGATTAAGTTTCCAGATTTCATACATACACAAAAAAGAGATCCAAAAACAAACTGTAAAGACGACACCATGCAATGGGATTTTTGGTCTCAAGTTCCTGAATCTCTCCATCAAGTGACGATTTTGTTTTCAGACAGGGGAATTCCCGCTGGTATTCCTTTCATGAACGGTTATGGCAGTCATACGTTTAGTTTTATCAACGATAAGGATGAACGCTTTTGGGTCAAATTTCATTTTAAGACGCAACAGGGTATAAAAAACTTGTCACCGGAAGAAGCGGACCGACTTGCCGGTGAAGATCCGGATTATCATACCATGCAGTTGTTCAAGGCTATTGAAAAAGGCGGATTTCCCAAGTGGAAATTATTCGTCCAAATCATGCCAGAGACGGAAGCTGAAAACTACAGATGGAATCCCTTTGATCTGACCAAAGTATGGCCTCATGCAGATTATCCCTTAATGGAAGTTGGTATTCTTGAATTGAATAAAAATCCCCAGAATTATTTTGCTGAAATTGAACAGGCAGCCTTTTCCCCAGCAAATTTGGTACCGGGTATTTCATTCTCGCCTGACAAAATGCTACAGGCAAGACTTTTTGCCTATGCGGATGCCCACCGATATCGCTTGGGGACTAATTACGAGAGGTTACCCATTAACCAACCCCATGCTACAAAAGTGCATAACCCTTATCAAAGAGACGGCAGTATGCGATATGACGACAACGGAGGTCCCGGGCCCAATTACGAACCCAACAGCTTTGGGGGACCAACTGAAGATCCTTCTGTTAAAGAACCTCCATTAAAGATTTCCGGAAATGCCGATCATTATGATCAAAAAAGAGGCGTTGATGATGATTATGTCCAACCGGGGAATTTATTCAGGCTTATGTCAGCAGAACAACAAGACTACCTTGTGAATGCCATCGCCGGTAGTTTGAAAAAGGTGCCAAAAGACATACAGGAACGGATGTTAAAACACTTTTATAAAGCTGATGAAAGGTATGGAGAAGGTGTGGAAAAGGCGTTGAGGAAATAAAAGAAATTATGAAATACCACTTGATTCTATTCTTTTTAATGGAAAATGATCAAAAAGTCTCCTTGACCAAGCGGTGTTTATTTTGGTATTTCCTTTGGGGTCTGCTGAATAACTCAGAGCCCTTGATAATATAGTTTTACAGCGTTTTTTTCTGTTTAGCTACATGGCCTTGAAATACAGACCAAAAGACTTTATGAATTTTTATCATTAGGGGTTCTGAGTTATTCAACAAGTTCCCTTAAATCATTTGTCCTTTCATTTACTAACCTGTAAGAATATATAGATTAATTTTATTAGGCTATATATCATTAAACTGAGGGGAGGAATATAGTATGGAAAAAGAATGTGAATTTTTAAGTACATGTGGTTTTTTTAAGAAATATCAAAACTCAAAAGAAGTGATATGCAGAGGATTCATCAGACGCTATTGTAAGGGTCCAAAAGAAAATGAATGCAAGCGCAAGGAATATCGCATGAAGTATGGCAAGCCACCCTCTGATGACATGCTTCCCAATGGTTTGATGATGGAAAACTAAGCGAGTTTTTTTCGTTCCATACCAAACAAAAAAAGGACTTTCTCGAAAAGCTCGAAAAAGTCCTTTAAGATAACGATGCCAGGCGATACCTACTCTCACATGGCGTGATGACCATACTACCATCGGCTGCGGGAAGCTTAACTGCCGGGTTCGGGATGGAGCCGGGTGTTTCCTTTCCGCATGAGTTCAC
>Ga0116163_1000150_pt1 | contig 50135 bp, 48 predicted proteins | sample AD_UKC107_MetaG_FD_89889 | JGI IMG/M metagenome (GOLD analysis project Ga0116163, IMG submission 89889) | Active sludge microbial communities of municipal wastewater-treating anaerobic digesters from Hong Kong - AD_UKC107_MetaG | ecosystem: Engineered > Bioreactor > Anaerobic > Digestate...
AGGGGTTGATGATCCTCTCGGATGACGGCCGTTTTGTCGCCTCCATCTCTGCCCCTGAACGGGAAAAAGAGAAGGAATATGAAGTGAGGGTGGAAGAGAACGTCCACGAAGGCGCTCTGGATAAGATGCGCCGGGGGATGACGTTGAAAGGACAGCAGCTGAAAGAGACTAAAGTCACAAAAAGGGGACCCCATTCCTTTTCCATTATCTTGACGGAAGGGAAAAACCGCCAGATACGCAGGATGGCCTCAAAGGTAGGCTTGACGGTGACGGGATTGAAAAGAGTCAGGATAGGCGGGATTACCTTGAAAGGATTATCCCCCGGATCCTGGCGGGAGTTGACAGAAAAAGAAATAACACTATTATTACAATAAACGGGGATTCCCCGGGAGGGTAATATGAAATATCGTGACGCCGGTGTGGATATCGAAAAAGGGAATGAGGCAGTGAGGAGAATCAAAGAAAAGGTCAAAACGACATTTGATGCCAATGTCCTGACAGATATCGGGTCTTTCGGAGGGCTCTACGCCCTGAGCGGATATCGGGAGCCGGTCCTGGTCTCAGGAACCGATGGAGTGGGGACAAAGCTCAAAATTGCCTTTCTGCTGGACAGACATGATACAGTGGGGATCGACCTTGTGGCCATGAGTGTCAATGATATCCTGGTCCAGGGGGCCCGCCCGCTCTTTTTCCTTGATTATATTGCCACTTCCGCCGTAGAACCCGAAAAGATCGAAGCCATCGTCGATGGCGTCATCGAAGGATGCCGTCAGTCGGGGTGTGCGCTTCTGGGAGGGGAGACAGCAGAACTTCCCGGATTTTACGCCGAAGGGGAATATGACCTGGCCGGTTTTGCCGTGGGAGTCTGTGAAAAGGAGAAGATGGTGACCGGGAGCCTGGTCCGGGAAGGGGACCTCCTCATCGGGCTTCCTTCCAGCGGAATCCATTCCAATGGCTACAGCCTGGCTCGTAAAGTCCTGGTCAATGAGCGGGATCCGGATGAGTCTGTCCTGGAAGAGCTTCTGACACCTACGCGTATCTATGTCAGTCCGGTTCTTGCCGTCCTTGAAAAAGTCCGGATCCATGGGATGGTCCATGTGACCGGAGGCGGGTTTTACGAGAATATTCCGAGGATACTTCCCCGCGACTTGTCTGCTGAGATCCATAAGGGGAGCTGGGAGATCCCGTCCCTCTTCAGCCGGATCGCAGAGCAGGGAGAGGTGGACGAAGAGGAGATGTTCAAGACCTTCAACATGGGGATCGGCCTGATCATGGCCGTGGCTCCGGAAGATAAAGAGACGGTCATGGAGATTCTGGCTGACCGGGGAGAAAACCCTGCTCTCATGGGGCGAATCGTCAAAGGTGCGAAGGATGTGAAAATATGCTGAAGCGTATTGTCATCGGGATAAGCTTTTTGGCCATGATGTATGGGGCTCTCGCAGGGGCCCCTGTCTGTGTGGACGGGGTTTGCTCTTATGAACCGGCTCAGGAGAAGGAACTGACCCTCTATCTTCTGGATTGCGACTGCGCTGACAAAGAAGTCCTTGATATCCTTTCTGATTTTTTTGAAGTATCTCCTGTCAGAGAACTTCCGGAAATCATTCCGGAAAATGCTTTTCTCATTACCGCCGGGGGAGAGTGTTCATCGAAAGAAGTCCCGGATTTTCCCGAGGACCGTATTTTGACCATCGATGGCCAAGAGATCTTCTTCCGGGAAAAGGCCTATCGTGTGACACAGAGAACGGCTTTGGAAGAGCTGAAGAGAACAATGAAAGAGCTTATTTAGGGAGGAAAAGGTGTTCGGGCCGCTGATCGGATCGCTTTACAGACGCTCTTTTCAGAAGCATCCCTCTACCGACAGAGAATACTGGGGTAAATATGAGGGGCTCTTCAGTGTCGTCTTCAATGTAATCCTGTTCGGGATCAAGATGACTGTAGGACTGCTCAGCGGCAGTATTGCTGTGATGGCGGATGCTGTCCACACGCTTTCCGATGTGGGCTCCTCTATCGGGGTCTTTTTCGGTTTCAAGATGGCCTACCGTCCCCCCGACTGTGAACATCCCTACGGGCATGGAAGAGCAGAACATATTGCCACGTTAGGGGTCTCGTTTCTTTTATTTATCACAGGATTTGAATTCATCAAAAGTTCCATTCGCTCCATTGCCTCGGGAAAAGATGTGGAGAGTTCTCTTGTCTTTATTTCAGCTATTGCCGGAAGCATTCTTCTGAAAGAGTTTATGGCGCAAGTCTCTTTTTATCTGGGGAAGAGGATCCGTTCTGAGACACTCAAAGCCGATGGCTGGCATCATCGCAGTGATGCCCTGTCTTCGGTCCTTGTCCTCTTCACCTTTATAATTCCCGGGATAGACGGTTATCTGGGTGTCGGTGTGGCGTTATTCATCCTCTGGTCAGGGTTTGACATCGCCCGGAGAGCCGTAAGTATGCTCATCGGAGAGCAGCCTTCCCGGGAGATGCTGGAACAGCTCAAAAAATTTGTCCGGTCTTTCGATTTTGTGGAAGGACTGCACGACATTATCATCAATAATTATGAAGGGCTGACTATCCTCAGCCTTCATGTAGAGCTGGACAGCCGTCTCTCCTTCGAGAAGGCACACTATTACAGTGAGATGATCGAAGAAAAACTGGACGAGACTTTTAATGTCAAATCAGTAGTCCATATCGATCCCGTGGACAAACAGGACCCTTTCCTCAAAGAAGTCAATAAGAACCTCGCTGAGCTTCTTGAACAGTTTGATTATGTGGATTCCTTTCACGATCTGAGAAAGATCGGAGTCAAAAGAGTCAACATCATACTGGATCTCTCAACAAAAAGAGCGATCTCAAGGCGAGAAGAGGAGATGATACGCACCTTCCTTCTGGAGAAGCTGCGTGCCCTGTTCCCGTCAATAAAAAATGTGATCATAAAAGTAGAACCGTTATTTTCATATTAAGGGGTATGGCTGGTTTAGGACACGAGGGACATAAGAAAAGACTTCGCGAACGATTTCACCGATCGGGCTTTGACGGCTTTGCTGAGTATGAGATCCTGGAGATGCTCCTGGGAGCCGTCAATGTACGGAAAGATACAAAAGAGCTTTCAAAAAGGCTTTTGAAGGATTTCGGATCTTTGAAAAGCGTTCTGGACAGCCGCCGGGAAGAACTGTTGAAGTGCCCCGGAGTCGGGGAGAGGACGGCTGACCTAATTCTCATGGTCAAGGAGCTTATTGTAACATATCTTCATCAAAATGTGATGAGGGAGAGTGTCCGGGTCGATTCACCCCAGGCTGTAGCGGATTTTTTCAGAGCCTGGTACGGAGGCCGGGAGAATGAGATCTTCTGTGTCCTCTGTCTGAACGGCCGGAACAGGATCCTGGATATTTTCCAATATCAGGAAGGGAGTGTGAACTACTCCTATCTCTACCCGCGGAACATCGTCAGGGATATTTTCAACACCGGCGCCACGGGGATCATCCTCGTCCATAACCATCCTTCGGGGATCAGTGAACCTTCCCGGGCCGATATTGCCTTTACAGAGAAACTGGACCGCTTATGCCGTGAACTTGATATAAATCTTCTGGATCATCTCATTATCTGTTCAGAGAGTTTTGTCAGCCTGAAAAGCAAAGGGCTCTTCTAGTAAGCGCGAATAGTCTCTTCGATATCTTCAAAAGAGCGGGCGTCGAGGAGTTTCTGGAAGTTGCCTTCATCGGTGAGGAAATAAGAGATCTTTGAAAGCAGGCTGATGTGTTCCTTGACCATTCTCCCGGGGGAGAGGAGCAGAACGATGATATTGACATCTTTATCATCAAGGGATTGAAAATCAATCCCATTTTTGGTGATCAGACACGCCAGATGAAAGCGGTCGAGGGTTTCGATCCTGGCATGGGGGACAGCGATATGGCTTCCCATTCCTGTGGTCATCTTCTGTTCACGGTCCATGACTTCACGAAATAGAAGAGAAGCATCCAGATGATGGACTCTGGCAATCTCGTCACAGAGAAAACGGATGGCTGCCTCTTTGTCAGGAGAGGAGTCATCAAAAAAGACTAATTCAGGAGCCAGATAATCCTTAAGCAGCATGTGTGCCTCCTTAGCTTGCCATAATGATAAGCATTAAAGCCCGGTTGTCAATATCTTTATAGCGGGGGAACAATCCCTTTTTATATTGAAAGATAGCTTCATTCTGGTATAGTCAACTCGTTGAAAGGGGGGGTTCCCGATGCGTATCAGATTCAATGATGTCTCTTTGAGAGACGGTCATCAAAGCCTGCTGGCAACACGGATGACCACTGAGCAGATCCTCTATGTCCTGGAGGTATTAAAAAAAGCCGATTTGAACAGTATAGAAGCCTGGGGAGGTGCGACGCTGGATGCCACCATGCGCTTTCTGAATGAAGACCCGTGGGAGCGTCTGGATAAGATCTATTCTTCTCTGGGGCCGGCAGTCCCTATCAGGGCCTTGTGCCGGGGGCAGAACTTATTCGGCTACAATCCCTATCCCGACGAGATCGTGGACGAGTTCAACCGGACAGCCATACGAAGCGGTGTGGGGGTCATGCGGATCTTCGATGCATTGAACGATCCGGAAAATTTGAAAGTGGCTGTAAAAGCCGTCAAGGAGGAGAACGGGATCTTTGACGGGGCCATCGCTTATACCACCGGCCCGGTCTTTGATGTTGATTATTTTGTGGATTATGCTCTTAAACTCCGCGATCTGGGTGCGGATATCATCACCATAAAAGATATGGCCGGGCTTCTCTCACCGGAGATGACTTACCAGCTGATTACCCGCCTCAAAGAAGAGGTTTCTCTGCCCCTTCATCTTCATACGCATACTACTCCGGGGTATGGGCATCTGAACGGCGTCATCGCCATGGCTTTGGGGATCGATGCCGTGGATACAGCCTTCATGTCCATGAGCGGGGGGTCGTCTCTTCCGTCCATCGAGATCCTCAGTGTCTTCGCCCGGAAAATGGGGAGAAGCGTCGGGTATGACCCGAAATTGTTCGCCGAGATCGACAACAGGCTGAGGGAGGTCAGAAAAGAGCTGGAACCTTTTGACAAACTTAACACCCCCATGCCTTTTCCCGTCGTCCTTCCCAGGCAGATAGAAGAGAAGATCGAAAGGATCATCAATGCCGTAGACAAAAAAGACTTTTCAAAAGCTTTGAAAGAGATGTATGACCTGGAAAAGATGTTCAACTTTTCGCCTCCTGATTACCTTGTCCTTGAAGCCCAGATCCCGGGGGGGATGTATACCAACCTTCTTTCTCAGCTGGAGGCCTTTAATGCCACAGACAGGATCCAGGAGGTTATGAAGGAGATCGTAGAGGTCAGAAGGGATGCCGGATATCCCCCCCTTGTGACTCCCACATCCCAGATCGTCGGGGTCCAGGCTGTGATGAATGTCATTAAAGGTAAATATAAGATGGTGACAGCCCCTTTCAAAGCCCTTGTCCAGGGCGCCTACGGGAAGACACCTGCAGAGATCTCGCCTGATTTCAGGAAACTGATCACAGGGAGAGATGAACCATCCTTCTATATCAAAGAAGAAGTCTCCTTCGATGACCCCTACTGTGACGAATATGGGCGGCCTCTTTGCAGCACACCGAAAGACCGTCTTTTATATCTCCTCTTTCCTCAGACAGCAGAAGGATTTTTGAAAAGTAAAAGGCTCAAGGATTACTCTGATGAGCGTGAAAAGGAGTATGAAGAGATACAGGAATTTTCCGAGCAGGTCGCTGAAGGCGGCTGGTTTTAAAAAGCAAAGAAAGGAGAGGTATGGAGAAAGGAATGAAAGGGCAGCATGGGTTTATTCTCATTAAAAAAGAAGAGATCAAAGAGATCTCTGCAGAGCTTCTCCACTACCGGCATCAGTCTACAGGAGCCCGGTTTGTCCATGTCAAAAACAGTGATGACAATAAAGTCTTTTCAGTCGGGTTCCGGACACCTCCCTCAGACCATACAGGGGTTGCACACATCATGGAACACTCTGTCTTATGCGGGTCAGAGAAATTCCCTACGAAAGACCCCTTTATAGAATTGAACAAAAGCTCCCTGAAGACCTTTCTGAACGCCATGACCTATCCGGATAAGACAGTCTATCCTGTGGCCAGCAGGAACCGCAAGGATTTCTTCAATCTGATGGATGTCTATTGTGATGCCGTCTTCCATCCGTTGATCACAAAAAATAAGAATATTTTTCTTCAGGAAGGATGGCATTACGAGATGAAGGATAAGGATGCTCCCCTGCGCTGCAACGGAGTCGTCTACAGTGAGATGAAGGGAGCCTTTTCATCTCCTGACAGCCTTCTTTTCCGAAAGATCCTGTCCAGCCTGTATCCGGATACTCCCTATGGGTTTGTCTCAGGAGGGGATCCGGCCTATATCCCGGATCTGACCTATGAGGATTTTCTCCGGTTTCACAGCCTCTATTATCACCCCTCCAACAGCTATATTTACCTCTACGGTGATATTGAGACCGGGGCTGTCCTGGAATTCCTTCAGAAGAACTATCTCGGCTCTTACACTGCCGAAGAGTGTCCTTCGTCGATTCCGTTGCAGGAACCCTTTGATGCTCTTCGCGAGCTTCGGTTTTTCTACCCTGTTTCAAAGGGAGAAGAGGAGCGCGGGAGATCCTATCTGGCTTTTAATGCAGCCGTGGGAGATGCCCTGGACCCGGAAACTGTCCTGGGGCTTGATATTCTCAAGTATATCCTCCTGGATACACCCGCTTCGCCTTTGAGGAGGGCACTTCTTAAAGAAAAGATCGGCAAATCCGTATCGGGTTATTATCTTTCGGGAATCCGGCAGCCTCTTATCTCCTTCATCGTCAAGGGGAGTGACCCTGAGAAGAGAGACGAATTCTTTCGGATCATAGATGAGACACTCCGTGCCTGTGCAGAAAAGGGGCTGGATCCTGAGCTTGTAGAAGGAGCTGTGAACAAAAAAGAGTTTGCCCTGAGAGAAGGGGATTTTCAGGGATTCCCCCGGGGGCTTGTCTACAATATCGCTGCTCTGAACGGGTGGCTTTACGACAGTGAGCCGTCACTTCATCTGGCTTTTGAGAAACCGCTTCATCGCATAAAAGACCAAATGTCAAACGGCTATTTCGAAGGGCTTATCAGAAAGTTTCTCATCGGTAATACCCACGCTTCACTCTTAGTCATGGAACCCCGTCCTGATATGGTGGATGAGATGGAAAAAAAGCTGGCTGAAGACCTTCAGCGAAAAAAAGAGTCCATGGGAGAGCAGGAGATAGAATCTCTCCTCAAAGAGTTTGAAGGACTCCGCCGCTGGCAGGAGACCCCTGATTCTCCCGGGGACATCGCCTCTCTGCCGAAACTTGAACTTGCCGATATCGATCCCGGGGCCGAACATTTCCCCCGGGAAGAGTATGAGGTAGACGGAGCCGGGCTGCTCCTTTCAAGAGCTGAGACGAACGGGATCGTCTACGACCATATCTTCTATGAGATGACACTTGTGGAGGAAGAGGAGTGGCCTGTAGCCGCTCTTCTGGGAGAGGTTCTGGGAGGGATCGATACGGAAAATCATGAATACAGGGAGCTCTCCACACTCCAGGACAGGATTTTCGGCCAGATGAATACGGACCTTGCTCTTTTCCCCGAGCGTGACAATCCCGACAAGGTCCGTTTCGGCTTTCTTGTCCAGGCCCGCTATCTCAGGGACAAAGGAGATGATGCTGCCCAACTGCTCCGTGAGATCCTCCAAAAGACAAAGTTTGATAACAAAGAGCGTCTTCACGAGATCATCCGCAATGTCAGGGCTTATCTGGAATCTGAGGCCATGGACGCCGGGCACATTCTGGCCATGAAACGGCTCTCCTCCTATTTATGTTACGAAGGACGTTTTGACGAGGCCACGTCAGGTTGGGATTATTACCGCTTCATCAAAAAGACAGATGATAATTTTGAAAAAGTCTTCGGGTCTCTCTCTGCGCGGCTGGAAAAAGTACGATCGGCTGTTTTTTCTTCAGGAGTGCCTCTCTTTTCGGTGACTTCAGATGCCTCAGAAGAGGCCGATGATATCAAAGCACGGGTACGGCTCCTTCTCACAGGTGAAGAGAGATGTCTTCCCGCATCAGACTCTCCCGCTGTAGAACCCGGTGCAGAAAACGAGGGGATCAAGATCCCCGGGCAGGTGCAGTATGTTGCCAAGGGGTATGACTATCATCGTCTCGGCTACCGGTACAAGGGAAGCCTTCGGGTATTGGGGACGATCCTCAAATACGACTATCTCTGGAACCGGGTAAGGGTACAGGGCGGAGCCTATGGCGTCTTCCCGCGTATCTCCCGAAGCGGCCTGATGCTCTTTTGCTCTTACCGGGATCCTCAGCTACGAAAGACTCTGGATGTCTATGACCAGATCCCGGATTATATCTCTTCTCTGGATCTGAGTGATGAAGAGACACTGAAATATATCATCGGAACTATCAGCGAAGTCGACAAACCCGTGACCCCCTCTATGAGAGGGGAGATCATCCTTTCCCGTTATCTCAGTAAGTTGGAACATGACGATTTCCAGAAGGAGCGTGACGAGATCCTGCAGACCACAGCTGATGAGATCGTACGCTTTTCGGGCCTGTTAAGAGATGTCCTGGCTAAAAATGCTCTCTGTGTCGTGGGAAGCGAATCTGAAATAGAAAAAAACACTTCTCTCTTTAAACAAACCAGAGGTTTTTACGAGTAGACCATAGACTCCCCGGGATCTTCAGAGAACCCGGGGACATCTCTCCCTGTTTCTCCGTATAATCAAATGAAACAATTTTTAAAGGAAGCCTGTCTATTGTGAAGTATTGACGAATTTAAAAATGGGGGTAAACTGCTCATATGGCTTATTCAGACCTTGTCACCAAAAGACCGAAAGGTTTTATTCTCGTTTTCATTGTGATCCTGATCACAGGGTTATACGCTTTCTACCAGATCCCTAAAGAAGACCTGCCGGAGGTGGAATACCCCAGACTCACCATCTATGCCGGGCTTCCCAACCAGTCTCCGGAGAATGTCATCAAATACGTCACCTCGGTCATTGAAGAGGAGATCTATACCATCAGGGGAGTGCAGGATGTCTCTTCTACCACCATGGAGGGACGCTGTTATATTACCGTGGAACTGGAGAGGGACGCTGATCCGGATTTTGTCATGTTCCTTGTGAATGAAAAGATCTCTTCCCTGAAAGAGAAGCTCCCTAATGACATCAACGGGCCTACTGTCGAGCAGTATATTCCCCGTGAGATAGGGGAGGACACTTTTTTCAGCCTTTATCTCTCCAGTGATATCTTAGATGGATACAGCCTGACCCAGTTCGCTGAAGATGAACTCCAGCGCGAACTGGCCGAGATCCCCGGAGTCTCCGGGATCGATATCCAGGGAGGGGTAGAGCGGGAACTCTCTATTGAATATGACCAGCCTGCCATCGAACAATATAATATCTCTTTCTACTCCATCGTGGACAAAGTCATGAGCATGAACAAAAAGATCTCCATAGGGAATATCAGGATGCAGGATAAGCGCATCTATGTGACCTTCCGCAATGACATGGATATTGAAAACATTGAAAACTGGGATGTTGAAAACGGAATCAAGCTTTCCCAGGTGGCGAAAGTCACCTTCAAAGATGAAGAACCCCAGACCATCCATAAGATGAACGGGAAACCTGCCGTCTATGTCCAGCTGACTAAAGCTTCTGACGCCAATGCCATCCTCGTTTCCCAGGCCGTCATCAAAAAACTGAAAGCAGTCGAGAAAGAATATCCCAATATCTTTTATAAAGTCGCTGATAATGAAGGAAAGAAAGTATTGGAAGGGTACAGCTCGATTTTGCTGAAGATCATCGTCTCTGTCATCGCCATCTTCCTCGTCCTCTTTTCCTTTATGCGCCATGTCAAACCCTCACTTATCACCATGTCCTCCATCTTTCTCTCGGTCTCCTTTGCCATCAACTATCTCTTTTTCTCGGGAGAGAGCCTGAACAAGTTCACCCTGAGCGGCATCGCCCTCGCTTTCGGGCTTCTTGTGGACAATGCCGTGGTGGTCTATGAGAATATTCATAAACACTATTACACCGGGAAAAAGATCAAAGAGGCCATTCTTCTCTCCTTCAAGGAGATGTTCATTCCCATCATCGCTTCGACGACGACCACGGTCTGTGTCCTCCTACCCTTTGTATTCCTTCAGGAAGAGCTGAAGATCTACTATATCCCTTTTGCCAAGACCATCGTTGTGGCCCTTATCGCCTCCATCTTCATCTCCTTTTCTCTGATCCCCATCGCCTTCAGCTATTTTCATATTGAATCCAAGGTCAGGCATGCCAAGAGTAAAGGGATCTCATTCTATCAGAAGTATGTGGGATTCCTTCTGAGGATACGCTGGATTGCTCTGGCCGCTATGCTCTTTATCATCGGTTACAGTCTGTATGTCTTCGTGGAAGACGTGGACAAGAGCAGTTTTTCCTGGGGCGGTTTTGACTACCCCCCGGAGCTCAACTGTATTTTCTATCCCGAGACAAATGTCCCCGATTTCAGGCTTAAAGATGCGGTAAATCAGTTCGAAGGATTGATCGCGGGAAACGAGATCGTGGATTATTACCGGACGTCTATCTCTGAGACCCGGGGTTACATCATCATCTATTTTAAAGAAGAGTTCGAAGGGAGCGCCGAGGCCTATGCTCTCCGTGAAAAGCTCAAAGTCTACGGGAACCGAATGTCTCAGGTCAATGTACGTATCTGGGGGATAGGTCCAGACTTCGGAGGAGGCGGGTATATGGGAGGGACCCGTTACCAGTCAACCGTCTGGCTTCAGGGGTATAACTATACCAAACTCAAGGAGGAGGCTAAAAAGTTCCGGGATGTTCTCCTTTCTTTCAGGGAGGTCTCCGAGGTCAAGCTGGGTGAAGAGACGACTTCCTCAGTCAAAAAAGCCGTAGTCGATATTGATTCGGATAAACTGGATATTTACGGGCTCTCGCTCAATGACGTCACATCGAAGGTCAGGAGCCTGGTCTCGGAGTTTACCATGAGGAATACGGTCAAACTGGGGAACGACTATATCAATTTTACCTTTTCGCCGGAAGATAAGATCGGACTCTATGAACTTAAAAACCTCTATCTGGCCCACGGAGTGAAATTGAGCGATGTAGCCGCCATCGAACTCGAGGGGAGTACCAGGCGTATCGAACGGGAAGACCAGACCTACTCTTACCCCATTTCCTATGATTTTTCCAGTTCCACTCAGACGGATGAGGAGTTTAAAGAGGGACTGCGTGACAATATCCTCTATCCTCCGGGTTTCTCCCTAAAGATAGAGGATGACAATCAGAGATGGTGGGATGATGAGACCGATTACAATAAGATCCTAGTCCTCCTGGGTTTTGCCATTCTTCTCATCTATATGATCATTGCCGCACTCTATGAGAGTTATACAGAGCCTTTTATCATCCTTCTGACCCTACCCCTGGCCTTTGTGGGAGTCATCTGGCTCTATAAGATCTTCAAGCTGAATTTCGGCATCCATGCGATCATGGGGTCCATGCTTCTGGCGGGGATCGTCGTCAACAATACTATTATCATGGTCAACCATATCAATTATTTAAGACGTGAAAAAAAAGTCAAGCGCGTCTTCGGCATCATCCTGGGCGCATCAGACCGGGTCCGTCCCATCCTCATCACTTCCCTGACTACGATCATGGGTTTGCTTCCCATTATCCTGTTGAAAGACAAGACAGACGACTCCTCCACAGCTGACATCTGGAAGCATCTCAGCTACGCCACAGTGGGCGGACTGACCACATCTACCTTTTTTACATTGACCTTTATGCCTATTCTCTACTTTTTCTTCAGTAAGAAGGGAAAGAAAGAGATTTCATATCCCGGGACAGGTTTTTTGGCCTGGGCACGCAGTGTCTCCTGGAGATCTCTCCCCGGGCTGGGCTGGAGAGAGATAAAAAGAACACCGCTGCATATCAGAAGGCTGCCTCTCTACGGAAAAATGCTTTTTTCCGCAGCCGGGGACTTGCTGAAAAAAATAAAGCCTAAGAAAAAATCACGGAGGTCTTCATGAAGCGATCAGTAACTTTGATTCTATTCACTCTTCTGTTTTCCCTCGCACTCTCGGCTATGTCGTTCAGTGAGTATCTGAAAAGAGCTTGGGAAAAAGGAGACGGGCGCCGCGACCTTGATCTGAAAAACAGCTATGAGGCCTGGTCATATCGGTCGGACCTCGCTTTGATGCTGCCCCGTATAGATTTTGAATTTTATCTTCCTTCTTACCGGAGCAGCACAGACGAGTATGAGGGATTGGGTGAGGTATTTGAAAACGAGTACCTCTCCTACGGCGGGGCAGCCGTGGTAAATCAGCTTCTACCCACAAATACCGAACTCAAAGCCACTTTTTCCTATGTGGATTATCAGACCTATAAGTATTACGGCGAGGAGGTGGAAGGGGGCTACAAAACCGGCCAGCTTCTCTTCTCGGCCCGTCAGTATCTATGGGGAAGCAATACAGGGTATCACAGGATGAAGCTATGGCTGAACAGCCGGAAAGAGAAGCAGATCAACTGTGATCAGAATATCCTCGATTTTTTCAAAACAGCCTACAGTCATTATATCGACTATCTTACTATCCTCAGGGGCTATGAATTGAACAAAGGGCAGACAGAGCGCTACAGGGATATCTTCCGGGCTACCGAGAACAGTTATAAGATGGGGCTCACAGACCTTATCACCTATAACAGGATAAAAAAACGTTATGTATTTCTGGAGATGGCCCTTAAGGAATCGGAGATGCAGCTCAAAGAGGCAGATAAAAAGATGAAGCTATACCTGAACGGCCCCTTTGAGGATCCTGAGAAAAATGTTCTCAATATCGATTTTTCCCTCTTTCAGGACACTCACCCCGACATGCGCCAGGTTCTTCAGAAGATCAGGATGGATAATGCCTACCGTATGTACAAAATGAATAAAAAGCAGTATGAACCGGCCCTCTTCGGAGAACTGGAAGCTACCTATACAGGGGGAGGGATTTCATCAATGGGAAACCTTGAACGGGACAACTATTCTCTTTCTCTCGTCCTTTCGATCCCTTTTGCTAATCTGTCCAAGGTGTCCGGGCTGAAAATGACTAAGATCGACTATCTCATGGAAAAAAACAGGTTTCAGGATGAGATGGAGACCATTCAGATCTCCTTTGAAAAGCTCATGACAGAGCTGGAGATCACCCGGGAAAAGATCGGCCTTTTCAAGAATATTCTGCCCACGCTGAAAGAGAATTACCGTTCCAGCCTCTCCCGGTTCAACATCGGGGCGATTACTTTGCAGGAACTCATGGATATTGAGGATGAATATATCAGCGCTGAGCTTGAATATCTCGCTTTGCTGAAAAATTACAATCTGACGGCTCTCGAGATCAGCTCATATGTCGGGAATGCCCAAGCGATAGTGGAGGAGTTACTATGAAAAAGAAGATCCTTGTTATTGTTCTCGTGATTATTATCGCTGCCCTTGCAGCAGGAGCCTGGTTCCTTTTCTTTAATAAAAAGAGTAAAGAAGCGGAGGATAAGAGTAAACCTCTGGCCGCTCCCGTTCCGGTGAAGACTGTCCGGTCGTGGAAGGGCGACCTCCCGCTTTATATCTCCTCGTCAGGGAAGCTGGAAGCCATACGTGTGAACGATTATATCGCTGAAGTCACAGGAAACGTCAATATCAAAGTAAAAGAGGGTCAGTTCGTCCAGAAAGGAACCCTGCTCTTTACCATCGATAATCCCACCTACCAGATCAATTATGAAAAGGCCCTTCTGGAATATAAAAAAGCCTATATCCAGTATCTGGCTATCTCTGAAGATGTGGAAAGCGTCGAAGGGTTTGCTGTGGAGCAGAAAGACCTCTATTCAGACGACAGCGAGGTCGCCAAAATCCAGCAGGATGTGGTGGAGGGGCTCCAGAAGGGGACCATAACCCGGGAACGGATAAAATATCGCCTGGGAGAACAGGAACTTGCCTTGAAACAGGCTCTTGAAAACTACAAAAAGTGTTCCATACGTGCTCCCTTTTCAGGAGTCGTCGGGAAGATCGCAGCCAAACAGGGGGAGTATCTCCAGGCGGGCAGTGCGGTTCTCAGTATCGCTGATATCACACGTCTCCGCATCAAAGCCAAAATCCTGGTCAAAGATATCAACCAGATCAAAGAAGGGGCCACAGCTGTGATATTCCCTGTGGTCTCCGATGAAAAGTATTCCGGAAGGGTCTACTCCGTCAATCCCCTTATCTATGATGACAACTCCACCTACGCTGTAGTGGAGCTGGACAACAGAAAAGGCGATCTCTATCCGGGGGTCTTCTGCGACGTCCTTCTACAGGTGGATCTTATCAAAGACAAGGTCCTTGTCCCTAAAGAAGCAGTCCTGGAAAGAGACGGGAAAAAGCTTGTCTTCGTCGTTAAGAACGGCCTGGGCTACTGGACCTATGTGGATGTGGGCCCGGAGAATTACCAGTATATCGTCATCGAAGATAAACTTGATGCCGGTGAAGAGATCATCGTCGAGGGGCATTATGTCCTGAACCATAAGGCAGCGGTCACTGTGGTCAATAATGAGGATGCTGCTGTGGAGGAAGAATGAGCCTCCCGAATTTTTCCGTCCGCCGTCCCGTAACGACGACCATGATCTTCATGGCCGTGTTGCTGTTGGGATTTATCTCTTTTAAGATGCTGAATATCGAGCTTCTCCCATCCATTGATATTCCCAAGATCACCGTGGAGACAAAAGCTCCCAATATGCCTCCTGAAGAGGTGGACACCAATGTGACTCAGAAGATAGAGCGGCAGCTGGGGACTCTTCCCAACGTAAAAAAGATCACCTCGATATCGACGGAATCAAAATCGCTCATCACCGTTGAGTTTTACTGGGGCGTGGATATGGAATATACCATGCTCAAAGCCCGCGAAAAACTGGATAATATCTCCGATGACCTGGGGGATGCTGAAAAACCCAATATCCTCTACTTCGATCCTGCCCAGGCTCCCATCATGCAGATCATGGTGGAGGGTGATTATGACTTTATGACCCTGAGCAATTATGCTTCCGACAGCCTCAAGCGCCGCTTTGAGCGGTTGGAGGGTGTCGCCCTCTGTGACGTCGTGGGGGCAGACGAGGAGGAGATCCAGGTCATCGTCTCCAACAGGAACATGGTCTCCTACGGCATCACTTTCAACGAGATCCAGACGGTCCTCAGCCGGAATAATTTTGTGAGTGCAGCCGGAGAGATCGGGGATGAAAACTTCTCCTATTCGCTTTCTTTGGAAAAGAGCCGCTACACAGTAGAAGAGATCGGGAATATGAAAGTCAGGGGGGATATCCGTCTGAAGGACCTGGCGGATATACGGCGCCGGGCAGCAGAACTTGATGAGTATTCACGGTTCAACGGTAAACGCGGGATCGGGCTTTTGATTGTAAAATCCTCGTCTGCAAACACCGTCAAAGTAGCTTCAGATATCAGAGAGCTCATCGCTTCCCTGGAGCAGGAAGACCCGAAACTGAATCTCCAGATCCTCTATGATGACTCCGAAACGATTAAAAATGCGATTAACAATGTCATCCTATCTATCCTCATAGGAGGAGTCCTGGCCTTTTTTGTCCTCTTCGTCTTTTTACATGACTTTAAATCACCCTTTATCATAGGCCTCTCCATGCCCCTTTCTATCATCGCCACTTTCATCACGCTCTATCTGGCTAAGATCAGTATCAATATCCTCTCCCTGGGAGGCCTGGCTATCGGGATCGGGCTGCTTGTGGATAACTCCATCGTCGTTCTGGAAAACATGGACCGCTATCTGGGTTACGGGCGGGATCCCCGCGAAGCGTCTGTCAAAGGGGCGTCAGAAGTGGCCATGGCCATCATGGCAGGGACTCTGACGACCATCGCTGTCTTTCTCCCTGTCCTTTATCTGAAAGGGGTCATCGCCGTTCTCTTCAAACAGCAGGCTTTTGTCATTTCAGTCTCTCTTCTGGCCTCTCTTATCGTCGCTCTTACCCTGGTCCCCATGGTCTTTTCCAGAGATTCGAGGTTTATCGAACGGATGAACCGATTTGTGGTCCGGAGGGGGAAAGCTCTCTTCGACTGGTTCGACGAGATCCTGGAGAAGGGGATGGAGATCTATGAATCTATTCTGGATAAGGCCCTGGCCAACAAGAAAAAGGCACTTCTGCTTACACTGGCGGTTCTCCTCCTGACAGCGGGACTCTCTCTTTTCTTAAGACGGGAGTTTGTCCCCGATGTCAAGGAGAATAAGTTCTTCATGGAATACAAGCTCTCCACAGGAGCCACCATGAGAGCCAATGAAAAATATGTGAAATTTGTGGAATCTGTGATCAGAGATCAGGAATCAAAGATCGACTACTTCGTCGTCAACCTGGGAAAGACCTACGGCAACAGTATTTCAGGATTGAATACGGGATATTTCATGTTTGCCATGAAGAGCAAAAAGCTGGTAGAACCGTTCAAACAGTATCTTATGAGCAAACTAGGCGCTCTCGAAGGCAATATCACCTTTTATTCCGCAGGGAGCATCTATAATCAATTCTTTGACTTCGGGGAATATGATATCGAAGTCATCCTGGAAGGGGAGGAAATTGAAGAGCTCAATGCCGTAGCTGACCGGTTAAAGCCCGAAATAGAAAAGATCGACGGGTTCCGCCTTGTAGTCAAGGATATGGAGCTTGAGCGGGAGATCATCGAGATGCGTTTTAAAGACTACTTCATAGACACCATCGACACCCCTCTCTATGCCGTGATCGAACAGCTGAAAAAGTACACGGTAGGCGACCTGGCCACAACCATCTATGACCAGGACAAGGAGATAGATATATGGGTCAAAAATGAAGAGCGTCCCCCGAATTATGATGAGTTTATGGAAAAGATCATCAATGTCGACGGATTCGATTACAAGATCCGTGATATTGTGGATATGCAGATCGTAAAAGTCCCTAATGAGCTGAAACGTGAGGACCAGCGGCGTAAACTCTCTCTCATGTGCAATATTAAAGGACTCTCCCTTGAGAAAGCCATAGACAAGGTCCGCCTGGCTTTCGACGGACTCCCGGACACCGGAAAAGTCAAGGTCAAGTTCGCCGGGAAAATCGAAAATATGAGAGACTCTTTTTCCGGCCTCGGGTTCGCCTTTGTCTTATCCCTGATCCTTGTCTACATGATCCTGGGTGTTCAGTTTGAATCCTTCTTCCAGCCCTTTGTCATCATCCTGGCTGTTCCCCTGGCCTTTATCGGCGTCTTTGTCCTCATGCTCATCACAAATACCTCTCTGAACATCATGAGCCTTATGGGGATGGTGGTCCTTGTGGGTATCGTCGTCAATGACAGTATAGTCAAGATCGATATCATCAACCGTCTCAGGAAAGAGGAGGGATATGACCTTCTGAATGCCGTTAAGACAGGGGGGAAACTCCGTTTTCGCCCTATCCTCATGACTTCCCTGACGACTATCCTGGGACTGATTCCTCTGGCCATAGGAATCGGAGAAGGAAGTGAACTGACCAGGCCCCTGGCTGTGACCATCATCGGCGGGTTGACCACGTCGACTATACTTACACTGATTATCATCCCCGTGATCTATACAGCCATGGTCACAAGGTTGGAAAAGCATAAACTATAAAAGGGGGGCATTCGCCCCCCACTCTTTTCTTGACAAAAATTCGGTATCAGTTATCTTCAGAAAGAAGTTAACGAATACTAACATCAAGGAGATATGATGCTTTTTTTTTATGCGGGAACAGCTCTGCTTCTTCTTTTTTCGTTTATAAAAGACAGAAGAAAGAGTAAGCAGGCGCTCATAATCGCCTGGAAAAGATTTGTCCGCATCGCTCCTGATTTTGTCCTGGTTCTTATCCTGATGTCTCTTATCCTGGCTTTTCTTCCCAATCAGGTGATTGCAGCATTATTGGGCAACGGAACAAAATGGGTCTCTGTGATTGCTGCGGCTCTTATAGGTTCTGTTACCCTTATGCCGGGATTTGTCGCTTTTCCCCTGTGCGGTATTCTTCTTAAACAAGGGGTCTCCTACATGGTTCTTTCGGCCTTTACAACCACATTAATGATGGTCGGAGTTTTGACATTTCCTGTGGAGAGGGCCTATTTCGGGACAAGGGCTACTTTGCTCAGGAATGCTTTAAGTCTAATGACAGCTCTTCTCGTGGCTGCAGTGACCGGATTATTCTTTGGGGAGCTGGGATGAGAAGGGGAAAGATGAAGCTGGCCGCAGCTGTTCTGTTTTTCCTTTTTTTAGGAGTCTCTTTTATTAAAGGGTTTTACCCCGGCCTGGAGGCAGGGAGGAATTTTAGACTTTTTACTCTGGATATGCTTAAGATCCTTCCCTGCGCATTCATCCTCATCGGGCTTTTCGAAGTCTGGGTCAAAAAAGAGACGGTTGAGAAACACCTCGGCGAAGGCTCTCTTTTTATGGGGTATGTATGGGCGTTTATCTTAGCCGGAACCACTGTGGGAGGTCTGTATGTGGCTTTCCCCGTATCATATTCCCTTTACCGAAAAGGGGCTAAGCTCAGCGTTATCTTTGCCTATATCAGTGCCTCTGCTGTATTTCGTGTCCCCATGGCCATCTTTGAAGCCTCTTTCATGGGCCTAAAGTTTACGGCGATCCGTTTTCTTGTCTCTCTTCCTTTGATCCTCTTCTCTTCGATCCTGCTGGGCCGATATCTGAAAAAGAAAGATTTGCGGATCGAAGATGGGGAGAATTCTTTAAAAAAAGAGAAAAACCGTTAAAAAAATATTGTTTCAAGAGAAGATATGGGTATAATGTCCATGAAAAGATAGCTTTAACTAACAAAGGAGAATGAGATATGAAGAAATGTGATGTTCTTGTCATCGGAAGCAGTGCTGCGGGCCTGGTGGCAGCCAACACTGCCAAGACCACTTACCCTGAAAAAAGTGTCACTGTCGTACGTCTCAAGGGAAGGACCCTGGTGCCGTGCGGGATCCCTTATGTTTTTTCCACAATAGAGACGACTGAGAACAATATCATTCCGGTGGAGAGCGGTTACGAAAAGATGGGAATCACTCTTCTGGAGGACCGTGTGGAGTCTATCGACCGTATAGAAAAAACTTGCTCATTGGAATCCGGTGAGACGGTCGGTTATGAAAAATTGGTACTGGCGACCGGATCGGTCCCTGTCATCCCATCCTGGCTGAAGGGGAAAGACCTGGAGAATGTCTTTAGTGTCCCCAAGAACAAAGAATATCTGGATGCAATGCAAAAAGCCTTAAAAGGGTGCCGGTCAGTCGTGACGATCGGAGCCGGTTTTATCGGGGTGGAGCTTTCTGACGAGTTGAACAAAGCCGGAAAAAAAGTGACCCTTGTCGAGAAGATGACTCACATTCTGGGGAAAGCTTTTGACGCAGAGACAGCTTCCCGCGCTGAACATCTCTTAAAAGAAGCCGGAGTCGAAGTCATCACAGGAACCGGCGTGAAAGAGATCATCGGTAAAGGAAAAGTGGAAGCTGTCCTTCTTGAGAACGGAGAAAAGATCCCGGCTGATGCAGTCATCCTGGCTATGGGATACAGGCCCAATTCCGAGCTGGCAAAAGAAGCAGGACTTATGATCAATGAGCTCGGCGCGATCAAAGTAGATGAATATATGCGTACAGACGATGAACATATATTCGCCGTGGGAGACTGCGCAGAAAAGAAAGACTTTGTGACACGTAAGACAAGCGGAGTCATGTTGGCGTCTACGGCTTGTGCAGAAGCACGTATTGCCGGGATGAACCTATACAAGCTGTCTCTGGTCAAGACCTTCAGCGGGACTATCTCAATTTTTGCCACGGCCCTGGGAGATGAAGCTTTCGGTGTAGCCGGGCTTACAGAATCCCGGGCGCTGGAAGAAGGCTTTGACATCATCACAGGCGAATTCGAAGGCCCGGACAAACATCCGGGGAAATTGCCCGGCACCAAAAAACAAAAGGTGAAACTCATCGTGGGAAAAGAAGCAGGAATTATTTTGGGCGGGGAGATCACAGGCGGGTTGTCCGTGGGAGAACTGACCAATGCCCTTGGTTTTATTATTCAAAACAGGATGGATATCAATGCCATCCTGGTCTCGCAGATCGGGACACATCCTCTGCTGACGGCTTCTCCTGCCGCCTATCCGCTACTCAAAGCTGCAGAAGATGCTGCGAAAAAGAAGATGGGGCTCTGCTCCTGCTGAATTACAGCACGGGCAGAGTGTAGGGGACGAAAAGTACCGAAGGAGACCATGTGCACGATTATCACGAGATGATTGAAAAGGCCGTGAGATGGGCAGCCGAAAAAAAAGGCAGTTGCGATTATCCCGGCAGATGCCTGGCCTTTGTGGAAGATGCTGTGGAGAAGGGCAACGGCATCGAAATATTCGGAGGATCTACAGCCATGGAGTCCGCTCTTCTCTACGGATGGGTCACAGAAGGGCTTCCTCCTCAGGGAGCCCTGGTCTTCTATAAAGCATCCGGGCCTCTGAACGGCGTTGAAAAGAATTGGGGGCATGTGGGGCTTTCCCTCGGAGAAGGGAAAGTCATCCACTCCTGGGGAGAAGTCCGTATCGATGATTTCAGGGAGATCGAAACACTTACTACACCGGGTTGGACAAAGCCCGAATATTTAGGATGGACTCCTCCGGGACGCTACCTGGCAGGGGCAGTCAATAAAAATTGAGCCGGGGCCCGCTGAATTGCGGGCCTCAGAAATCAATACAACCCCAGAAGGACTTTGATCCAGTGGAGGGCGATATCCACAGCGAGCTGGTTGTTATATTCATTGATCCCCTTATACTGTGAGTCATCCCAGGCGCCCACATTCATGCCGTGGTCACCGGGAAGGATAAATACAGGGATCTTCTGTTCACATCTGTCGAGAGTTCTATAGATCTGTTTCAGCGGTCCGTTGTCCTTGTCTGAAGCTCCCAGGCCCATGACCACAGGGCGCTTTTCTTCTCCAAGGCCGGGGTAGAGTTTGGCCTCGTAGTCGTCATCGGGGATCACAGGCGTCAGAAGGACGAGCGCTTTTAAAGTGTTGTCTTCACGGAAATAGTGCCATGCGATGACGGAACCGAAGGATTTACCCACGAGGACGAGAGCCTCTTTGTCAGCCTCTTTCAGAGAACGGGCATAAGCCACTGCTGATGCGATATCCTCTTTTTCCCGTATCCAGCCTTCAGAGATCTTTCCCTTTTCAGTAAAGTAGTGCCAGTCGAAAGTGACGGCGATCAGTCCTTCTTCAGCACAGCGCTGTCCAAATCCCGCCACTAAAGGAAGCCCGCGATGATAACCGCTGCCGGGAGCGATGATCACCACCGGAGATTTGTTTTTTGTGATTTCCGGTTTGTAGACGGTTCCCAGGATAGAGCGGCCGTCACTTGTAGGAATAGTGACATCTTCTTTGGACAACCCCCAGAGCGCTGTATGCAGAAGAGCAAGAACAGCAAGTAAAAGAAATACGCGTTTCATTCAGAACCTCCTTAAAAAGGTTGGTCAACAGAGTTTCCACTTTTGACACCTGAACTTTGGGGAATGTTTCATGAGATATTTTGTTAAATTGTTGACCAAGGGTTTGTTGTTGTTATACTGAATCATCAGTATCAAGGAGGAACTATGCGAAAGACTTTGGTTGTGGTTGTTTTGGCACTGTTAACCTCCGGCCTTTACGCTTTGCCGGAATTCGACTATTCATCCTACACGCTTCCCGATTACAGCGTCAAGGGGCTGGAGTTCCAGCTTCCGGGGTTTGGTTTCAGCGCTGCCAGTTATGACGGGAATCCTGTTCAGGATTATGAGACCACTCTTGATTTATCTCTGGATGGATACTATTTCAGTGAAGTTTACCGCCAGAAATGGGAGTTCGATTATGAAATCATGGGAGGGCTTGGTTATGATTACGCTAAGAGCGAAGACGGCTCTTATCATTATAAGGATTATGGAGGGGGGCTGAATCTTGACGGGCGTTATTATATCACCGGATTACTTTTTGCCTCCGGAAGCGGAAGTTTCCGATATGAAGACTCAAAAGAAAATATTGATGATAGCATCCGTAAAAGTCATCGGGTGAGTTACAGCGCCGGCGCCGGAGCGGGATACGGACGTCTTTACAACCTGACGACCATGCGCCGGGCCCAGTCCGTCATCGATGAGCTCTACACGGCGGGACTCCTCACACGGTATCCCAACCAGGCCGACCTGGCCGCTTTCGGAGACCTGCTGTATGAACTTCAGGTAGGACGTGTCCTGGATTCCAGATTGAAACGTATCGAAGACTATAACAGGATCGACGCTTTTCTGAACGGGAAGGGGCTGTTAAAAGAAGAGAATATGGCCTATTTCACTATTCTCAATGATATGCTTACTTATGCCTCTATCGGGTCACGTTCCAGCGGAGCAGAGGTCCATTTCCTCGTTAGATCCGTTGACACAAAATCGTTTGACCGTATTGACGGGCTCTATCTGAGTGGGGTCACCAACACGGAAGAATCGGGCATGATCTATATGGCCACAGCCGAAGTCGAGAAGATACTCAACCGCTATTGGCAATGGAGCGCCTTTGCAGGATGGCAGGGTTATAACAGCGAGCGCATGCGGACCGGTGAACCCGACAGGGAGCGTAAGATGAGCAACGTGAGGGTGGCTTCTGATCTACAATGGTTTCCCGATACACGGACCCGGGTGAGATTAAGCGGAGAAGCTGCTTATCAGGCCGAAAAAGAGAATATAAACGGAACAAGGATCTTGGATGTGCATCTCTTTGTCTTGAATCTCGGATGTGACATCGACTACTATTTTTCCCCGCACTTGGGTTTGACCGGAGGTGTCTCGCTGAGAAATCTCAAGACCCATGACGAGATGACCGGCGAGGATGTCTCTTCTGTGGGAACATGGATGAGTCTTCAATTAGTCTATAAAGTCTTTTAGGAGAGAAGGAACCAAGTGGAACCCCTTTGTCTCTCTCATCTCATAGGGGAGGAGATGCCCCTCTTCCCGGGGACAGAGCCCCCCTCTGTAGAGAGGATCTTCTCGGTGGAAAAGGATCATTTCGCCGAGACCCGGCTCTCCTTTTCCTCTCACACCGGGACCCATATGGACGCTCCGGCTCATATGATCAGAGGTGGAAAGACACTGGACCAATACGCCCCCGGCTCTTTTACAGGGCCGGGGGCCCTCATCGATGTCTCCGCCTTCGGTGGAAAAGAGATTCCCCATGATGTCGTGTTGCACAACGAGGACAAACTCCACACAAACGGTTATCTTCTCCTGTATACAGGGTGGGACCGATTGTGGGGAAGGCCCGGCTACTTTGAAAAATACCCCGTATTAGCCCCGGAAACGGCCCTGTGGCTTGTTTCTCTCCCTCTCAAGGGAATCGGTATAGATGCCCCCTCCTTCGACCCTGTAGAGGGTTTTCAGCGCATTCATCATATCCTGCTGGGAAAGGGGTTGCTTCTCGTGGAGAATCTCGCCGGGCTTGATGCGCTCAAAGAGAGGGACTTCTTCTTCAGCGCCTTTCCTCTTCTCTATAAAGAGGCCGATGGAGCTCCGGTTTATGCCACAGCATCCCTTTTTTCTTCCTCATCATAAAAATATCCTGTAATCTCTCCTTATAAGGTTCGTTTGTTCAGACAAAACTGAAGAGGAGTTTAAATGGGCGGACTCGTAAGTGTCATCGTTCCCACATACAAGCGTCCCGACAGGCTGATGGGGACCCTGGACAGTATCAAGGCCCAATCCTACAGAAATATCGAGATCATCGTCGTAGACGATAACAGTCCCGGAGATGACTACCGGAGAGCCACAGAGTCCTTCATCACAAAATACTCCTCCACTTTTCCCCTGAAATATGTGAAGATGGATCAAAACGCCGGCGGTGCCATGGCCCGGAACAGGGGTATCAGCGAGGCTGAAGGGGACTTTATCACCTTTTTAGACGATGATGATGAATATTTGCCTGAAAAGGTAGAAAAACAGGTGGACAAGTTCACGAATAGTCCCATGGGAAATCTTGGCTTGATCTACTGCCAGATCAATTTTATGGACAGCCGGGGTAAGTTCCGCAAGATGAGAGCCCCCATGAATGCCCGCGGGAACAAAGACGCCCTGAAAAAGCATATGATCCGCAACCTGGCCCCTACTTCAGGGCTTATGATCCCCAAAAAAGTCCTGGATAGGGTAGGGGGGTTTGCTGACCTGCTTACCGGGCATGAATATGAGTTGATTCTGAGGATCTTGATCAGCGGCTACAATGTCGATTTTAATGAGGAGGCCCTGGTCAACATGCACTACCACACCTCAGGCCGGATCTCCACAAGCCGCAAGAAGATCCGCGGAGAGAAGGCTCTTTTCCAGATCAAAAAAAAATATTTTCATCTTGTAGGAGAAAAAGTGGCTAAAAGAGTCTCCTATGAACATTTTATGGATCTGTGCAAACGATATCTCCGGCAGAATGACAAAAGAGCCTCGCGGCTTTATCTGAAGAAAGCTTACCGGATGGATCCTCTGAAGATACAGACTTTTCTGGCTTATTCAGGGATCCTGGCTGATGAGCGGATGCGAAGGATCAAAAGCCGGCCAGGTCTCTGAAATAAGAGAGGCTCCGCAGGGTTCGGATTTATTCCTCAAGAAGAAATAAATCTTTCATAAACCCGGCTTGCCGCTTTTTTCTTTCCACGCTATAATGGTGAAAACGGAGGAAATGATGAAACGTCTTTTTGTTGTTTTTCTGCTGATGGCCGCTTTCAGCCAGGGCATGCGGGCCGGGATGGCTTCCCAATACCAGTTTACAGGGTTTTCCCCCGACGGACGCTATGCCGCCCTTGAATATTGGGGGATTGCTGACGGCTCCGGTTTTCCCTATATCGCCCTCATGGTCTTTGACTGCCAGAACAATGTCTTTGCCGAGCCCCTCTATTTCAAAATGGATCAGAATACAGACCTGGTCCCGGGAGAAGAGGCCTATTCTCATATGCGAGACCTCTATTCTCAGGAGATAGAGGAAATACTCCGGAAATACAGTATCTACCGGCTGAACAGAGGGAAACTCCTTTATCAGAAAAAGGAAGAGGATTACCCGGTCACCGGGCTTGAGTTCAAGGTCGGGGAGAAAAGGGTCTCCCTTCGCTTTGAAGAGTATCCCGGGGAGATCTCGTTCTATGATATGTTCACCCCTTCCGGCTTCAGGCTCTATACCGCCTTCAACGGAAAAGAGAGGCTTGTCTATGCCCATACCCCTGCTGAGGAGGTCGGTGATTTTAAGTTTAATTATGAGCTTCAGAGAGTCGTAGCTTTTGATAAGACACTTCTTCTTCTCTTTACCCATCAGATCCCCGGATTCGAAGGGCCCGATACGGTTCCTGTGATCCTGGGGGATCTTTTTCCCATCTCGCTTTCGGGAGAAGAGGTCATGGAGTAGAGTGGAGAAAAGGGAAAAGCGATGATGACTCTCCTGATTATCCTGGCAGCCGGAGCAGCTCCCGGATTATTCTGGATGTGGTTCGTCTACAGACGCGACCGCTTTGAACCAGAGCCGGCCTCTCTGGTTATCCGGGCTTTCTTCTACGGTGTCCTTGCTACCATTCCCGCCATCATCCTCGAGGTCCTGTTTCAGGTGCATCCGCTTTTTTCCATGGTCATCGTTGCTCCGGTAGTGGAAGAAGCTGTCAAGTTTTCCGTGGTCTTTTTCTTTTTTCTGAAAAAACGCGAAATCGATGAGCCTGTGGATCTTCTTGTCTACGGGGCTGCCGTAGCTTTGGGTTTTGCCACACTGGAAAACTGCGGTTACCTCTTTAATGCCCTATTGGCAGGAAACCTGGCCCAGGTAGCTTTGCTGCGGGCTCTTCTCAGCGTTCCCGGTCATTTTCTCTTTTCGACGATCTGGGCCTACGGACTGGCCGGATATAAGTTCCGGACGGGAAGGGGGCGGCCTCTTCACTGGGCTTTTCTCCTCATGGCCATGGCAGCTCACGCCCTGTTCAATGCCATCGCCCTTTTCAATATCCTGGGAGGACTCTTATTCATCGCTCTCATGACATTTTTGTGGATACGGTTTAACCGGAGTGTCAGGCTTCTCCTTTCTCTTTCGCCTTTCAGAACGAAAAAAATTAAAACCTGATCTCTTACTCCCGCCGGGCAAAGAAGTTTTCCGGATTATTGACACTTTCTCAAGTGGGTGTATACTTGGATTATGGAGACTATGCAAAAAAGAGAGAGGGTCAAACTTCTTCGAAGATTATTCATACTTCTTCAAATTTTCTTTATCATGTCTCCTTTTTTTCTTCTTAAGGCAGAATCTTTAAGATTAAGAATAGGAGTCTACCAGAATCCGCCGAAAGTCTTTATCAACGAAAAAGGAGACCCGGAGGGTTTTTTTGTAGACCTCATCAATGAGATCGCCCGGGAGCACGGATGGGATCTGGAGTTTGTCCCGGGGACCTGGTCTGAAGGGCTTGCCCGTCTGACCAGGGGAGAGATCGACCTGATGACAGATGTGGCCTATTCTGTCGAGAGGGCCCGAAAATGGCACTACCATGAAGTCCCTGTCCTTTCGGACTGGTTTCAGGTCTATGTCCGAAAAGATGCGGATATAAAATCAGTGGCCGACCTTGAGAAGAAGAGGATCGCCGTCCTGGCAGGCTCTGTGCAGCAAGATATATTTTCAAAATATATGAGAGACTTCGGCTTCTCATGTGATATCATCCCCTTTGAATCGTACCCTGAGTCTTTGCAGATGCTTCAGAAAGGGAACGTGGACGCAGTGATCGTCAACCGCTACTACGGAGTCCGTTATCTTGCCCAATATGATATCGATGAGACCGGGATCATATTTCATCCCACGCGCCTGCACTTTGCCGCCTCGCCTTCCCTGGAAGAAGGGATCCTGCAGGCTGTCGATGACTCTCTCCGGCGCATGACCACAGACCATTCTTCTGCCTATTACCAGAGTCTTGGAAAGTGGTTCGGCGAAGAGAAACTGTCCCGAGCTCCCTCCTGGATGCTTCCTGCGCTTCTGATCCTCTCAGCAGGAGCCCTTCTTATGATCGTCATGGTAAGTTTCCTGCGTCTGCAGGTGAAAAGACGTACACGCCATATTTTGAAGATAAACGAGTCGCTTAAAAAGGAGATCGCCATACGGCGTGAAAGTGAACACCGTTTCCAGGAGCTTTTTGAAAATTCTCCCCTGGCTTATTTTATCATCATGCCGGGTAAAGGCCTGATCCAAAAAGTGAATCTGGCTGCCAGGGAGCTTCTGGGATATACAGAAGTGGAACTCAGAGAGAAAAGCTTTAACTCTCTTTTTCCCGATGAGGCTCATGGCGCCAAGGCGGCCCGGATCCTTTTTGACCGTTTCACCAGAGAGAGAAAAGTTATCAGCGGCGAAGTGAAGATGTCCCGTTCTGACGGAGAAGCCATCTGGGTCATCCTTTCGGTGGCCGGGATCTACGATGAAGACGGGTCTTTATATGAAGTGCGCGCCATGGTGAATGATATCTCAGACAGAAAAGTCCTGGAAGAACAGCTTATCCGGACACAGAAAATGGAAGCTTTAGGAGTCCTGGCCGGAGGGATCGCCCATGATTTCAATAATATTCTCACGGCTATCATCGGATACACAGAAGTCGTCATGGAAAAGACCAGGGCAAATCCGATCATCTACGACAAACTCGAGGAGGTCTATAAAGCGGGGATGCATGCCAGAAACCTGGTAAAACAGATCCTTACCTTCAGCCGGGAGACCCAGGGGGAAGTCCAGCCTGTCCAGGTCAAAAAGGTTGTGCAGGAGGCGCTAAAGCTACTGAAAGCCTCTCTGCCGCGCAGTGTCGTCATCCGGGCAGAGATGAACAGTTCTGCTTTTGTCCTGGCAGAGCCGACACAGATACACCAGATCATTATGAATCTTTGTTTGAACGGAGTTCAGGCCCTCACAGGAGAAAAAGGAAGGGTTGCCGTTCTTCTTGAAGATGTGCTTTTTGAAGAAGAGAAGTCCCTCTCCCTTAACGAGACATTGAGCCCGGGCCCCTATATCCACTTGAAGGTGTCTGATACAGGAACGGGGATCCCTCCTGAGAATATTGAAAAGATCTTCGACCCCTTTTTCACGACAAAAGCTCCGGGAAAGGGTACAGGAATGGGGCTTTCTGTGGTTCAGAGTATCGTAAAGAAGCTTCAGGGAGGGATCGAGGCCCGAAGCAGAACTGCAGAGGGGACAGAATTCAGCGTCTATTTCCCGCTTTACGAAACCCGGGGTGCAGATGAAGGAACTGAAGAAAGGGAGATGTTCAGGGGAAGGGAGGCGATCCTTCTTGTGGAGGATAATGAAGCGATCATCGAATTGGTCAAACACAATCTGGAAGAAGCCGGCTATTATGTAACGGCCATGAGAGACGGGCTGGAAGCTCTGGATTATCTGCAAGTCAACAGGGAATCCATCGATATGGTGATATCAAACCTGACGATGCCGAAAATAAGCGGAACAGCGCTGGCCAAGGAGCTGGGCAGATGCGGAATAATGGTTCCTCTACTGATCATCACAGGCCACGGAGGAGAAATTCTTGAACAGGCCAAAAACAATCCCCATATTACTGATGTGATCCACAAGCCCTTTACGAGAAATGAATTACTGAGTATTGTCAGGAAAGTTCTGGATCAAGCTTATAAATGACACAGGTCGAGTTTCAGAAGCTGCTCATCCTCTAATGTTTTCCCTGTATCTATAAATCCGCATTTGAGATAAAAGGGATAAGGGCTTCCCTCGTCCATGGAGCAGCTGGTGTAAAAATGGAGGTATCCGCTCTCTTTAAGCTGTTGGATCACTTTTTTCAGAGCCAGAAGACCAATGTTTCGTCCCTGATGGGAAGCGGCGATCATATAACGCCATAAGAAGACATCATTTTTATTAGGTATCCCGCTGTCGAGTTCACTGCCGAAGGAGAGCATAATAAAACCTACCGGGATATCCCTCTCATAGATCCCCCGAAACCAGGAGTTGGGTGTATAGATACCTTCCACAATAGAAACGGCATTGGGGGCCACAAGATTCTGTTGCTCGGGAGGAAGTGACCTGGAAAGCCGCATAATATCGTAGACATTCTTTCGGGAGATCTCAGCAAACCTGATATCTGATTCCTTCGCTTTTTTCATTTATTTCCCCTTTCTCTTTTAGCACTATACACTGTAAGAAACAATTATGTTTCAGAAATTGTCATAAGGATGTTGGGAAGGCTGCGGCTCAAAGAAGAGGACAACTGAAAGATACAACCTTCTCTCTGCAGAGAGAAGGGAGAAAAGAAAGGATTCTTCATGAATGAGCATGTGAAGTTTGATTTTTTCCCGCGTAAACATATCCCCGAACGGCTAATTACTTTTGTCGTGATCGGCGCTTTTTACAAAGGCAGATCAATTTTTGTAAGGCACAAAGAAAGGGAGACCTGGGAGCTTCCCGGAGGGCATCGGGAAAGCCACGAGAGTTCCTTCGATGCTGCTGTACGCGAGTTGAAGGAGGAGACCGGAGCCTGCTCTTTCTCGCTGACCTTTCTTGGGACTTATCGTGTGACCATCAAAAAAGAGACGAGATTCGGCCGATTGTACAGGGCTGAAGTCAAAGACTTGGGGCCTCCGGGACTTTTTGAGATCCGGGAGATCTCCTTAAGAGAAGGCCTGCCAGAGCAGCTTACCTATCCTGCTGTTCAGGCTGACCTCTATCAGATCTGTCAAAAAAGCCGTGGGAATAAGTCTGATATTTCTGTTTAGTGCCGCCGGAAAAGTTAAAGCTGAAAATCCGGAGTAACCCTTTAAATCACGTGAGAAGATGATATAATAAAGTAAGAGAGAAAGGAGGCCTGAATGAAAAAAATTCTGACAGCAATATTTTTACTCATCTTTATCGCCTGCGGACATTCTGACCGGGTGGAGAACGCCTACAGGAGAGCTGATGAATGGGAAAAGGATAGGAAGAACATCTCATGGAAACCGGCTTTTCTGCCGGGCGAAGCTGAACAGATCAAGGAGATCCACAACACAAGGACTCATGAGATGATCGGCGTCTATCATTATCAGGAGAATCCACTCGAAGAAGGCGTCGAGTTAAAAATAATGACACGTAACGCCTTTCAGATCCAAATGCAGAGAATTTCTTCTGTTCCTATTCCCAGATGGTTCATTACAGAAAAAGAGATATCCAGAGAAAAAGAGATACGGATCTACCAACTCGATAATTGGATCATCGCCGACGATTTCGGAGAGAAAAGGGTCTTTTTCATGAAAAACAGCTTAAACAGTAAAGTGGAATAATTACAAAAGATAGACTTGACAAAGTTTATTACATATCTTATAATAATTCTATGAAAATATCCGTTGTTCTCTTCAAGGCTTTTACCTGGAAGAGGGGAGGGGGAAATCCGGCAGGAATCGTTTTTTCGGAGTCTCCCTATCCTGAGAAAGTAATGCAGTCCGTTGCCCGGGAAACGGGGCTTTCAGAAACAGTCTTTATCACGCCTCTGGAAGAAGATCGCTTTTATCTCAGGTTTTTCACACCCCGGCAGGAAGTGCCTCTTTGCGGACATGCGACCATTGCAGCCTGGACTTGGCTCAGCCATGAAAAGAAACTTCGACCCGGAGTTTATTCACAGGAGACAAAGAAGGGGGTCCTTGCCATAGACATCACAGAGGAAGGTGACATTTTTATGGAACAGCCTCTTCCATATTTCGGAGCGGCTGTGGATGAGAAGACAGTCGCTCTGTCGCTCAGCCTTTCCCCGGATGCTTTTCATCCGGCCTATCCGGTCCAAGTGGTCTCCACCGGGCTTCCGGATATCCTGGTCCCTCTTGCGTCGGGTTTTTTTCTCAAAGAGATCCGGCCTGATCTGAATCAGATCGAAGATGTGTCCCGTGAGGCCGGGGCTGTGGGTTATCATGTCTTTGCCCCGGAAGAGGGGGAGTTCCAGGCAAGATGTCGTAATTTTGCTCCGGCAGTGGGAATAAAAGAAGAGGCAGCCACGGGAACTGCATCAGGGGCCCTGGCAGCTTATTTATACCGGTACGGCCCTGACCATAAAAAAAGTTATTCGTTTATTCAGGGAGAGTCGATGGGAGAACCCTCTCTGATACGTGTTGAGATCAAAGAAGAAAAAAAGAGGATCACAGGGGTCTGCGTAGGTGGAAGAGCTGTTTTTTCAGAAAAGTGCGGGATCTTAATTTAAAAGGAGGAACAATGGAAGAAAGAATGCCTTTGATCGGTGATCAATTTCCGGAGATGACTGTTCAGACCACACGGGGAACGATAAACCTGCCGGGTGATCTGAAAGGGAAATGGTTTATTCTCTTCAGCCATCCGGCAGATTTTACGCCTGTCTGTACAACAGAGTTCGTTGCTTTTCAGAAACGTTATGATGAGTTCAGGAAAATGAACACTGAACTCATCGGAATGAGCGTGGATCAGGTTTTCGCCCATATAAAATGGGAAGAGTGGATCAAAGATAATCTTGATGTGGAGATAGAGTTTCCCATCATCGCTGACACAGGGAAAGTCGCCAACCGGCTGGGGCTTATCCATCCGGGGAAAGGGACCAATACCGTCCGTGCCGTCTTCTTTGTCGATCCGGAAAGCACCATTCGGGCGATACTCTATTACCCTCAGGAACTGGGGAGGAACTTTGATGAATTTGTGAGGATGATGAAAGCCTTCCAGGTCTCAGACAAGCATAAAGTAGCCATGCCGGCAAACTGGCCGCATAACGAACTTATCGGCGACCAGGTCATCATCTCTCCGGCGACGGATGTGGAAACAGCCAGGAAAAGAAAAGAGGAATACGATAATTTCGACTGGTGGTTCTGTTATAAAAAAGTCTGACCGATGAAAAGAGGCGCCGTCAGGCGCCTCTTTTTGCTTGCATATCTCTCAAAACGACGTATCATCGGAGTAGCTCTTTTTTTATGGGAGGGTGATTTCTGATGAAAATATGCGAAAAATGTTATCAGTTGATCGACTGCCCCTTCAACGGCAAAGACCCTCATGATTCAGATTGTCCTGTCTACGCAGAACAGACAGCGTGTTGGCTGTTTGACTGGGTCTCTTTCTACAAATCTATGTCTGAGGGGGAAGACAAAAAACATTGGCTTCATACCATGGTCGATATGTGCAGAGAGTGTGAAGTCTACCAGGCCCATTCTGAAGAGATGGAGGATATCCTCAAATCAATGATCTATTGTGATTAATGAAAGGTTTCAACTTGGAACAGGAAGAGAAAAGAGAATCAACACGGAATGAAGCTCATAACCGATAGTCCACTCCCTTGAGTTCGGAAGAGAGAGTGGCTCTGATGACAAAGAGTTCCAACAAGCATTGCCCTTAATCTTCTTCCTCTCTGTAGAAAAAGATCTCTTCGATGGTCTTTTTGAAAATACGAGACAGGCGGAAGGCCAGTTGGATGGAAGGGTCATAACGTCCCTGTTCCAGAGAGATGATAGTCTGTCGTGAGACAAGCACTTTTTGGGCAAGCTCCTCCTGCGTCCAGTTTTTCTCGCGCCGAAGCTCTCTGACAGCATTATCCATAACACCTCCCAAACTAGTAAAGCATACTTTACAATTAGAATAGAATCAATTCAGAATCGTGTCAAGCAAATCTTATGAGAAAAAGGGGATAAGGGGGAGAGACCCCCCCTTATTATTGAGAAAGATCTTTATTACGAGCACGGGCGCGGTCCACGTGCAGTTTGCGTCCGTTGAAATCAGCATTGTTAAGACTTTTCATCGCTTCATTCAAGCCCTCTTCATCTGCATAGGTGACAAAACCGAAGCCTTTCGAGCGGCCTGTGTCTCTGTCCCTGATGATCTTGGCTTCTGAAACGGTGCCGGCCTGCTCAAAAAAAGCCTTTAACTCTTCCTCAGTAGTCGAGTAGGGAATATTCCCCACAAACAGCGTGTAATCCATGAAAACCTCCATAAAGTTTAAGTAACTTAAGTTACAGGAAAAGTAGTTTTTTGTCAAAGGAAAAATTAATCTTTTATTACGGGCGGAAGAAGGTATATAATTAGAAAAAGGAGGATAAATGATCAGTTATTCCTATGGGATCGATTCTCAGGACAGACTTATCCACGTGGATGAACAATGGGTCGACTTCGCCCGTGAAAACTGGGATCCTGATTTCCAGGTTTCCTCCGTCATAGGGGTCAGCCTTTGGGATTTTATCCGGGACGAGACCACACGGCATCTCTATCAGGCGATAGCGGCCAAATTAAGAAGCGGAGACAAAGCGGAGTACAAAATCCCTTTCCGATGCGATTCCCCGAACAGGGTGAGAGAGATGGAGATGGTGGTCAAAAAGGGCGAATCAGGAGAAATCACCTTTACCAGTATATTGAAGAGAGAGCAGAAAAGGGAAGCGGTTGCTCCCCATATTTGTGCCCGTCTTGATGAAGGCCCTGTTATCCGTATGTGCAGCTGGTGTAAAAAGATCTATCATCATGAACAGGATGAATGGCTGACCCTGGAAGAGGCCCTGCAGAGGATGAGGTACTTTGAGAAGGGGAAACTCCCCTATGTGACACACGGCATATGTGAAGAATGCCGTGAGAGTCTCCTCAAGAGCCTATAGGGGAAGATGTTTACGGATATGGTCTTCGTAAAGGGTCATGGCCATGGGAAGAGCGATCTCCAGTGCGATGAAGACTATTTGGAGGGCAGGAATCAGGGCATAGAGGGCTTTTCCTGAAGGGATGTCCCCTATTGCCCACTCTTTGGTGATGAAAAAGAGAAGCCCCATAGCTCCATTGAAGATAATGAGACGTAAAAGGAAAGCTCCCCAGAATCCTTTCCATTTTGCGGAAAGCGCAGTTTTCAAAAGGGGGAAATAACCGAAATAGAAACCGAACAGAAGCGCAGGCAGTTTGGCTGGCAAAAGGATAAGAGAAAGGAAAAAAGTTAGAAAAAAGAGGGCCCACCCGCGTTTTGAAGTCGTTTCACGGCTCAGAAAAGTTGCGGGAAGAGAGGCTGTAAAGATCAGGACCAGGCGTCCCGAAGGAAAGACCGCCGCCATATAGAGGATAAGTGTCCCCAATGCCGCCCCCAGGGCGGTGAATGCCGTCAGACGTGCATGAAGGCTCTTGTTCATCATCGTCCTCAACAGCAGGCCAGAAAATCGCCACCGCAGCATTCGCAGCAGCAATCAGCACAGATAAGTCCGGCACAGCAGTCGCAGGGTGAGACAGTTGTTCTTCCGTAATTTGCTGACATATCACGATACATCCGGGACTGGCCCGCGACTTGTTCAAAAGCTTGACGATATTCAGGGTTAGCCGGGTCAGCTTCCATGGCAGCCTGGAAGTATTGGACAGCCTGCATACGCCATCCCTTTCTCAAAAAGATCATTCCTTTCAGAAAGTACCATTCAGCCGGCCTGGCCGAGAGAGAATCCAGCAGGCGTTCAGCTTCCATGAAGCGCCCGCTGTTGATAAGAGAGCGGGCTCTGGAGAGAAGATCGGTTGAGGACTCTGAAGAGTGCGAAGCACGGCTGCTGCCCCCTTCACGCTCTTTCAGGATAGTTTCGTAAGCCTCATTGATCTCTTTAAACTTTTCTTCTGCTAACCCCGAAAGGGGGTTGTCAGCGTGTTTGTCCGGGTGATATTTTTTGGCCAGGTCCCGGTAGGCTTTCCGGACCTGGTCCATGGTCGCATCGGGAGAAATGCCCAGGACAGCGTAAGGGTTTTTCATTATCTACCTCCGAAGGATGAAATTTTTCAAGTATCCGTAATGTCATAGTGTCCAGCCCTTTGTAGACAAGGTTATCGATCAATGCCCTGTTTCGGGCCAAAGAAAGCTGTTTCAGGGAATCGGCCAGAGCGAAGAGCTCACTTTGCAGGGCGACAGCCATAAAACTTTTGACCATTTCACGGGTCGTGTCAGGGAAAAGGACGGGGATAGGGTTGTAGTTGTTTTTTTTCTGATCTTTTTCAAAATCATCAAGAGCATCGATATAGTAGATCCATCGGCCCAGATGAAACCCAGCCTCAAATAAAGAGGAAGGAGGGCAGGCTTCAAGGCCGGGATAGGATGTTGTGATCTCTCCGAGTATCGTACCGAAGGCTGAAGCTCTCTGTTCAGGAGAAAAGCCGGAAGAGTCTTCCAGGGCGAAGAGTGTGGAAAAGGCGTGTTCTGCAGAAGCCCCCCGGGGAGTTAAACGGCTGAGAGCCCTTTTTCTCATAGGGGCCAGACCCAGCAGAGGAAGTCCCCAGAGAAGAGAACTGTCCCGCCTGTTGTCTTCGATCTTGCGGTAGGAAAGAAGGAGAGTGATATCTGCAGCGTAGTCCACGGCCCGGGAGCGGATCACCGTGCGTCTGCGAAGGGGGTGCAGAAGACAAGTCTCTTTTGTCACTTTACGTGGAGTCGGGGAGAGTGCGTCGAGAAGGATGGCCAGGAATGTCGTGTCGTATGAAAGGAAAAGCCCCGCCGCCTGGCCGTAGGACGAACGGAGGGATTTGCAGAGGCCGCAATAGTATCCTTTGTACTCCTCTTCTTCTCCCTGTCGCTCCCGGCAGGGAAGATATCGTATGTAACCGAACATCACTATCCTTTCAGTGGTTAGAGAGTACAGGAGCGTCGGAGAAGTGTCAAAGGAAAAGAAGGGAGGAAGGGCGCTCCTTTTTATCTTCCTGTCTTTCCAGTCGTGAAAAATCGTGTATAATGTCTACGGGAGGTTTTTTATGAGTAAAAGAAACGCGACGGCCCTACGGCTTATTGTCCCTTTGGCTTATCTCTCTATGATCGCTGTCAATTATCTGGCCAACGCCTTGCCGCTGGGAGGACTGACCACAGGGGATGTTTCCGGCCTTTATCCTAATCTCTTTGTCCCTTCAGGGTTTACTTTTTCCATTTGGGGTATCATCTATATCCTGCTGGGAGCCAATGCGGCCTTTTTCATACAAAGGATCGGGACTCATGAAGAGGGACTCTACAGGAAACTGGCTGTTTTTTTCGTTATCACCTGTATTTTCAACATGGCATGGATATTTTCCTGGCACTATCTCCTTCCGGGCCTTTCATTAACGGTTATGGTCTTTCTATTCTTTACTCTGAACGGCATCAAGATCATCCTTTGGGATAAGGATAAAAAACTGAGCAGGCAGGAGAGGATTTTTATAGGGCTGCCCGTTGGCTTCTATTTCGCCTGGATCAACATCGCTCTTCTGGCCAATCTGACAGCTCTCAAGGTCCATCTGGGTTGGACATGGGGAGTCTCGGATATGTTCTGGGCTATGATGATGATCTTTATCGCGGTTATCCTGACTATTTACCGTGTAGTCCGTCGGCATGATATTATCTTTCCTATTGTTACTGTATGGGCCCTCATAGGGATAATCCATAAGCGGGCAGTGGAGGGACAAGCACGTGAAGTGGCCCTGGCGGCTCTGACGGGGCTTCTTGCTGTAGCTGTGGCTCTTATCGTGGCCGGCCTTGATTTGAACAGCAAAAGGGAAAAAAAGGAAATCTGAGACGGGTAACCGGAACAAAAACCTTGACAAATAGTTTAATAGATATCATCATACTAACAAATAGAGGGAGGAAATTATATGGAACGTGTCTATCTTGACAACAATGCGACCACCATGGTCGACCCTCAGGTATCAGCATTGATGAAGGAGTTTGAGACAGAAAAGTACGGGAACCCCAATTCCCTTCACTCCTACGGGATGGAGGTGCGACAGCCCATGGAAAAAGCCCTGGATCAGCTCTATAAGGGATTAGGGGCTTCCGATGAGGATAATATCATCATCAACGGATGTGCGACGGAAGGGAATAACACCGTATTAAAATATTATCTCTTTGACCAGATCCTGAAGAAGGGGGATAAGAAGAGCATCATCGTTTCGTCTGTCGAACATCCCAGTGTCTATAATACAGCAAAATACCTGGAAACGATGGGAGCCCGTGTTATCTTCCTCCCTGTAAATGAAGACGGGATCGTGACTCTGGATATCCTCAAAGAATATCTTAACCCGGAGGAGACGGCTCTTGTCTCTGTGATGTGGGCTAATAACGAGACCGGGCTCATCTTCCCGGTAAAAGAGATGGCCGGTTATTGCCGGAGTGTCGGTATCCCCTTTCATACAGATGCCGTCCAGGCTATCGGAAAGATCCCGGTGGATCTTCAGGAGGTGCCAGTCGATTATCTGACCTTCAGCGCTCACAAATTTCACGGTCCCAAAGGGATCGGGGGGCTTTATATCCGTAAGGGGATGCCCATCGGGCCGCTGCTGCATGGAGGAGAGCAGATGGGAAATCTCAGGGCAGGGACGGTCAATGTCCCCGGGTTCATCGGAATGGGACTGGCCATGGATCTCGCTGTCTCACAGTTGGACAGGGAGCTGACCCAGGTCAGAGCTCTCAGAGACCGGCTTGAAGATGCCATGGCACATCTGCCGGATGTTTCTATCCTGGGGAAAAGAGAATTAAGGACACCCAATACGATACTGGCTTCTTTCAAGGGGGTGGAAGGGGAGGCTCTGGCATGGGAACTGAATAAATTCGGAGTAGCCGTATCTACGGGGAGCGCATGTGCTTCAGAATCCCTGGAGACTGACCACACTCTCGTGGCCATGAACATAGACCCCTCTCTCTCGCATACGGCCCTGCGCTTCAGCCTTTCCCGCTTCACGCGGGACGAGGAGATCAGCTATGTCATCGAAGTCCTGGGAAAAGCCGTTGAGAGGCTGAGGAAGATATCCATAGACTATTAAAAGGAGGCCTTATGGCGAAGAAAGACTTGATCGGCGGTAAGCTTTGGGAGACCTATTCAAATAATGTTATCGAGAGGATGAATAACCCCACTTATTTCGGAGAGATCTCCCCCGAAGAAGCTGATGCAGAAGATAGAAGACTTATTGTTGCAGACTGGGGAGCGGAATCCTGCGGAGATGCCGTACGCCTCTTTTGGCTTGTGGATACAAAAAGTGATACGATTCTGAAGGCTAGGTTTAAGACCTTCGGATGCGGCACCGCTATCGCATCAAGCGATGTGATGGCGGAACTCTGCATGGGAAAGACCGTCGACGAAGCCTTGAAGATCACCAATCTGGATGTGGAAAAAGCCCTGCGAGATACGGAAGACCAGGCGGCCATCCCCCCACAGAAGATGCACTGCAGTGTCATGGCCTATGATGTCATCAAAAAAGCGGCTTCCCTCTATAAAGGGGTGGAGATGGAAGATCTGGAAGAAGAAGAGATCGTCTGTGAGTGTGCCCGTGTCTCTCTGAAGACGGTCAAGGATGTCATTCGAATCAACGACCTGAAAAGTGTGGAAGAGATCACACGCTATACAAAAGCCGGGGCCTTTTGCGGATCCTGTATCCGCCCGGGGGGACATGAAAAAAGAAAGTATTACCTTGAAGATATTTTGGCGGAAGTACGGGCTGAAATGGACCGTGAAAAGATCAAGTCACGGGGATCCCTGGAGACATTTGAAGAGATGAGCCCCATAGCCCAGTATAAGGCCATTGAAAAGATCTTTGAGGAAAAGATAAAACCCATTCTTCACCGCGATGGGGGAGATGTAGAGGTCATGGATATCAAAAAAGAGGGAGAAGAGACAATTATTTTCATCCGTTATCTGGGAGGATGCGCCACCTGTGCTGCTGCAGGGACAGGGACACTCTCTATGATCGACCAGGTTCTCAAGGAAACAGTCGGCCCCAGGGTCACAGCCCGGATGATCTGACAAATACTCCATATCTCAGAAAAACCCCGCCTTGTGCGGGGTTTTTTGTTTTATCCCCTTGACAGGATATACTAATGTTAGTAATATACTAACAGAATGATAGATATAGGGGGTAAGGGTATGGCAAATAAAAAATGTTGTACGCCGGTGAAAGCTCACCACTCCAATGAATTGAAAATCAAAATGATCAACCGGCTCAATAAGATCGAGGGACAGGTGCGGGGAATACGGCGGATGATCGATAAAGATGTCTATTGTGATGAGATCCTTAACCAGTTTTTATCTGTCGAGGCTGCTCTCAACGGAGTCAAAAAGATCCTTCTGGAAGCGCATCTGAAGAGCTGTGTGGTCGAACAGATCAGAGCCGGCAGAGATGAAGTAATCGATGAAGTTCTGGTGACCGTAAAGAAAATGCTGAAATAAGGAGGTACGATGATGTTCATAGGATCCTGTCCCCTGACCGGATATGCTCCCCTGGGTCTTTTGTTTCTATTTCTTCTATTGGCGGCAGGCGCTCTCATATTTTATCGCAGCCATGGGAAAGAAGAATCCGACAAGAGGATCTCTTCTTCAGAGATACTGGACAAGAAGCTGGCCAGGGGAGAGGTCACAGAAAAAGAGTATAAGAGGATCAAAGAGATGATCGAGGCCAGGCAGCACGGACGGTGAGGAGGGGTGTATGATATTAGAAGGATGGGTAAAAGAAAAGGAAAAGGGACGGATCTTCCTTGTCTCTGAGGGAGAAGCTCATGGTAAAAACTGTTCCGGGTGCGGGTTGTGCCCATCAGAACCCCGGGGGAAATGGATCACCCTTCCTGATACCCTCCGGGTGGAGAGAGGAGACAGGATCAAGTTGACCCTTCCTGTTACTCCGGCTTTCTCTTTTCTGGCCCTCCTGGCTCCCCTGGCATCAGCCATAGCCGGAGCACTATTGGCAAGCCTCCTTCTCCCCGGGGAGGGATGGACGGTTCTTGGTGCTCTGATCTTCTTTACAGGCTCCTTTTTCCCGCTGCATCTTCTCAATGAAGGGATCAGAAAGAAGATCAAAGTGGAGATCCTCGATGAAGGGAGACATCATGAAACAGGACATTAAGATAAAAGGGATGACCTGTGCCTCCTGTGTTGCCCGTATTGAACGGGCATTGGGAAAAGAGGAGGGGGTCAGGGAGGTCAGAGTGAATCTGGCCACAGAAAAAGCTACAGTGGACTACGATCAGGAAATAGTGGATACAGAGAAGATCTATGACAAGATCCGTTTTCTGGGGTATGAGCCTGCAGAAAAGCCTGAAGAGGATAAGGCGGTTGAGATCGATATTGAGGGGATGACCTGTGCCTCCTGTGTGGCGAGGATTGAAAAAGGGCTCTCTTCTCTTCCCCGGGTAAAACGGGCCCATGTCAATCTTGCGACAGAAAAGTGTTTTGTTGAGACAGAGGACGGGGATGTGGACTCTCTGATCGAAAAGATCGAGTCTCTGGGGTATAAGGCGCGCAGGTCGAACCCTGTTCAGGATTTGAAACAAAAAAAAGGGGAAGGGGCGGGAAGGCTTATATTGGCTTCGGTCCTTACCCTGCCCTTGCTGGCGGGCATGGTCTTTATGGTCGCGGGGATCAACGCTCCGCTTTTCCATATACCCTGGTTCCAGCTGGTCTTCGCCGCGCCTGTCCAGTTCATCGCCGGACTTCCGTTTTACAGGAAGGCCTGGCACAGCGTGAAAAGCCTGAGCCCGGGGATGGACCTTCTCATAGCCATGGGGACGACAACGGCTTTCCTGTACAGTATATATAACGGTTTTTTCCGCTCTGTCGATGGAAATGGCCATGAACTCTATTTTGAGACTTCAGCCATGATCATTACTCTGGTTCTTCTGGGTAAATACCTTGAGAACAGAGCCAAAGGTAAAACGACTCAGTCTATCAGAAAGCTTATGGGAATGGCGCCCAAGACAGCTCTTGTGGAAACAGAAGACGGACGCCTGGAGACAAGAAGGATAGAGGAGATAGTACCCGGAGACCATCTCATCGTCCGACCGGGCGAAAGGGTTCCTGCCGACGGCCATATTCTTGAAGGGGCTTCGTCTGTGGATGAGAGTATGCTGACCGGGGAAAGCCTCCCGGTGGAAAAGGCACAGGGAGACAGAGTCACCGGAGGGACCGTAAACGGGACCGGGTCTTTAAAAGTAGAAACCGACCGTGTGGGGAAAGACACGGTCCTGGCGCACATCATACGGATCGTTGAAGAAGCGCAGGGAACGAAAGCCCCTGTCCAGAAACTGGCAGACCGGGTCGCTGCCCATTTTGTCCCTGCTGTGCTGGGAATTGCTCTTCTTACTTTCCTGGGGTGGTTCCTTTTTCAGGGGGATACCTCTCACGGGCTCATTGCCTCTGTTTCAGTGCTGGTCATCGCCTGTCCCTGTGCTTTAGGGTTGGCGACCCCGACAGCCTTGATGGTGGGGATGGGCAAGGGGGCCGAATGGGGCGTCCTGGTGAGAAACGGCGAGAGTCTGGAGCGGCTTAAAGATATCGATGCCATGGTCTTTGACAAGACCGGGACACTGACGACGGGATCTATCCGTGTCTCATCTGCTGTGAGCATTAAAGATTTTCCTGAAGAACAGTTTTTGGCCTACAGCGCTTCGGCAGAAGCCTTTTCAGAACATCCCTTTGCCCGGGCAGTAGTAGATTTCGCTTCAGAAAAAGGAGTGGAACTTCCCCGGGCAGAAAAGTTCAGTGCCGAGCCCGGCCAGGGAGTGTGTGTAATGGTCCGGGGGAAGGAGATCCGTGTAGGCCGGGCCGGATATGTCCCGGCCGAAAACCTGCCTGAAGAGATCGACAAAGCCGGGGAAGAGGCAGCAGCCCTGGGCGATTCTGTCGTCTTTACCTCTGTGGATGGAGATGTGGTGGGACTGATCTCCTTTTCAGACCAGCTGAAAGAAGAGGCCGGGCGTGTTCTGAAGAGGCTGAAAGAGCGAGGGATAGAAAGCTATATGATCACTGGGGACAACGATAAGACGGCCCGGGCTGTGGGAGACAAGCTGGAAATCCCGTCAGATCGGATCTTTTCACGGGTCATGCCGGGGGAAAAAGCAAAAAAAATCGAGGAACTGCGTCAAAAGGGTCGTGTCGTTGCCATGGTGGGAGACGGGATCAACGACGCCCCTGCCCTTGCTACCGCTCATGTAGGGTTGGCCATGGGGAGCGGGACAGATGTCGCCATGGAGACAGGGGATGTGGTATTGATGAACGGCCGCCTGGAGACCCTTCTCTATGCGCTGGACCTTTCGAGACTCACCATGCGAAAGATCAGACAGAACCTTTTCTGGGCCTTCATCTATAATACCCTGGGAATCCCTCTGGCTGCTTTGGGTTTATTGCAGCCCATTATCGCCGGAGGTGCCATGGCCTTCAGTTCTGTATCTGTTGTCAGTAACTCTCTGAGCCTGAAACGTGCCCGACGGCCGAAGGAGGGAAGTATATGAAAGAAATAATCATTGTGGAAGGAATGACATGCCATCATTGTGGCATGGCTGTGCGCAGAGCCATTGAACAACTGCCGGGGGTGAAAGAAATCGTTGTGGACCTGGCGACGGGGCGAATCGAGGTCACCGGGGAAGAGGCCCTGGATAGGGAGCGTATCCGAAGGTCTGTGGAGGAAGAGGGGTATCGCGTCGTTTCTTAAGAGGAGGTTCCTTTGAGAAAGAGTTCCAGTTCGACGGGATCCATTTCAGGGGGAAGCGGGAGTCCGCCGAAAATATCGGGGTCGTTTTTGAGTCCGCTCCCTGTGATAATGGCGGCTACAGTGGAAGAGGCATCCAGGGCTCCCCTTTTAACAAGTTTTTTAAGAGCGAAGACTACCGTTGCAGAGGAAGCTTCTGCATAGATTCCTTCTGATGCCAGAAGAGAGACTCCCCTGATGATCTCTTCCTCAGTGACAGTCTCTCCCAGCCAACGGTTGTCCAGAGCCAATCGGAGAAAGGCGTCCCCTCCCGGGGGATTCCCTGTGATGAGGGCTGATGCAGCCGTTGTAAAATCTGAAAAGGGGAGCACCCTGTCTTCTCCTCTTTTCAGGGGAAGCGCCAGAGGCGCATTCCTGGCTGCCTGGACAAGGATCAGACGGGGGATCCGGCTGATGATGCCGGAATGAAAGAGTTCTTTGAAACCTTTGTACACTCCCCGGGCATGTCCTGTGGCCGAGACAGGAAGAGCGATATAGTCGGGAAGTTCTCCTCCGGATTGCTCAGCCAGTTCGAAAGAGAGAGACTTATATCCTTCGATGCGATGGGGGCCGTTCCCTGTGACCGTTCTGAGTCCGCAGCCCCGTGAGAGAGTGAGGACTTTTGTTTTCAGTTCGGAAAAGTTCTCTCCCTTAAGGGTGATGACCCGCCCCTGATGGAGAAGCATGGGCAGTATCTTTTGAGAAGGGGTCCCGCGGGGTATAAAAATCAGTGTCTCAAGCCCTGCTCTCTTTCCGTAAGCGGCCATGGAATGTCCCATATTACCGGTTGATATAGTCGCACATCGTTTTTCACCCAACAGGACAGATAACTGGACACAGAAGAAAGAGCCTCTGTCTTTAAAACTCCAGGTGGGATTCACAGTTTCATTTTTAAAAAAGAGCCTGGAAAGGCCTGTAAATCTCTGCATGGATGGCGATGCTTTCAGGTAGGGGGTGTCTCCCTCTCCCAGAGAGAGAGCCATGTCCAGAGGCTCCAGAGGGAAAAAGGCGGCGAAACGTTCCCAGACGGTCTTACCCTGACGGATCTTTTTTCCGCCGATCCCGGGGATGATGCATTCAAGAGGAACCCCGTGTGAAGAGTATTCGGCCAAGCTTTCCAGGGGAAACTCTTCTTGGCCATCAATAGAGCGGAGGAAAGGCTTCTTTTCCATGGGCACATTATACGCCAGACAACGGGAGATGACCAGAAAGAATGAAACAAAGAGGTAAAAAGAGGTGTCTTATGGGGAAAAAGGGAGGAAGAATGGACCGTTTTCAGGACAAGATCGTCCTGGTCACAGGAGGAACGACCGGGATCGGCAGGGCCGCCGTAATGATGTTTGCCCGGGAAGGGGCGAGAGTGGTCTTTACGGGAAGACGGAGAGAGCCGGGGGAGAAGCTGGCCGAAGAGCTGCAAAACGAAAACCTTGAGGCTGAGTTTATAATATCGGATGTCTCCTGTCCTGATGAAGTCTCCTCTTTGATAAAGTCCATCGAAAAAAAATACAGAACGCTCCATATCGCTTTCAATAATGCGGGGATCGACGGAGAGCCGGGGCGTATCCTTGACTGTTCCCTGGAAAACTGGAATAGAGTCCTGAATATCAATCTTTCGGGTCTTTTCTATTCCATGAAATATGAACTGGCCCTTATGACGAAAAATAAGAGGGGCTGTATCATCAATAATATATCTGTGTCAGGGCATCGGGGATATCCGGGAGCCCCGGCTTATATAGCCAGTAAACACGGGGCGGCCGGGCTCACAAAAGCGGCTGCCATGGAATATGCCCATGCCGGGATCCGTATTAACGGGGTCTCGCCGGGGCTGATTCGGACTCCCATGACAGATAAAGACCGTGAGAGGAAAGAAGATTATGACGACTGGGTCTCCAGAGTGGAACCTTTGGGACGCATCGGGGAAGCAGAGGAGGTGGCCGAAGCGGTCCTCTGGCTGGCTTCAGACGCCTCATCTTATATCACCGGGCATCTCCTTGCTGTGGACGGCGGGATCTTAGCCAAATGAAGGAGGGAAGAATGAGCGAGTATAGAAAGATATTCAGGTCGAGCAAAAACAAAATGATCGGGGGAGTCTGCGGAGGGGTGGGAGAGTATTTCAGCATCGATCCCAACATTATCCGGATTCTCTGTGTTGTCTCGGTTTTTTTCGGAGGAGCCGGGATCCTGGCTTACATCATCGCCTGGATCATCATCCCCCCGGAAAAGGAGGAGTAAGTCAGGAGGACATGATGAAAAAAGGGATATTTCTTTTTCTGATATTGATCTTTTCGGTGTGCGTTGCATGGAGTGCTTATACCCGGGAGTGGAGGATTCCCCGTATCACTTCGTCCCCTGAGATCGACGGGATCATCGAAGATGAAGAGTGGGCAGGAGCTTTTCAGACCAAAGAGATGCTCCAGACATCTCCGGGGAATAATACCGAGCCCACGGAAAAGACAGAGGTCTTTATGGCCAGCGATCAGGATAATATCTACATCGCGGCACGGTGTTACTATCAGAATATCGAATCCATGCGACTGCATCACTGCAGCCGGGACGAGATGGAGGATGTGGACCGGATCCATATCTATCTGGACTCGTTCCATACCCGTGATAAAGCCTACTTTTTTATAGTCAATCCCTACGGAGAGCAGGGGGACGGGATCATTACAGGATATCACCAGATGGATTTCTCCAATGATATCTTTTTCCATTCCAAAGGAAAGACCTATGAATGGGGTTATACGGTGGAAGTGGCGATCCCCTTTAACAGCATAAAATATGCAAGCGGCGACGAAGTCGCCTGGGGAGTCCTGATACGACGCTATATCCCCGAAAAGAGCGAAGAAGTCAGTTCAATGGTTTTTGACCGGGGTGAAGTCAACTATTACAAGAATTTCAATAAAGCGCTCTTGTCTTCTGTCCCGTCCCGCGGAAACCTTGTCCTGATCCCGGGAGTGACAGGAGTCACATCCAGCACTGAGGACCTTCTGGACGGGGGAGTATACAAGGAGGATGACCTCAGCGGTGAAGTGAATCTCATCTATGAGCCCACCTCGCAGATGACATTGAAAGCTACTTATAACCCGGATTACAGTACTGTGGAGTCGGATCTTTTCCAGGTGGATGTCAATAACAGGTATCCGCTCTTTTTTGAAGAGAAAAGGCCCTTCTTTCTGGAAGAGACGAATCCCTTCAACGGGCCCATCAATATTTACCATACCCGGGCTATCGTAAATCCCCTGTGGGGGGCCAAAATATCCTACAACCGGGGGGCGAACGCCTTTTTTGCCCTGGCTGCTTTGGATGAGGATGTCCCCGGGGAACGGTTCGGTGCTGACGGGGAAGAGGACGCTCTATGGGGATTTACTTCCTACAAGTATAATTTCGGCGCAGACGGTGATGTGAGGGGATCCATGAGCCTGCGCTCTTTTGACGGGCGGATCAGCGGAGTCGCCGGCGTGGAGGCCAATTACCGTTTCGAAAACGGATTCCATACTCATCACCAGGCCGTTTGGTCCCGGACAGAGACAGAAGAGGGCGATATCTCATCTCCAGCTTATTATTCGGAAATGACCTTTGACGATGATGTCTGGCATTTTGAGTTGAACACCCTCGGGGTAGGTCCTGATTTCAGGGCGGATATGGGGTTCATCCCTGAAACAGGATTTCGCCGTTATTACAGTATAAACAGGATGGTGGCCCGTCCCGGACGGGATGATATCTTTTTCAAATTCGCCGATATATCCATGTCAGGGTATATAAAAACAGATTGGGGACACAGCCGGCGCCTGGAAACTGTCTTTGAGCCTTATATTATATTTTGTTTTGATAAGAACCTGAGAGCCCGTATCACCGGAGAATATAAAAACGAATTTTACAACGGTTCATACTACCGGCAGCGCTTTAACGGCTTCTGGGTCCAGTCCAATACATTCCGATGGATCGGCGGAAGCCTTTTCTGGGGGCGGGGGAAGCAGCTCTGGTACGATGCCGCTGCTCCCGAAGTGTGCCCCTTCACCCATATGGAAGGGGATTTTTCCCTCCGGCCCAATCGGATGCTCCAGGCCTTTGGCCGTTTTATCATCAGCCGCATGGAAGAAAAATTTAAGGCGGATATTTTCGGCTTAGGGTTGAAGGTCCAGTTTAACCGCACCTTCTGGATCCGTCTTGAGTATCAGAGGATGCAGGTGGATATGGAAGACCCGTCCATGCCTGACCGGGTGGAATATTATCTCTATCCGCTTTTTGTCTACCAGCCCGATTCTCTCATCTCTCTTTCAACCGGCTACAGATACGGGCATGGGGAGACATCTCTTCCCCTTCTCCCTCTTGAAGACAGCCGGTCGAAGGGATGGTTTATGAAACTCTCTTACACTCTCGATCTGATCTGATCCGGGAGTTTCAGGGAGGAGGCTTGCCTCCTCCCTCTTTTATGGACTTGAAAATCATACAGAAAGACATAGACTTGAGAAAAGAAGCAGGGGGCCTGTATGAAAAGATGCGCATTTCTTTCTGTGGGAGATGAGATTCTCCGTGGGTTTACAACAGACACCAATGCCGGGTGGTTTGCCCGTGCCCTTTCCCCGTTTGGATGGGAGTTTACAGAAGGCCAGACTGTCAGGGATGATGTCTCTTCCATTCATAAGGCATTGACAAGGCTGAAAAATGCCGACTTGATCCTTATAACCGGAGGATTAGGACCGACAGAAGATGATGTGACGAGGGAGGGGGCAGCGGCTTATCTCGGCAAAAAACTCCTTTTCAGGGAAGAACTGTGGCAGGAGATCCGTGAGCGGTTTAAAAAAAGGGGAGGAGAGATTCCTCTTTCTAACAAAAAACAGGCCTTTCTCATCGAAGGAGCCCTTCCCCTGAAAAACAAAAACGGGACCGCTCCGGGACAATTCTACGACAACGGTACCCAGGTCATTATTCTTCTTCCGGGGCCGCCCTCAGAAAACAGGCCCATGTTTCTCACCGAGGTGATGCCCCTTCTTCGGGATAGGGGAGAAGAACCCCGGTTGAAGAGTGTGATTGGTGTGGTGGGGGGAGGTGAGAGCTATGTAGCTCAGATCGCAGAACCGTCCGGGCTCCAAGGAATCGAGGCCGGTTATTACTATAACAGCGAAGGGTGGGTGGAGATCCATCTCTATAACAGGGATCTCACAAAGAATGAGTTCTTCGCCTGTCGCCAGAGTCTGGTCTGCCGTCTGCACCGGGATCCCTCCTTATTCCTCTTTTCAGGCTCTTCCCTCAACGAGACCCTGTTTAGGGAGTTGAGAAAAAGAGAGATGACCATAGCGTTTGCAGAATCACTCACCGGAGGCCTGGCCGGGGACCGGCTTGTATCTCTTCCCGGCGCCTCAAGTATATTCCTTGGGAGCGTTGTGGCCTATGACAATGCGATGAAAGTGACATCTCTGGGGGTCCGGCGCGAAACCTTGAAAGCACATGGGGCTGTCTCAATGGAGACCGCTCAGGAGATGGCAGAGGGGGTCGCCCGGGTCTCAGGATCTGCTACGGCCCTCTCTTTTACGGGGATAGCAGGGCCGTCAGGAGGGACCCGGGAAAAACCTGTGGGGCTGACTTATATCGGGATCGCTGTCATGGGAGATGTGAGTGTGGAATGTTTTCAGCTTCATGGGTCCAGAGAGAGGATCCGGAGACAGGCTGTCAGTTATGGATATGCCGCATTGCTCAGGAGGATCGGTTACTCTTATAGGTAACGCAGAGGGGATTCACCTCTTTTATTGGCGAAGAGTTCAATATACTTTTTCACGGGGCTGTTGCTTATTTTAGGATAGAGGACCTCTTCAACCTGGAAAAAGCCCGTTGTCGACTCCATTTCCACCGAGATCCTTATGGGTTTTTCATCTCCCTGGCAGATCTCCACATGATTGATGGCTGTTGCTGAATAGCGGTGGATATCGCCTACTTTCGGCTGTTTGGAGAGCATCGTGGTTATTCTAGCCCGGCCACGCTCCATATCGCATCCGTCGGCGATGAGAACGACTCCTGCCTCGAGGGAGGTGACGGGATGTGTGGCCATATGGCCGGTGATCCCTTCCAGGGTCAGGGCGTGAAGAGCAGCTTTGACAAGAGGGTCATCGTAAAAGAGCGAGAGGGCCCGTGCGATGATGGGGGAGGCCAGAACGGCACTATGGAATTCATGATCTTTACGGGAGACTCCCATCCCGATATCGTGGAGGAGCGCTGCCATGATGATGGCGGCCAGAGAGTCCGTGTGTGAATATCCCATCTCTTTTTCCAGGTCGAAACGGACCCCGGCCTTTGTCAGCAAGGTCACCATCAAGATTGAGTTGAGAGCGGCTTTTCTCATGTGGACAGGGCCATGGTCATTATATCCCAGGCGTTTAATGGAGACCACATTGGCATACTCCTGAAGAGCCCGCGTCTCTTTGTCATTAAGCAGGTATTCTGTTATCTGAAGGGGTTTACCCGATAATTTTTTCAGAATCTCTTCTTCGAGAAGTTCTTCTTTCCTTGATTTATTCATTTTTTCTCCTTTCGTTAATCTTACGATAAGAGCATAAGACGGTAAAGTTAATTTTTAATGAATGACACAAAATGAAGGGGTTATGTGTCTTTCATAAAGAGGGAGGGAGAATATGGGTTACGCTTTTGATTTCTCTGCCGTTTTCGATAAAGAAGTCTATCTGAGATTTTACCAAGACCTTCTGGATGATGGGGCAAGCGAAAAAGAGGTGGATGAGATCCTACTCCGTTCAACACGCCGGCCGGGTAAGCGTCTTTTGGATGTATCCTGCAGATTTGGACGTCACAGTAATCTTCTGGCCGGGAAAGGCTTCCGTGTGACAGGAGTCGACACAAATCCGGAGTTTCTGAAAATAGCCCGGGAAAGGGCTTCAAAAGAGGGCTTGTCTCTGAAATACATGGAAATGGATATGCGGGAGCTGCCTTTTGAAAAAGAATTTGATATGGTCCTCTCTCTCTTCACTTCTTTCGGCTATTTCCCCGATGTGGATAATGAGAAGGTGCTTGACGGGATCAGCCGGGCCCTTGTACCGGGAGGAGTCTTTGTCCTTGATATCGTCAACCGGGACTGGGTTCTTTCACGGGGTGGACGCGGAACCTTCGTCGCGCGGAACGGAGAGGATATGATGGTCACGGAAGATTCCTACAATCCGCGGGAAGACCGGTTGGAAAGCAGGCGGGCCTGTTTGATCGGTAAAGAAAAGAAGGAGATGTCCATGACTCTCAGGCTCTTTTCCCTTAAGGAGATCACCCTGAGACTGGAGCAGCACTCCCTTGTCGTCTATGATGTCAGAGGGAATTTCAGGGGTGATCCCTTTACGATGACTTCTCCCAGGTGTATCCTCTATTGCAGAAAGGGAAGCGCAGGAGGGGGAATCAGTGAAGCCTGGGTCCCGGCTTTTCTGCCCCTGTAAGGAAAGGCGAAAGATGAAAAGATGCCCATGGTCTGAAATGAGCGGCCTCCATATGACATCATATCATGATGAAGAGTGGGGATTTCCCGCTTTCAATGACAGGACCCAGTTTGAGTTTCTGGTATTGGAATCGGCCCAGGCGGGATTAAGCTGGAATACCGTTCTGAAAAAGCGGGAAGCCTACAGAAAAGCCTATCGGGGGTTTCATCCTGAACAGGTAGCAGGGTTCAAAGATAGGGAG
>Ga0116163_1000158_pt1 | contig 49383 bp, 47 predicted proteins | sample AD_UKC107_MetaG_FD_89889 | JGI IMG/M metagenome (GOLD analysis project Ga0116163, IMG submission 89889) | Active sludge microbial communities of municipal wastewater-treating anaerobic digesters from Hong Kong - AD_UKC107_MetaG | ecosystem: Engineered > Bioreactor > Anaerobic > Digestate...
ACCGACCCTGCCCCCACCACAGCCCCCTCGCCGACCACCACCCCCGGCAGGATGACGGCGTTGGCACCGATCCGAGCCCCCTTCTTGATAACGGGCCCTATAAGCTCGGCCCCCCTGACCATATACTTGTCGTTGGAAGTGACCGAGCAGGGGCCCATGAAGACGTCATCTTCGAGGGTGGTGTTGGTCGTGATGTAGACCCCGGTCTGGACGCTGACCCTGTCGCCTATGGTGCAGCTGCCGTCCACCACCGAGCTCGTCCCGATGAGCACATCGTCGCCGATGGTGGTCTTCTCCCGGATGAGGACGTTATGGCCGGTCCGAAACCGGTCCCCGATCCGAACCTGGGGGTAGATGACGGTCCCGCTCCGGATGATGGCCTCATCTCCGATTATCACCGTCCCCTCCTCGGAGCCTATGATCACGTTCTCCTGGATGACCGAGCCCTTCCCGAGCCGGACGTCGCCCCGGATTATGGGATCAGACATAGCCGTTTACCGCCCGTAAGACCTGCTCCCTCTCCTCATCGCTTAGGGCCGGATGGACGGGGATCGAGACGACCCTTCTGCTCGCCTCCTCTGCTCGGGGGAAGGACTGGCCGTTGTATTCTCGCATCAGGGGCTGTTTGTGGATGGGGACCGGGTAGTGGACGCCGTACCCCACGCCCTCTTTTTCCAGGTGCCTGGTGAACCCGTCTCTATCCTCCACCTGGATGGTGTACTGGTGGTAGACGTGCTTGCAGCTGTCGGGGACGATCGGCGCTTCAAGGTTCAGGTTCTCGTCATAATACCTCGCGTTCTCCCGCCTCTTCTCGTTGAACTGGTCGATCATCTTCAGCTGAGATAGGCCTATGGCGGCGGCGAGGTTGGTCATCCGGTAGTTGTACCCGAGGATGGGGTGGACGTACCTCTCGCTCTGGCCGTGGTTTCGGATCATCCTCGCTCGCTCCGCGACCTTTGGATCTGAGGTGGTGATCATCCCTCCCTCGCCGGTGGTCATGTTCTTGGTGGGGTAGAAGCTGAAGACCCCGACGTCCCCGATGGACCCGACCCGTCGGCCATGGTACTCGGCGCCGTGGGCCTGGCAGGCGTCCTCTACGACCAAAAGGTCCCTCTTCTCGGCGATCTCCATGATGGGATTCATATCGCAGGGGAGGCCATAGAGGTGGACCACGATTATCGCCTTCGTCTTCTCGGTGATCGCATCTTCGATCCCGTCGGGATCGAGGTTGTAGGTCTCCGGGTCGATGTCGCAGAAGACCGGCCTCGCCCTCTGCATCAATATGCTGGTGGCGGTGGCGATGAAGGAGAAGGGGGTCGTGATCACCTCGTCGCCTTCCCCTACGCCTAGGGCGGCGAGGGCGGTGTGCAGGCCGGAGGTCCCGTTGCTGACGGCCACTCCGTAATCGGTGCCCACGTACTCGGCGAACCTCTCCTCGAACCGAGCCACCGTCTCCCCCTGAGCCAGAATCCCGCTCTCCAGAACCGCCCTGATCTCGTCCAGCTCCTCGCCGGAGAGAATAGGCTTTGCTACAGGAATCATCAGGTCAACCTCAAATTCAAAGCATCAGATTTATCGTTCGCATTCCCCGCATACAACCCGATCCCGAAGGGATCGGGCGCACGCCATCCGAGAGCCCTCTCCAAAAGAATAGAACATTTTGACAACTGTTGCAGGAGCGGCAGACCGCCCCCGAATGACCACCCGCGCCTCCTATCATGGGATCAATTCGGCCCGTATGGCTCCGCCAATCGGAAGGACGACCGCCCTCTCCGGGGCAGACTCTGCGCCACAGCTCAAATACGTTTCGATCCGAGGGCGAGGGTGTACGGTCCCAATGCAAAAGCGAGGGTGTGGAGTCCTGATTCAAGCGCAAGGGTGTAAAGTTCAGATCCGAAGGTGAAGGAGCGGTGTCCTGATCCAAGCGCAAAGGTGTATAGTTAAGATCCGAGGGTGAAGGTGCGGAGTCCTGATCCAAGCGAGAGGTTGTATAGTCCCGATCGAAGCGCGAAGGTGTAATCCCGATCCAGGCGCCCAGGGTCCTCCAGGCGGCGGCCCCCGAATGAGACGGCCCCCCCCTTTTTGCGGAAGAGCGGTGGCCAGCTATCGGTTCTGCCATCCCGAGGTCGAAAGGCCGGGAGCCAGAGGCCGCCGGTCGGGATCGATGATGAAAAGAGCCTATGCCCCGGCCCTCAGAGGATCCCCTTCTCCCTCAGGGCCGACAACACCCTCGCCGAGATCCGCCTCCATCCGGTCGAGGCGGAGGTCGAGGGAGGGGCGGTCGATGGGCTCCGACCGCGCCCGGCGCCCCCCAGCTCTCTCCGCCACCAATCGCCGGCCCCCTCCAGAAGTACTGGATCCGACCAATCGAAAAGGCCCACGCCCCAGGTTGATCCGGATCAGAAGAAAAAAAGCCCTCGGGATATCCGTCGGCTCCGCGCCCGCCCCCCTCCCGGCGGGATCCGTCCACAGCGGTATCCGTCCACGGAGCCGGAGGGGCCCGCCGATCCTTCGGGTCGGGCAGGATCGAAGATGGGGGAGCGTTGAATCGGTCAGAGGATCCCCTTCTCCCCCAGGGCCGACAACACCCTCGCCGCGGTCCCGCCTCCATCCGGTCGAGGCGGACGTCGAGGGCGGCGGCGAAGGAAGGCGGACGTTTGCGGAATAGCGGTGGAAGCTTTAGGTTCAGCCATCCCGAGGTCGAAAGGCGCGAGGCCGAGGCTGCCGGTCGGGGTCGAATATGAAAAGAGCTTATGCCCCAGCCCTCAGATGATCCCCTTCTCCTTCAGGGCCGTCTCGATCCGCTCAAGCCGCATATCGATGTTGCCCTTCATGTCGGACCGCAGCCCCCGGACCTCTCCCGTCGTCTCGTCTTGCCTGTCGATCATCTGGTCCTGCTTATCGATCATTATGTCCTGCTTGTCGAGCATCTGGTCCATCTTGGAATCGATCCCCTTGATCGCCATTATGGTCTCGTCCTGCTTGTCGATCATTATATCCTGCTTGTCGAGCATCTGATCCTGTTTGTCGAGCATTTTGTCTTGCTTGTCGAGCATCCGGTCCATCTTCTGCCCCAGATCGGAAAACCCGAACCTTGTGACGTCTATCAGCTCTTTGAGGAGCTCGGCGGACCTGTCGAGCCTCGCGTCCGTCTCCAGCTCATCGACGAGCTTTGAGAAGGCCTTGAACTCGCCGCTGGCATCTTGCCGCTCCACCTCGACATCGTATACGTCGATGAGGGCGTTTTTGACCTTAAGGGCGGAGGCGAACCGGTCCAGTGCCGCAGCATCTCCCTCGGCGACGACCTGCACCCTCCCGTCGGGGAGGTTTCCAACCCACCCGGTGATCCCCATATCCCGGGCCAGGGCTATGACCTTGGACCTGTAGCCGACCTTCTGGACCTGCCCCGAGACGAAGATCACAAACCGCTCCATAGATGGAGGTCTGGGGCTTATTTTGATATAAGTCTTCTCGTCCCCGGCAGGAGAAGGGGGGAGGTATCTTCTGGCCTCGGGTGACGTGCCGGGGAGGTGGCGTCGAGGGGAGACGGTTGGGAGTGAGAAGATTCGGGGAGAAGGGAGAAGGAGAGAGGGCCAGGGAGCGGGAGGCGGCCGGCTCGGCTCCCCCCGAGGGCGGCGGCGGAGGAAGGCGGCTGCCCCCGAATGAGACGGCCCCCCCCTTTTTGCGGAAGAGCGGTGAAGGCTATCGGTTCTGCCGTCCCGAGGTCGAAAGGCGCGAAGCCGAGGCCACCGGTCGGGTTCGATGATAAAAAGAGCTTATACTCCAGCCACTCAGAGGATCCCCTTCTCCCTCAGGGCCGACTTCACTTCGCCCAGGTCCGCCTCCATCCGGCGGAGGCGGACTGTCGAGGGCGGAAAGGCCGGTGGCGGGATTGCTGGGGCGCCGCCATTCCCACCCCCATCACTCCCGACGCTCCCGATCAATCACCAGAATTTATAAATCAATGGAAAACCTCTCTTCTGGATGGGATGATAGCCGCGAAGCCAGGATTAAGAGAGATAAAGTCCAAGACGTCGGATATCGGGCCCTACTCCTCGACCTCGCCCTGGAGCTGGGGATCGAGAGTTTACCGCCAAGGGCAAAATAAATGGTGGATAGGAGGTTGTATCCGTTCCGGCGGAAAAGGAAGATTCCATAAAGGAGGCGGTCTTTCTGTGAATAAGGCACAAAGCGAGTATGACCATATGACCCTGATCGAAAGACGCATCATCTATTTGTCTGGAGCGAGGTTGCGGGAGACGGATAAAAACAGATCTGCTATGGAGAGGCAGGATGCGATCAGGAGAGGTCACCAGGCCACAGCAGGATGGGATAGCGTCTCACAGATCAGGAAGTGGCGCGAGGCTCGATGAACGTACTTGACGCCTCGGTGATCCTGAAATGGTTTTTGGACGAGGAAGGGACTTCCCAGGCCCTCAGGCTCCGGGAGGAGTTCTACAGATGAGAACGTGAGATAGTGGTTTCCGGATCTCCTGTTGATGGAGGTGGCCAATGCTTTGAGATATAATCCAAGCTTCACCGCCAAAGAGATCAAGGAAGCCATTCAGACGCTATTTGATATCGGAATCGTGATCATTACACCAACATATTCTCTTCTGGCAAAGGCCGTCGATCTGGCAAAGACCCTCGATGTAACCTGTTATGATGCCGTATATCTCGCTTTGGCGGAGGAGATTGGCTTTGAGTTCATCACGGCCGATAAGAAGTTCTGGAATAGTGTGGCTGAAAGAGAGGGGCCAACGCCATCGGTCATACTATTGACGGACCTTGATGAAGATTCCCCGAGATGAGTCGCATACTGCCCAACGTGACCATCGTCTCACTTTTTGACTGCCATACTGGCAGCAAGAGCAGAGAATATACAAAACCTAGGATATAAGACCGCCCCGATCCATCACTAAAATTGGAGCCATAAGACTGCCTTCCGATCCTGGACCGAAGTCACGACGGACGGCTTGATCGCTGGAACAGAAGCTCAGTCGAGCATCAGCGAATCAAATCGGCCTTCTCCTGTACCGCCCCAATTCCACGATCACTATAGCCTTTGTCAACTTGCTTTTCTCGATAGAATTCAGGAAGTTCTTCAATTCTCGGTTCAGTTCCTTCGCCGTGAACGTATAGGGGAACCTGAGAACTATAGCCCCAGGATGATCGGGATACCTGAGCACCTCTCCAAAATCGGTGTCTCTTGTCACTATGATCCTCTTTGTTTTGATGGCATAATCGATGATATCCTGATCCTTTGCTGCCCTCATACCAATATCTCTGACGTCCTCGATATCGTAACCCAGAGATCTGATCAACTCTCCCGTCGATCGGGGCATATCTGCGTCGAGGAGGAATTTTGGATCAGGCATAGGCGCCGATCTCTTCCAAAGCTACGATCTTCGCCGCATATCCCAGGGAGGCCAGTATATCCTCCTTTTCTATATCGTACTCGGACGCTATTTCTGCCGGGTCCATCCCACCGGCAAGAGCTCCCAGAATCAGATCTACGGGAACCCTGGTCCCTCTTATGATCGGCTTTCCGTGCCTCACTTCGGGATCGATGACTATCCTATCTTCGAACATATCCTACCTCACCGAATTGAAATCCGCAAAGCTTAATCCCTTCTTCTCTTCCATCCATACCTTATAACGTATCTCTTCCAGATCTTCCAGCTCCTCTCTGCCGATGGCCAGAACTTCTCTGGACTTTTAGAAAAGCGCCCATGCCAACCCATCCACCTCTCTCTTTTCCAAGGTTAATATCTCCTGTCAAATGGTGAGCTCCACCTCGCCCGCGGGGATTGGCCTGGCCAGGAGCTTTCCCTGATGGAACTTCTTCATGACCACGTCAATCTTCCTTGATACCTCGGGGGTGAAATAGGCCTCGCCGCAATCATCACAGATATGGGCAGGGACTTCCTTGATGGAGATGATCTCACCCTCCACCTTGACCAAGAACTCCGTCTTGCCCTTGAGAAGCTTCCCACCGCAGAGGCTGCATTTATCTGGGATCATATTGATCAGAGTCTTCTTTTCTTGTAATTCATCCATTTTTCTTCGTCAGGCATATATATTGTGATTATTCTGGCGTGGTCTTCGCACTCTGCTACCACAAGATGAAATGGAATATGTTCCGAAAACCCTAAGATCAAATGGGAGGGACAAGGGTGACCATCTGCATATTCTTCAATCACCTCTCCATCAACGACCATTTTCCGCATGTCCTCGGTTGATATATTCCTCTGAAACATCCTAGCTGGCGTGATTTGATATGAGGAACTGGTCCCGTTCAATTAAGGATCTTATGCAGGTCAGAGTAGAACTCATACTCATACAAGGTTCTTGAAGGGCTTTGTCGCTGGAGCTATCCCATCGGGCAGAGGATCTCCGTGCTCAAAGATCGATTCGATGAGATTTCGAGCCACGTCCTGAGCTATCTCGACGGTATCGGATATCGTCCGTCCCTGGGCCACCAGTCCCTGCAGATCGTCGCTGGTCGCAAGATACATGCCCTCTTCCAACTTTTCAATCTTCAAAGAGACCAGATATTCAACCAACCCGCGTCACCTCAACAGAGAAATGGAGCTATTACCTGATAAAGCTGATTATAGCTCCCAGCTGAAAGCCCTAGACCGACATCCTGACATGCGAGGCGCAATAACGTCCAAGACTGACGAGGATAGAACATCCTGAAAGTCGCAAGAATGGCAGAACATCTCTCGAATCCCACCCGCGCCTCCTATCATGGGATCAATTCGGCCCGGTTGGTTCCGCCCATAGGAAAGGCGACCGCCCTCTTGATGGCAGTGGTTCTGCGCTACCGCTCAAATACGTTTCGATCCAAGGGCGAGGGTGTACGGTCCTGATCCAGAAGCGAGGGTGTGGAGTCCTGATCCAAGCGCAAGGGTGTAAAGTTCAGATCCGAAGGTGAAGGTGCGGTGTCCTGATCCAAGCGCAAAGGTGTAAAGTTCAGATCCGAAGGTGAAGGAGCGGTGTCCTGATCCAAGCGCAAAGGTGTATAGTTCAGATCCGAAGGTGAAGGAGCGGTGTCCTGATCCAAGCGCGAGGTTGTATAGTCCCGATCGAAGCGCGAAGGTGTAATCCCGATCCATGCGCCCAGGGTCCTGCGGCCGGGTCGGGTCCCCGGAGGGCGGCGGCTGGGGCGGCGGCGGCCCCCGAATCAGACGGCCCCCCCTTTTTGCGGAAGAGCGGTGGCCAGCTATCGGTTCTGCCGTCCCGAGGTCGAAAGAAGCGAGGCCGAGGCCGCCGGTCGGGATCGAATATAAAAAGAGCTTATAACCCGGCCCTCAGAGGATCCCCCTCTCCCTCAGGGCCGACAACACCCTCGCCGAGATCCTCCTCCATCCGGTCGAGGCGGACGTCGAGGCTCTCTTTCAGGTCGGACCGCAGCCCCCGGACCTCTCCCTTCGTCTCGTCCTGCTTGTCGAGCATCTGGTCTTGCATCCGGTTATTTTTGTCCATCATTGGTGAATGCTCCCCTCCCTTAAGGGAGGGGTTTCTATCGGTACCTCTTACTACCCGCTCAAACCCCTCTTTGGTGACCTCCAGCAGCTCTTCGAGATATTTTATCCATTCATCCAGCCAAAATTCGTCATCCCTTTCAGTTAAGGCCAGATGGAAGTCATCGAGATCTCCATGTGGATCAAAGCGCTTTATCTCAACGCACGATACCCAAAAGAAGCTGTTTTCCATCTTCAGGGCTTCGGCGAACCTCTCCAGGTCGGCCTCTTCGCCCTCGGCCATGACCTTCACCCTGCCGTCGGGAAGGGTCTGGATCGTCCCTTTGATCCCCAAGGCCCTGGCCATCGTGACAACCCGGCTTCTGTATTCATATTTTTGGACATCTCCGGAAACCCAGATCAAATAACCTTCCATCAGCTGAGCATAGTAGCGTATTTTGATATAAGTCTTCTCGTCCCCGGCAGGAGAAGGGGGAGGAGGGATCTTCTAGCGTCGGGTGACGCGCCGGGGAAGGTGGTGGCGGGGAAGACAGTTGGGAGTGAGAAGATTCGGGGAGAAGAGAGAGGGGAGAAGGAGAGAGGGCCAGGGAGCGGGAGACGGCCAGACCCGCTCCCCGGAAGGCGGCGGCTGAGTAGGCTGCGGCCCCCTCTCCCTCGAGGGCGACGCACAAATGCGCCCGATCCCGAAGCTCGGCGGTCGGAGTCGGCGCCATCCCGGCGGGCAGAGGGCGTCCGTGGGCAAGACGCTGGCCCAAGGGGCTAATCGATAGCCTACTAAAGATCGCCTACGATTCCGGGGCCGCAATCACGAAGGACGGCTCAATCGCCGGGACAAAGTTCATGAGATGAAGAGATAGCTCCAGAACTCTTATATCGATTCGGCCCCCCTTAGTATCTTGATGAGCGTAACCGCTTCCGAAGAGGTCGATCCCATAATTCGCAGGTCCTTGCAGAGGGAGATTGGACTCCTGGAGATGAAAAAAAGGCTAACCGATGACGAGATCAAAGACTTTGAGCGAAAACATGGGATGGACTCAAACGAGTTTCTGAGGGCATTTGAAGATGGTGAGCTCGGTGATGCTCAAGATTGCTTTGAATGCTGGGGACTGCTCAGGGGGCGGACTGCGATCGAAGATGAGCTGAAGAAGGCAAAAATGGTGTTATAAGATGGGAGTGGTGTAGCATGGGTGAGAGCGTTACGGTGGAGATTGATAAAGCCACTTACCAGGAATTTGAACAGCTGGCGAGATCTCGAGGAACAAAGCTCGAAGAGAGCCTGACTGAGGCCATACAAGCTTACCTCGAGCAGAAAAAAGCGTATATGAAGGATCCTTTCTTTCAAATAGGAAAAGCCGGTCGTTCGGGCTTAGGGGACCTTGCGGAAGCCCATGATGAGTATCTCTATGAATGTGATAGTGAGGGATAATGTCCAAAAGCATCTTCATCGATACGGGAGCTTTCTTGGCCCTTGAGGATGAATCGGATAACCATCACGAGGACGCTATTCGCTTTCGGGATAGAGTTCTTCTCCCAGGAAACTACGAGTTCATCACCACTTCCTATATTTTAGACGAAACGCTGACGCTAATTCGGAGACGTTTGAGCATCTCTGCCTCTATCAGTCTCTCAAAGAAAATGAGAAATAGCCAGATTGTGAAGATTCTATGTATCTCCGAGGAAGTTGAGGAGAAAGCACTCGATCTTTTTGAGAAATACGATGATAAGACCTTCAGTTTTACAGACTGTGTAAGCTTTGTGATAATGAGAGATTTAGGAATACAGGAAGCGTTTACGTTTGACGAGCATTTTTTACAGATGGGATTCGTACGACGACCCTAATTCATGAAACTTAAGCTCTGATCTATATAAAACCCGAATAGCCGACAGGTCTTCTTTTGTAAGATTTTCTATAAAAAATCTGTTTGATATCCCACCAGCCCTCTTGGACGCTCGAAATCCTCGAAAGGGCGATCGCCCTCTCGATGGCGGTGGTTCTGCGCTACAAGTCAAATACTTTTCGATCTATGGGAAGGGGTGTGATGTTCGGATCCACGCGAAGCCTGTAGTCCCGATCCATGAGCCCAGGGTCCTCTGCTCGACGGGACCGGGAGCAAATATCCCTGGAACGCCGAACAAACCGAGTTCAGGCCTCTGCCTCTTCCTCTATTTTTATGACGATCTCTTGAAGAGGCTTCGATCTTATCAGCTTTGAGGCGTTGATTATCTCGATTCCTACCATCTCGCCCTTCTCGCCATGATCGATCAAGACGCCACGATCCACCTCGATGGTATCAACTATCTTGTTCTCCGAGAAGTTTAGATATAGAACATCATATTTTGGATCATACGAAATCTTCATCAAGATCATCTCGAATATTTCTGAATTTTTGAGGTGCTATATGCGCTTATTACAACAATAGCATCTTTCTCATCTTCACATATAACCCTTAACAACTTTCCCCCCATCAGCTTCTGTGCGACTCTCCGCCTTTCGTCCTCAAAATCGAGATGGTCCGGATTTCCGATCGTCTCTTCGACAGCCTCTGGCGATATGCCCCCCTCTTTCAGACGATCCGACGCCCTTGGACTGACATCCTGACATGCGAGGCGCAATACCGTCCACGACTGACGAGGATAGAACATCTTGAAAGTCGCAAGAATGGCAGAAGATCTCTTGAATCCCACCCGCGCCTCCTACCATGGGATCAATTCGGCCCGGATGGCTCCGCCCCTCGGAAAGGACGACCGCCCTCTCGATGGCAGTGGTTCTGCGCCACAAGTCAAATACGTTTCGATCCGAGGAGGAGGGTGTACGGTCCTGATCCAGAAGCGAGGGTGTAAGTTCAGATCCGAGGGTGAAGGTGTGGAGTCCTGATCCAAGGGGGCAAACTACCCCCCCTCTAAAGAGGGGGTAGTTTACAGCGTTATCCCGCGTCGACGGCAATACTCTTCAAAGGTGATGCCCTGATCCTTGTTTTTGAGAAGATATTCGTATTCCCCATCCACGCAGGCCGCCTCACTCCGATCAACTTCGCCCTGAACCTTCTTAACCTCGACGGCACCCATTTTCATAACCACCTTTATTATCATTCTTATTTAAGTCGATTTGATATATACGTTCATCGGCGACATCTATTCATCGGTAATCGGTGTCGCCAGACCTGGAGAATGCATTGGTTACGTATATCGTTCTTTCGTCCTCCTCAACGAAATACCGCAGCCTATGCCTCCCCACTCGGAGCCGGTACATTGGAGGAGATCGAAAACCTCTCAGCTTCTTGATATCGACAAGGGGCCTTGATCGATAAGGATTCTTCCTCAACTCCACGATTCCCGATCCGATCTTCCTTATATCATCTTCGCAAAGCTCATCCAGGTATTTCTGGGCCCTCGGCAATATGATAAGTGTATATGTCATCCCGTTGCGGTCTCCCTCTACGGTGGCTCTCTTTCGCAGTATAGCTCTCCTTTCTCTTGAAGATAACGACGGCAGAACCGGTGCAGTCAACTTGCTTCATGAGGATGATGGTTAAAGGAGATGGTGCCTGGCGAGGCCAGACCTTCAATGATAGGTCCAATTCGCCCCAAAAAGACGCGTCGAGGGCGGCGGCGGCCCCCGAATGAGACGGCCCCCCTTTTTGCGGAAGAGCGGTGAAGGCTATCGGTTCTGCCGTCCCGAGGTCGAAAGAAGCGAGGCCGAGGCTGCCGGTCGGGTTCGAATATGAAAAGAGCCTATGCCCCGGCCCTCAGAGGATCCCCTTCTCCTTCAGGGCCGAGAACACCCTCGCCGCGGTCCGCCTCCATCCGGCCGAGGCGGTCGTCGAGGGCGGAAGGGCCGGTGGGCTCCGACCGCGCCCGGTGGCGGGATTGCTGGGCGCAGCCGCCCCCATCCCGCTCACGGCCGGCGCCCCTGATCCATCACCAGAATTTATAAATCAACGGACAACCCCTCTTCTGGATGAGATGAAGCTCAAAGCCAGGATTAATGGAGAAAAGGTTCACGACGTCGGCTATCGGGTCTTCCTCCTCGACCTCGCCCTGGAGCTGGGGATCGAGAGGTTTGCCGCCTACAACAGAATCGATGGAGGGTTGGAGATGGTATCCGTCATGGCGGAGGGAGACGACGACCAGATCGCCGCGTTCCGAGAGCTGATCGCCTCGAAGAGGCCAAAAGACGCCAGAGTATCCGATGTTACAATCGAAGACTATGATGGCAGGATCGTCTCCACGACGGACTTCATGCACATCATCCAGGTCCAGCAGCTCAACAAGGGCATACCCGCCATCTTGCGAATCCAAACGACCCAAGAAAAGATGCTGGAAAAGCAGTGCATGATGCTCGATAAGCAAGACCAGATGCTCGATAAGCAAGACACTACAATATCTATCCTCAAAAATATCAAAGAGGACACCTCCGAGATAGGTGCCATAAAGGAAGAGGTCTCAACTGCTCGATATGAGGCACGCCGCGAGAGAGAAGAGATCATATCAACCCTCAAAAGCGGCAGCCTGGAGGAGAAATATGAGCAGCTCAGCCGGGAGATCGCCGAGATTAAGGCCGCCATCTCAGAGATTAAGGGCAATGGTTAGCTTGAGCTCGACGGTCGGAGGCGGCGCCATCCCGGCGGGCAGAGGGCGTCCGTGAGCAAGATGCGGGCCCAGGATAAGAAAAGATAGATAGTGATGTCCGGGCGCGAGATCGATCGACAATCGGATTTCTCTCGCCTCTCCCTCTGCATGCCTCTCAAACACCGGGTCACACACCTCGCGGGCGGCGATCTCCGCAAATCCGATCCTGAAGTGATCGGGCGCCCCCCTCCCCGGGGCGCCCACAAAATTGAATCCTTCAAACCCGAACGACTCAGAGCACCGTCACGCTCTTGGCCAGGTTCCGGGGCTTGTCGGGATCGAGCTTCTTCTGGACTGCAAGCTCGTAAGCCAGCACCTGCATCGGTATCGCCTGGATCACGGGGTTCAGGTCGCCACAGTCGGGAACCTTGATCCACCGATCGAAGACGGGATTGTTCCAGTCGGAGACTCCGATCACCATCCCGCCCCGGGCCTTCACCTCCTGAGCGTTGGATACGATCCTATCCTCGTTATCCCGGGATACGAAGACGAAGACGGGGGTGCCTTCCTCGATCAGGGCGAGTGGCCCGTGCTTCAGCTCGCCGCCGGCGAAGGCCTCAGTGTGGATGTAAGATACCTCCTTCACCTTGAGCGCAGCCTCGAGAGCAGTGGTGTACTGCAATCCCCGGCCGATCATGTATATGTGGTCCTTTCCCGTCAGGTCCCGGGCCAGCGCCTTCAGATGATCCCTCATCGACCTCGAGGTCAGGTTGTATACGTCCATGTAAAGGTCCTTCACCTTCCGGGCACATGACTCCTGATCGCCGTTTAAAGCGCAAGCTAAAAGCCCCATCATCACGACCTGGGATGTATAGGTCTTCGTCGAAAGAACGCATATCTCGGGTCCCGAGTTCATCAGCAGGAGCTCGTCGGCCTCCCTGGAGAGAGAAGATCCCATGACGTTGGTTATGGAGACGACCCTGCTCCCCCGCCTCTTGGCGGCCCGGACCGCCTCCAGAACGTCTGCGGTCTCCCCGGACTGGGATACGGCGAAGACCAGGGTCTTCTCGGTCAAAAAGTGATCGTAGTTTTCAAACTCCGAAGCCAAAACCACGTTTACGTGAAGCTTAGCCACCTTCGAGAAGAGGTAGCTTCCGGTGAGACAGGCGTGATAGCTCGACCCGCAGGCGATGAAGAATACCCCAAACCCGGACCTCACCATCTCGGCTATCCTCTCGACTACCGCCATATCCTGGACGCAGGCCCTCTGGATCGTCTCGGCCTGCTCTGTGATCTCCTTGAGCATGAAATGGTCGAAGCTACCCTTCTTCGCCTCCTCGAGGTCCCATCCCACGGTGCTCACCGGCCGGCTGACCTCGTCCCGATCGAGGTTGGAGAACTTGACCCCGCTCTTATCCGCCACCACCAGGTCTCCGTTCTCGAGGTAGACGACGTCCTTGGTCCAGTCGAGGAAGGGTGCGACGTCAGAGGCGAAGAACGTCCCGTGATCAGATAATCCCACCACCAGGGGCGAATCCTTCCGGGCGGCCACGATCTTCTCCTCGTCCTGGTGGACGGCCAGGACCGCAAAACTTCCCCTGAGCTCCTTGAATGCTTCGACGCAGGCATTCTCAAATGAGGACCCGTTCCGGGACGACGCAGTATCTGGCATGGAGCCTATGCTGGTGAGATCGTCCTCGATGAGGTGAGCTATCACCTCAGAATCGGTGTCGCTTGAGAACCGATGCCCCCTTTCAATCAGCCTCGTCTTCAGCTCGAGATAATTCTCGATGATCCCGTTATGGATTATGGCGATCTCGCCATTGCAGTCGGTGTGAGGATGAGAGTTCTCGGCGGTGACCGCCCCATGGGTCGCCCACCTGGTATGGCCGATCCCCACATTCCCCTCAGCCTCTTCCAGCCGGAGCCTCACTTCCATGTCGTCGATCTTGCCCACACCTTTCCTGATCTCAACCCGGCTCGAGACGGTCGCGATCCCCACGGAATCGTAACCCCGGTACTCGAGGTTCTTCAGCCCTCTAGAGAGTATAGGCGAGGCCTTTTCGGACCCGATATACCCAAATATCCCGCACATTCCATCCCATCTCCAAGAAATCCCCGTGGGCTATTTATACAATAAATAATTTTTTCTTTATAAGATCATATCCTCGCCCTCCAGGCCTCCTATCATCGATCATCAAATCAGCGCTGGGGGCGTCCAATTATAACTAGAAGAACCTCCGCAACGCCCAGTCGGGGATCCTGGCGTACTTCTGAACAATTTTGACGAAAAGCTCTTCTTGCTGGTGGCGATCCATGCCGTAGACATCATCTATTTCGTATTTTTTCATATCAAGAGCCATCAGCCGGATCTGGGCCTGGGCCAGCTTGAAATCCTCCTTCAGAGAGGTGATGATGTTTACGTAAAAACCGACGCTTCTTGGCTTCTCTGAAGAGAGGTTCTTTACGAGACCGCATTCGGTGCAGAATGGATGGGGTTTGAGGCCGCATTCGCGCCCCTCATAATAATGGGTCATCCAGACCTTCTCTTTGGTCCCGCAGCTTACGTGATCACATTGACCTGTCAGGAAAATCCCTCCCAAATCAGTCGACCTATTTCTAACAGATATTGACTCTGAAGTAGAATGGCCAATGATATTTAAAATGATCGATCTTTTAAAGAAAAAAACATTAGGAAAATATGATTTATGATAAAAGCAAAGTGATATTGAATTAGAACATCACTAGCAAAAGATAGCATGGGACTGAAGACATATTTATATAAATATCAATAAGAATTAATAACCAATAATACTTGCCGACTGGGTTAGGGTCCGCATAGTAGATAAGGACTCCGGCCTTTGAGCAGATTACAGAACTCGGACGGCCTCTCCCTCCCTCCTGAAGCCTGATCACACCTCATTGAAGTCGCTTACCCGATCGACGATGTAAAGGACGATGTGCTTCAAAGATAGGTCTACGCTGGTCCTCCTTTCGATGGCTGGGTATTCCTTTTGGACTTCGGTGCCATCTGGTAGCACCGCCACCACGGCGACGGTCAGTTTCAAATCATATAGTCCGCTCTTGAGCGGCGTTACATCCCAGGACCATCGCCCTATACTATCGGACTCGGCATCAAGATCCAGAGGGATGATCCGGAAGTTCTCCCCTTCGAGGTCAGACCTCAATGACGCGTTGAGCTTCGCAATCTCCAGTTCCGGCACCCCACGACCTCTGAGCTTTGAAAGCAGCTCCTCCTGGAAGCCCTTTGCGATGGCCGCATCAACCGTCTCAGAGACGCCGACGGTCATATCCTTCGGCGAGTAGAATGATATCGTCCCGAGTTCGAGACCTTCAAGCTCCGCCTCCACCATCTCCGTCAAGTTGAGCTCCGCTTCTGGCTCAGCGGTCTCCTCCCCCATAATCTTGCGGAAAGACTCGATGATCTCGTATTTCCACCAACCTCCTGAACTGCCGCCTCTTATCGGAGATTCGGTGCCATTTATTGATCCCACGACTCCAGTATCATTGTCGATAGGTTCTATGGCCATTCCATCGAGGGGAGCCTCCACCGGGGACTGGGCTGAAACCTCCTCTTCGGAGACATCGGCAGGAGCCTCGTCGATCGGCTCCGCCTCTAAACCGGACTCTTCATGGGGCCTAGAGACGGGGTTTTCTTCAAAATAGGTTTCAGCTGGGGATATCATCGATTCCGGTTCTGGCTCGGTTGGTGTTGCAGTCAACTTTTCTGAGGCTTGGATCGGGGTATCTGATCCATCGTCCTCGAAGTCGGAGGCTTCAACTTCTTCTTGGATCAGCTCGCCGATATCAATCTCGTCTTCGGCGGCTTGACCCTCACGATCGAGATCGAATATCGGAGCCTCCATATCTGAAGCCGTATCGTTTCTGGCTCTGTCATTGGATCCGATATAGTCGTAGGTCTCGACCGGCATGGATTCTGCAGTTTGTTCTCCCTCTCCAGAAGGCTCTCCCACGATATCTGCGAGATCTCGGGTTGAATCATCGGAAGGAGGTTCATCGTCGTGGCCGTTTTCGGTCAGCTCGTTATCAAGAAACACGTTTTCTTCGGAATTTATCAGCTCCAAGCCCTGATAGTTGCCGCTGATGAGGTTGTCCACGACGGTATTGTTATCCGAAGATTCGAGGACGATTCCAGACCATCGGTTATCTTTGACGGCGTTCCCAGAGATGACGTTCTTTGAGGAGTCCTTGAGATATATGCCGCGCCAGCTGTCCTGGACCAGGTTGTTCTCAAGGACGTTGCCGCCAGAAGAACGGATAGCTATACCGGTCCAGCTGTCGCGAACGTCGTTGCCGATAATCACGTTATTGCTGGATTGGATGTCGATCCCGATCCTCGCGTTAATAACTACAAGATCCTGGATCGTGACTCGGTCGGAGTCTATTGATATGCCAGACCCGTCGCCACCAGCGTCTATTGCGGGCTTTAAGCCTCCCCTTTCCTCGCCTTTGAGGGTGAGCTGCTTGTTGACCACCAGGTTCTCTTTGTATACGCCGCTTTGAATCGAGATGACGTCCCCTTCGTCAGCGGCATCCATCGCGGATTGGATCATTTCGCCAGGAAGGACCGAGATCGTGGCTCCTGAACCGATCGCTCCGGAAGAGAGGATCGCGACGAAACCCAGAATGACAGGCACGATCGGACGTTCAATTCGGGTCAATTCGATCACCGCCCCATCCAGCCAAGAAATTTCGAGGCCGTTCGGCGTATTCGGCCTGGATTTATCCCACCCAATTTTTCGCGAGAATCGGCTGCAACAGATCTACAGCGAGACGACTCATCATCCAATGCTCGGAGGAGATGATCCGTGGCTTTCGGGTCTCTGATCTCGCCGAGAGCCCAAAGAGCACCGACTCGGACCGTTGGATCCTCATCATCAAGAACCTTTATCAGCGAATCTATCGCCCTGGGGTCCCCGATCTCACCGAGGGCCTGAGCCGCGGCGGACCTGACCCGCCAGCTCTCGTCTTCCAGAGCCTGGATGAGGGGACTCGTCGCCCTGGGATCGCCCTTGCTCCCAAGACCCCAGGCAGCACACCTTCGAACGCTTTTATCCTCGTCCAACAGAGCTTCGACCATGAGATCCACGGCTCGTTCGTCTCCATTCTCTCCGAGCTCCCAGGCGGCTTTCGACCGCACCCTGGGGTCTTTATCCTTGAGAGCATCGATCAGAATCTCAATCAGGATTGGGCTGTCTGCACCTCCGAGGAGACTTCTTCTGTCGTTGGGATCTGGATATCTATCCTCTCTAATCCAAGCCTCTCCACTTTCGCCCATAACCATCGTTCCTATTGATTGAAGCTTCAAGTAATTTACCCCGTAAGCAGTCTTCGGGGTAAATCAGCAGGATGCCCAAGATTTCAATCTTGGAAGGCGGGAAGAATATTGCTGATCTTGAGGCTGCTGTAAATAGCCCAGCAGGTATGGCATTTTTCTGCTTAGATTCCAGAGCTACGGAAAGTCCCTCTCCTTAGGGTATAGGGTGGTTCTTCCTCTCGACCAAAGGGAGGGCGGCACCCTCTGCAATAACCGCTGCATCGCTAGCAGACGATCATGCCGAAAGAAAGCCACGATCCAGAAAACTATTCGTCACGGAATTCCTCCCACCGGGAGCCAGCTACCGCGGATCCTCCCTCCGGGCAGATCGATATGTTGCCTTATTGTCGAAAGCCTCCATGAGGCGAGGTGTCAGGGCTTGCCAGGACGATCAAAGGTTATGCCTCCCCCTTCGGCCAAAAAAGAGGTATATCTCTGTCCTTAAGCTGCCTTGATCTCGGAGATGTTCTCCTTGATTTCGGTGACCTCCCGGCTCAGCAGCTCGTACTTCTTTTCGAGATCTTCGAGGGTCGTCTGCCTTGCCAGGGTGGATACGTCATTTTTGATGGAGGATACATCCTTTCTGATGATGGAAGTGTCTTCTCTAACGCCTTCCAGAACGGTCAGGGTTTTTTCCTGCTTGCTGATCATTATATCCTGCTTGCTGATCATTACGTCCTGCTTCTTATCTATGCTTATAATGGCGGGTATGGCTTTATTTATCTGTTCAAACTGCAGGAACTGCATGAAGACCACAGCTTCGGTGACCTCTCCTTCAAACTCCTTCACCTCTATTTTATCGACTTGAGCGTGGAGAGGAGATGCAGATTTTACGAAGTCGACGTACCGATCGATTTTATCTTCAGCTCCACCGACCCGAGCCACGACGCTCTCGCCGACGTTGAATGCGAAGACCTTTCCAATCCCCATGGTCATGGCGTTAACCAAAAGGAACGCTCTGTAGCCCACTTCAACGACTTTGGTGCCTCTTATTATGATCTCGATCGTCCTCATTCTGAATCTCCTTTTATCTTATCAGTATTTTATCTTTGGGGGGCGAGAGGCGCTTCCCGGAAGCACCCCCCTCAATATGGCTTGACAAAAGATCCAAGAGCTTGTCCACATTGCTGGCGAGAAAAACCATGATCCGGAAAACTATTAGTACCTTGAAATAGACCAGAAATACCGTGGCTCAGAAAAGGCCCTTTCACGTGATGATCATCCCGACCTTGGGCTGCCCCTCCAGCTGCAGCTACTGCTGGAGTTCCGACGAGAGCTCCCCCATCATGACCATGGAGACGGTGAAAGAGATCGTCGAGTGGCTGAAGGAGTTCCGGGACGACCCCGTCACCTTCACCTTCCACGGCGGCGAGCCCCTCCTGGCCGGGGCCGACTTTTATCGCCAGGCTCTGGCCCTGATCACCGAAGGCCTTCGGCCGGGAAAGATCGCCTTCGCCCTCCAGACCAACCTCTGGAAGATGACCCCGGAGCTGGCCGAGGTCCTGGCGGAGTACCGGATCCCCCTCGGTTCAAGCCTCGACGGCCCCAGGGAGCTGAACGACCTCCAGAGGTCCGAGGGCTACTTCGACAGGACCATGGCCGGCTACAAGGTCGCCAAAGACCACGGCCTCTCCGTCCAGTTCATCTGCACCTTCACCTCCTACTCCATCGACTTCAAGGAGGAGATATTCAACTTCTTCTTGGAGAACGGCCTCACCCTCAAGCTCCATCCCGCCCTCCCCTCTCTGAAGAGCGACAACCCCGACAGGTGGGCCCTGGCCCCCGAGAGGTACGGCGACCTCCTGGTCTACCTCCTGGACAAGTACCTGGAGAACATGGACAAAATCGAGATCAGAAACATCAACGACCTCTGTCGATGCGTCTTCACCGGTCGGGGGACGGTCTGCACCTACGTCGACTGCATGGAGGACACCTTCGCCGTGGGCCCCGACGGGAGCATCTACCCCTGCTACCGGTTCGTGGGGATGCCGGAGTGGGTGATGGGCCAGGTCAGCGACCGCCCCAGCCAGGAAGCCCTCAAAGGATCTGAGGCCGGAAAGAGGATGCTGGAGTTCAAAGAGCGGGTGGACGAGGTCTGCAAAGGCTGCCGCCACCTCCGATACTGTCGGGGCGGATGCCCCTACAACGCCATAGCCCCCTCCGGCGGCGAGCTCCTGGGCGTCGATCCCCACTGCGTCGCCTACAAGAGGATCTTCGACGAGATCACCGGCCGGTTCGAAAAGGAGATCTTCGGCTCCCTCGGCGCCTGCATGCCGACCCCCCCGTCGGCCTCTGGCCAGGGCGGAAAGCCGGGGATGACGGCGCTGATCCAGAAGATAATATCGGGCTGATCGATCACCGCCCGGTAAGGTCGCGTCCCATTTTTGCCATCTTGATCACCGACCTTTCTCCGAATCCACCATCCTCAGGTCAGATCCCTTCCCCAGGTCTGATCTCTCGCTTAGATCATCCCTTTATCAAGCCCTGCTTCCTCAACCGGTTTCAGAGTATGGTCAGGATGGCGATGATCTCCAGGAAGTATATCGCCACCAGCATGCTCCCTTCAAACCTGGTGATCCGATTTCCCAGGACCATGAACCCCAGGAGGAGGCTGATCAGCACCACCACGGGGAGGGTGACGGAGACGAAGGCCTGGTCGACGGCCAGCTCCCCCACCAGGGACGCCGATCCCAGGATGATCAGGGCGTTGAAGGCGTTGGCCCCCAGGACGTCTCCCATGGCGATGTCGCCCCGGCCGTTCTTGGCGGCGACGATGGCGGTGCTGATCTCGGGTAGCGACGTCCCCACCGCGAGGAGGATCACCGCCACCACCGCCTCCGATAAACCCAGAGTGGCGGAGATCGTGCGGATCGCCTCGATCATATAGTTCGCGCCCACCGAGAGGAGAATGATCCCCAAAAAGAAGAGCCCCAGGTATCGAGGGACGAGCTTCTCGCCCCCCTTCGCCTCCCCCTTGCGGTGCTCCGAGACCTCATGACGGATGAAGGAGAGGTAGATGGCGATGAGAAAAAGGCCCTCGATCCAGGTTATCCTGTAGTCAAGAAAGACCACGTACACCGCCAGCATGGAGGCGAGGAGGAAGGAGAGGTCCGTCTCCAGGATCTTCCGGTCGATGTAAATCCCGTAGAACATCGCCGCCGCCCCCAGGGCGAGGCCGGTGTTGGCCAAAATCGATCCCAGGGCGTTTCCGGCGGCGATCTCGGGCCTCCCCCCGTCCACGAGCATGGCCACGATGGAGGTCGAGAACTCCGGGAGGGCCGTCCCGAAGGCGACCACGGTGGCCCCGATGACGAACTCCGATACCCCCAGCACCTTGGCGAAGTGGACCGCGCTGTCGGTGATCGACTTCGCCCCGTAGTAGAGGGCGACCAGGCTCACGGCGAAGGTCAAAAACTCCAGCAATAAACCAGCCTCTGGAGGGTCGTTGTTGGTCCTCATTAATTAATCAATCCATCTTCCACGCTACCGGCCAAGGCGGAAGGTCAGAATACAGGATGCAGATGCCGAGAGGATGCGCGTGACAGGACGGGATGAAAAGACGAGGATGATCAGGGCTAGCGGGTTCTCGCCCCCGGCCGTCGGCGAAAGCGGGGAAAATAAGATATATGGTCTCGAATAGGTATTTTAATGAGAAGATACAAAGGATTTCCCGATCAGAGACCGACCAGGGGGTTCTCGGGGGCGAACGCACCCCGAGATTTTCGAGCCGGGAGATTTATTAATTCTCCCGAGCTGAATCGGAGTAGCAACGGGTGGTCGAGGTTTGTACATCAAGGAGATAGAGCTCAGGAACTTCAAGTCCTTCGGCAGAAAGGTAGTGATACCCCTCAAAAACGACTTCGTCGCCATCACCGGCCCCAATGGGAGCGGCAAGTCCAACGTGGTGGACGCTCTTTTATTCGCCCTCTCCCTCTCCTCCAGCAGGGCTATGAGGGCCGAGAGGCTCCCCGACCTCATCTACCGGGGCGACAACGGCAAAAACCCCGACTTCGCCCAGGTGACCGTCAAGTTCGACAACTCCGAGAGGACCGTTCCGGTGAAAGAAGACGTGGTGGAGATATCACGGAAGGTCAGGCTTACCAAAAACAAGTACCAGAGCATCTACTATTTTAACGGCAACCCCTGCACCCAGACCGAGATCCACGACCACCTCTCCCGGGCGGGGATCACCCCCGAGGGCTACAACGTGGTGATGCAGGGGGACGTCACCAGGATCATCGAGATGTCGCCTCTGGATCGAAGGAGGATCATCGACGAGATCGCCGGGGTCGCCGAGTTCGACGAGAAGAGGAAGAAGGCCCTGGAGGAGCTGGAGGTGGTGAGGGAGAAGATCGACCGGGGCGACGTGATCCTGGAGGAGGTCGAGTCCCAGCTCTCGCGGCTCTCCGAAGAGAGGGACAGGGCCCTCGCCTACCAGGCCCAGAGGGAGGAGAAACGCCGCCAGGAGGCGTTCTTGCTCCTGGCGAAGCTGAAAGAGGCAGAGCTCGAGCTCGCAGATCTGGAGAGGGAGGGGGAGGGGCTCCGGACCAGAGAGGAGGAGCTTGCAGGAAGCCTCGACCGGGAGAGGGCGGAGCTCTCTCTTTTGGAAGGGGAATTGAAGAAGCTCGCCGCCGAGATCACCTACAAGGGCGAGGACGAGCAGATCGAGGTCAAGCGGCGGATGGTGGAGACGAAAGGCGCGATCGAGGCTGAGAAGGGCAGAATCGAGATGGCCGACTCCGAGATCGCCGAGATGGAGGCGGAGCAGAGGTCCGACTACCTGGAGGCCGACCGGCTCGGCCGGGATCTGGAATCCCTGACCTCGAAGGTCAGGGACGGGTCCATCAGGAAAGCCAGCATCCTCGCCGAGATCGAGGAGAGGGAGGAGACCCTGGGCGGCTACCGGGAGAAGATCGCCAGAGCCGACGCCCGCTACGCCGAGCTGAGAGACCAGCTCGCTGCGGTCAAGAAAGAGCTGGAGAAGGCCAAGTCGAGGGTGGCAGACCTGATGCGGGAGAGGGACCGCCACCTCGACGCCGCCCGGAGGAGGTCGATCGAGGGGGAGGAGGCGGCGGTGGAGATCTCCGAGGCCAAGGAGACGATCGGAGGCCTGGGCCGGGAGAAGGAGCGGATCATCCGGGATAGGAGGGGCTTCGAGGACCGGATCTCAGTCCTCGAAGAGGAGAGGGACGACCTTGACTCGGCCCGGATATCGATAAGGCGAGAGATGGCAGGGGTCGACGAGCATCTCCAGAAGCTCCAGCTGGAGAGGGCCCGGGCCGAGGCGAGTTTGAGGTCCGGGGAGGGGTCGGGCTACAGCCGGGCGGTGGAGGCGATAAGGTCGGCCATTGGCCGGGGACAGCTATCCGGCCTCTCCGGCACCATAGCCGAACTGGGCGAGGTGGGCGAGGTTCACGCCACCGCCCTGGAGGTGGCGGCCGGGGCGAGGCTTCAGAGCATCGTCGCCGATAACGACGGGGACGCGGCCCGGGCCATCGAGTTTTTGAAGAGATCCAAGGCCGGACGGGCCACCTTCCTCCCCCTCAACAAGATGGCTCCGGGCAGACCCCCGGCTCCGCCGGACGAGGCCGGGGTGGTGGACTACGCCCTCAACCTGGTGGGGTTCGACCCCCGCTTTCTTCCCGCCTTCTGGCACGTCTTCAGGGACACTCTGGTGGTGCGTGATCTGGAGACGGCTCGGAGGCTGATGGGCCGCTACCGGATGGTGACCCTGGAGGGGGACCTGGTGGAGAAGGGGGGAGCCATGACCGGGGGGTCCTTCAAGTCCAGGCTCAAGTTCGCCGCGGACGAGAGGCAGAAGCTGGAGGAGGCGAATAGAAAGGTCCTGGCGGCTCAAGGAGAGAGGGAGGCCCTGATCGAGAGGCTCGATCGGGTGGAGGGTGAGGTCTCCAAAGTCCGGAGGGAGATGGAGGATCTCGCCCGGGAGGTCTCGCGGATCGAGATCCGGGCCGAGGAGATCGACGGCCAGAAGCTCCGGCTGGAACGGTCCATCCAGGACCGGGAGAAGAGGCTCGCCGAGATGAAGGCCGAGGCGGCCGAGGTGAGGGAGAAGCTCGACTCCCTGGAGCGGGAGATCCGTGGGGGCGAGTCGGAGTCCAGGGGCTGCGAGGAGCGGGCCGGGGCTCTGGAGAGGGATCTCGCGGGCTCGGAGATCCCGGAGCTTTCAGCCCTCGCCGACGGTCTGGAGGCCGAGATTCGGGGGCTGGAGAGGCGGGTCACCGAGATCGAGGCCGAGATCACCGGCGATCGGCTGAGGCTGGAGAGCTCCTCGGCTCGAAAGGCGGAGCTGGCCGCAAGAAAGGAGGCTCGGGAGGGGAAGAAGAGGGCGGCGACGGAGAAGAAGAACGCGGCGGCCGAGAGGATCAGGGAGGCGAAGCTGGTCCTCGAGGAGCTGGCCAAAAAGGAGAGGGAGATCGAGGAGGAGCTCTCCGACCTGAAGGGAGAGAGGAGCCGGCTCCTGGACAGGACCATGGCCAGGAGTCGGGAGGTCGACACCATCGAGCGGGAGCTGGACCGGATCCGGGCCCGGATCGCGGCGGCAGAGGGGGCGGCCCGGGAGATGAGGTCGGCGGCCGACGAGCTGAGGGCCGAGATCGAGGGCTGCGGGATCGACCTCTCCGAGGAGCCCCCCAAGAGCCAGACCATCATCCGCAAGATCAGCGCCCTGGAGCGGTCGATGCAGGAGCTGGAGCCGGTGAACATGCTGGCCATCGAGGAGTACGACCGGGTCTTCGACCGGCGGGAGACCCTTCGGGATCGACGGGAGACCCTGGCCAGGGAGAGAGAAGACCTCCTGGCCAAGCTGGACCGGTACGAGGAGATGAAGCGGGAGGCCTTCATCGCCGCCTTCGACGGGATCAACCAGAACTTCAGGGATACCTTCCACCGCCTCTCCGACGGCGAGGGGGAGCTGGTCCTGGAGAACGAGGATGACCCCCTGGCCGGCGGGATGACCATCAGGGCCCGGCCCGCCCGGAAGGCCTTCCACCGGCTGGAGGCGATGTCCGGAGGGGAGAAGAGCCTCACCGCCCTCTCCTTCATCTTCGCCATCCAGAGGTTCAGGCCCGCGCCCTTCTACGCCCTGGACGAGATCGACATGTTCCTGGATGGGGCCAACGTGGAGAGGGTGGCCAAGCTGATCAAGGGGATCGCCGAGATGGCCCAGTTCATCGTGGTTTCCTTACGAAAGCCGATGATCCAGGAAGCCAAGTACGTGGTCGGGGTGACCATGCAGGAGAACAACATATCCACAGTTACGGGGGTGTGTCTGAACTGAGCTCCGTCCTCGAGGTCCTGGACCTTCCCGAAACCTTCGGCCTGGAGCCGGACCCGGTCCAGGTCCTGCTGGACCTGGCCAGGAAAGGGGAGATCGACCCCTGGGACGTGGACCTCGCCCAGGTGACCGAGAAGTTCCTGGAGCGGATCGAGGCGATGGGGGACCGAGACCTCCCCGCCCTGGGCAGAACCCTCCTTTACGCCAGCATCCTCCTCCGGATGAAGTCCGACTCCATCGAGGAGGGGGAGGAAGAGCCCGAGGAGGACCTCTTCGACCAGTTCGACGACGAGCCCGTCTTCAGGAGGCGGACAGTCGAGGGCCTCCCCGCCCCGCCCATAAGGAGAAGGACGAGACGGCCGGTCACCCTGGACGAGCTGATTGCTGAGCTTAAGAGGGCCGAGACCGTCGCCGGAAGGAAGGTCGGAAAGGCGAGGGAGAGGCCCGAGCCGACGGTGGAGGAGGCGATGGAGCGGGCCCACGAGGAGGGGATCGAGGACCGGATCCGCTCTCTTCGCGAGGTGATCTTCGGAAGGCTTGCGGTCGAGGATCGGGTATCCTTCTCCGACGTCGGCGAGGGGGACATTTTGAACTACGTCTCTGTTCTGTTCATGGCCGGGAGGAGGGAGATCTGGCTGGAGCAGGAGGCCCTCTTCGGCGAGCTATTTATTCGCAGGCACCCCGATGGGAAGAGGGGACCGTCGGCGTGAGGTGTATCTGATTTGTCATCCGAGGACCAGGATCTGGCGGCGGTGGTGGAGGCCGCCCTCTTCGCCGCCGGAAGGCCCCTCTCGGTGGGGGAGATCGCGGAGCTGACGGGGTTGCCCATCCGAACCGTCAGGACCCTGGCCGAGGGGCTGGTCCGGGACTACTCCGAGAGGGGCGGCGGGATCGAGGTGAGGGAGTTTGAGGACCGGTTCGTGATGCAGGTCCGTCATTCCATCGCCGACCGGGTGAGCAAGATCGGCCCCAGGGAGCTGGACCCTCCGCTCCTGCGGACCCTGGCCATCATCGCCTACAACCAGCCCATAGCCCAGAGCGAGCTGGCCAGGCTCCGGGGGAACAAGAGCTACGGCCAGGTCAAGGAGCTGGAGGATCGAGGGCTGATTCAGGCCGAGAAGGAGGGGAGGACCAAGATCATCACCACCACCAGGAGCTTCGCCGAGTACTTCGGCCTCGACTTCGACGACCCCGACTTCGTCAAGAGGGTGATGAGGGAGAGACAGAGGCTCGGGGTCACCCCCATGTACAGGAGCCTCGCCGAGCGGATGGGCCTGGAGTTCGCCGTGGTCAACCCCTACAACCCTTACAAAAACGACATCCAGGCCATGAAGAGGCTGGACATTCTGGTCATCGCCCCAGGCTACCAGGAGAGGGCGAAAGAGCACTTTTCAGGGGAATTGATCGAGGCGTCCATCCGGACCTTCACCCAGCTGGGAGAGAGCATCAACCTGATCGCTGAGAAGGCGGTGAGGTTTGATCGAGAGAAGACCCAGGCCCTTCTGGCGGAGATCGACACAATCCTCGTGGAATACAGGGAGAGGGCCAGGGGAGCCGGGCCGATCAGGCCCCTCTCCCCCATGATCGAGGAGATCGCCCTGGACCTCGCCATCCCCACCGGCGAGAACGGGATCTCCGCCGCCCCCGACTACCTGGAGATCGAGGCTGAGATCCAGGTTCCGACCCACCAGCCCTACGAGATGGACATCGTCGAGAGGATCAGGGAAAGGTACGAGGCTCTCCTCAACGGCTGAGGCATCTGCCCTCCAATGGGTATCTACCCTCTGATGGCGTCCGTCCTCACGATCCCTCATCCTCTTGGTGACCACCCAAGTATAATCCGTGCCAATTGTGGATCCATACGTCGCCCGTTCCGGCGTTGACGCTGAGCATCCCCTCGATCTCGCCGCGGCCAAAATCGAAGGTGTAGTAGCCTGGGAACGACGACGATCCGACCACCTCCGAGCCGGGGAGGTACTCCGAAAGGAAAGACTGGGCCAGATCTCTTGCGCTTTCCAGGTTATATCTTGAAGGTTCAGAGCTTGCTTGCCACAGACCGAATCGGGAGTTCCAGGCCATGTTCGGTCCCGGCTCCGGATAGACTGCCCCTGAGTATCTGTCCGCCAGGATCTCGGCTAGACCTTCACCCGTCTTCGAGTCCACGACCTGGGCGTAGTAGTTATTGCTGAAGGCCATGAAGTCCTTTAATTCGACCTCGTCGCCGAACTCGGCCGCAAAAGTCGAAAGAAGACTTCTCGCCTCATCTTCAGATATCGGCACTTCATCCGGGAAATAGAGGGCCATCATCCCCATTCCACTCCATCCCTCACCCATCATCCCCGAGTAATATCTGCGGCCGAATCCGTCCATCATGCTGCGGCCCATCGCCTCGGACCCGGATCGACCGTACCCGGAACCGCTGAGATCGCCCATCATCCCGGGTCCACCGACTCCATACCCGGTGCCCTGCCGGCTGTTTGGACCAAAGTCATCTCTTCTGATCTCCAGGACCAGGAGCGCGAGGAGGATGACTATTATGATGCCTGCAGCGATCAAAAGGTTCTTGTTGGAGTTGTCAGCCATGATCTATCGTCCTCCGAGAAGATCTACCTCAGGCCGATCGAGAGCTTCGGCCCGTATTATCATTGCATCGCAACTTATTTTAGTTTTTGGATCGATTTTGGAACATGGAAATGCATATTTGATATTAGCTGCTGTACATCGGGCCAGGTGATGAGAATATGACGGAAAAGGCGGTTTTGAAGAACTGCGATCGCTGCGGCCGCGAATTTCCGGCCGAGGATCTGATCGAGGAGGGCGGAAGCCAAATTTGTGAGAACTGCTACATCAGCGCCCACTCGAAGATCAAGGTCTGCGATCCCTGGGCGGTCCGGTCCAAGAAGATCCTGAGGGAGAAAGCGGGCCTCGTCGGGGCCGAGGGGCTGACCGACCTCCAGAAGGAGCTCTACGATTTCATCGTCTCCAGGGGCGGGGCCACCAGGGAGGAGATCGCCAAAAAGTTCGACCTCCCGGCCGAGGAGCTGGAGAACCAGTTTGCGATCCTGAGGCATTGCGAGCTGGTGAAGGGGCAGAAGCGGGAGGACGGGGTCTACATCGTCGCCTTTGAGGTCTGAGGATATTTTGGTGGCCCAGGATGGATGAAGATACCCTTGACGATCTCGCCTGCTGGTTCTCCGACTACGTGAAGGCCTTCAAGTCCGGCGATCCCGAGAAAGACAGAAACATCCTCCTGAAGGAGGAGCACACCGCCCGCGTTCGCCGGGAGATCCGGGAGATCGGCCTGGCGCTCGAACTAGCCGACGACGACCTCCGCCTGGCGGAGGCGATGGCCTTATTCCACGACCTCGGACGCTTCCCCCAGTACGCCCGGTACAAAACCTTCTCCGACCGCCGATCCTGCGACCACGCCGCCCTCTCTGTGAAAGTCCTCCTCGACAACGGGGTTTTGGATCGGCTCGACCCATCGGAGCAGGAGCTCATCCTCAAGGCGATATCCTATCACAACCGAGCCAGCCTCTCGGAGGAGGAGTCGGCCCGGTGCCTTTTCTTCTCCAGGCTCCTCCGGGACGCCGATAAATTGGACATCTGGGCCGTCCTCCTCGACTACTACGGCCGGCGAGAGACGGAGGGATATCGGAACGAGGCTCTGGAGCTGGACCTTCCCGATGATCAGGGGATCAGCGAGGAGGTCCTTCGCGACATCATGGCCGGGGAGATCGTGAAGCTCGCCGGCGTCAAACGGCTCAACGACTTCAAGCTCCTCCAGGCGAGCTGGGTCTTCGATCTGAACTATCGGCCCGCTCTGGTGGCGGTGAGGGAGAGGGGCTACCTCGATGAGACCCGGAAGTTTCTCCCCCGGTCCGAAGAGGTCGATCGGCTCATCGATCACCTCAAATCCAGCCTCGAAGAGAGGATCGGGGCGGATAGATAAGCCTCCAATGGCCCGCGAGGATTCTGCTGGCCTCCATTCCGGGCTCGAAGAGGGGATGGGGCGGAAGGTGGCCGAGGATGAGGATCGGCCCAATGGACGAGTTCTTTTCAACCGGCGATTCTTATTCAGCCCGGATGGAGTTCGCACTTTCCTTCCCTCTTCCCGAGGGCCGCGAGATACTCCAGCACCGCCAAGACGAAGGCGGCGTGGGACCAGGTGAGGGGCAGAACCGACCTCGGGCTGCCGTCGTCGGCCACCTGCTCCGGCAAGAGGCCCGTGGTGGGGTGGGCATGGTCCGCGCACCACTTGATCAGCTCAAGGCTTCTCTGGAAGTTGCCCACCGCCGCGTGCCACTGGGCCAGCCACAAAGTGCAGATGATCCAGCTGTTCATCCGCCCACCGTACTCGTCTCCTCCGTAGCGAGCCACCCCACCCGAGGGCCTCGACAGCTCCCTCTCCACCGCCTCCATCGTCCTTGCCACCCGCGGATCGTGGGCGGGGAGAACCCCGAACCACCAGACCGCGAAGAGGGAAGAGTCGAGGGCCGGGTCCTCGACCCCCCGCCGAAACCGTCCCAGCCGATCGTCGTAAAGCCGGTCGATGATCGCCGATCTGACCCGGTCGGCCCCCGCAGACCAGGCCTCGTAATGGTCATCGTCTCCCAGAGCGAGGGCCAGCTCCGCCGCCCCTGAGAGGCCGGCGTAGACGGTGCAAGCGCTGTAGGTATAGACCCCCTTCCTCTCCTCCCAGAGGTCGAAGCTCGATTTCGGGAGGCCGGAGTCGTCCAGGGTCCGGAGGAGCCAGCCCGCGGCCGGGGAGGCGAGGGAGCCGAAGTACCTACCGGCGGTCCAGACATTCCTTGCGGAGAGCCAGTTGAAGAAGAGGGCGAATAGGGGCAGGCCCGTCTCGTCGATCTGGATCATGGGCACCGGGTGCCAGGTGGACCCGAAGTCCCCGGCCGGGGTGTACTTGTGGAGGAAGTAGCCCCGATCGGTGATCACCCTCTCCAGGAAGCCGAAGACCTCACAGCTGAGATGATGGTAGCGGGCCCGGTCCAGGGCGATGGCCGCCCAGGAGGCGTCCCGAGGCCAGCAGTAGGAATAGAGGTCGGCTCCGAACTGCCGGATCTCAGAGTCGGAGGAGGCGATCACCGATCCGTTCACGTCCATGTGGGCCACGGTGGCGATGAGACTGCGGTAGAAGATCTCCCGGACCCTCTCAGGGAGGCGGTCCATCAGGGCCGCCTCGGGGAGGCCGGAGATCCGCTCCAGAAACGAGTTCCAGAAGTTGAAGGATTTCCTGTAGAGGCTCGTCCCCCCTCCCCTCTTGACCCGCTGGTGGGATCTCATCACGCTCTTGTAGCTCTTTCCGAAGACGATCCAGAGGTGGACCCTCCTCGACTCTCCAGGCAGAAGATCCGAGATCGTCCAGCCCAGGGTCGAGTCCACCGACCCGTGGGCGACGGGGTTTCCGCTGAGGTCCCTCCCGTCCATGATCTCCCTCCAGGTACCCTCCATCCCTCGCCACTCGGCAGTCCCCGCTGCAAACTTGTCGAACTTCGGTCGGCTCCCGTGGAGGATGTACCGATCGCGCTTGTAGTGGATCAGAACGTCCCGGTCCACCACCGCGGTCTCACCTATCTTGTTCTCCAGGAGCCTGTAGTTCTGGTTGGAGAATAGCCTCAGATCCCTCTTCGCCGATGAGACGTTCTCCACCTCAAAGCTCCGTGAGAAGACGTTGGAGGAGGGATGGACCGCGTCGGTCGAGGTGACCCTTATCCCCAGGGCGGGATTGAAGAAGACCGTCTCCCCGATGTTCGATATGAGGCCGAAGAAGAAGCCCTCTTCGTCGGGTGCGGGATCTTTTGCCAGGACCTGAGATCCCCTCAAAAACTCTGCGCGAAATCCCGACTTATACCTCTGGTGGGAGCTCCAACCCTCAAACCAGCTGCATCGGCCGGGGTCCGTCAGGTCGCAGATTCCCGCTCTGACCGAATGGCCGTGGTTCTCAAGGCCGACGAAGGGGAAGTAGACGTCTCTGATCGTTCCCTTTTCGTCCTCACAGATCAGAATCCTGCCGTTTCCGAGCACCAGAGGTCTCGTCAAATCCATCTCCTCCAGGGGCGGATGGATCAACTTTTATCGACCGCCTTATTTTAACCTGCCCTCCCCGATCAGCCCTCCGACCGGCGATGCGATCCGGCGCGAACCTGAAAATTAATCTTTTATATCAGTAAGTGGCATTTAATAGTTCAGGGAGATTGTTAGCATGAAGGCGATTGAGTTCTTGGCGGCCGCATTGATCATCGGCCTATTCTCCGTCTCGCCGTCCCTAGGAGTGGACGAAGAGACCGCTTCGCCCTTTGGAGAGGACTGGCCCTTGTTGGGCGATGAACTGGATTTTGGCGACGATTTAGTCTGGGAGATCCCCGGAGATGAACCCTCTGACGATAATGTCTCCGGCGATAATGTCTCCGGCGATAATGTCTCCGGCGAGATGGTCTCTGACGATACCGTCTTCGGTGAGATTTTCTCCGGCGAGATGGTCTCTGACGATACAGTCTCTGTGGTTGCCGTCTCCGATGATGAGGTCTCGGAGGACCAGATCTCCGACGAGGCCTCGGATGGGAGCGCCGATGTCGATGACTGGGTCATCGACGAGGGCTTCTACAGCGATTACGCCGGATCTGAGGGTGAGGAGTTCGGATGGGGAGATACCATCGACCATCCTGGGATGCCCGGTCCTCAGGAGAACGCCCTCTGGATCGTCTTTCCCTACAGCACCAACGTGCGGACCACAAAGCTGGTCATACAGAAGGGGAGGTACGCGAAGGAGCTGATCATTCCGGGGATGGACGGGAAGTTGACCATCACCGAGCTGAAGCCCGACGGGACCAGACATACTTACGTTCCGGACTGGGGGGTGAAGGCGCGAAGGGCTTATCACGTCTGGTTCAGTGCAGATTCGGCGGGCGACTACTCCGTCTGGTACGAGGTCCAAAACGAGTTGACGGGCGTCATCACCAGGAGCAATATCATCAGGTACAGAGTCTTTGAGAACCTGGCCGTCGTCGTCCCCAACGAGTGCAAGTGCAGAAACGAGACCGCCACCCTGAGGGCGCTGGCTTCGGGCTGCGCAGATCCCCGCTACCAGTGGTATAGGGGATCGTCCACCGAGACGGGAGAGATCATAGTGGGGGCCACCTCCAGCACCTACATCATAAGGAACGCTCAGGAGAGCGACGCGGGCTACTACACCTGTAATGTGACCTGCAACGGATACGCCGACGAGGACACCTGCCAGCTCCGGGTTTGCACCAGGGACGAGGGAGGAAACGAGTGCAAAGGAAGATACTGGACCGGCAATTGAGCCTATCTCTTCCACCGCGAGTTTACAGAAGATGCCATGACCCGATCAGGCCATGGCAAATTCCTCTTTTTCCCAGGATCCTTTCAGCCGAACTCCAGCTTGCACTCTTCTGCCGCTTCCACCATGTAGGCCACCCCCGGGGTCAGGGGCTCGTTCTTCTCAATATTGACCCATCCTCCGTCCCGATAAGTCCAGAGGAAGGCGGAGACTATCCCCTCATCGACGGCCTCGGAGTATGAATATCGCCTGTGGTTCGCCCTCACCGTGACGTTGGTGAGGAAGACGGTCTGGTTTTTGGGAACTCCCACCAGGTTCCAGCCCTGATAAAGCTCCACCGCATAGGGAAGGTCCACCGGCTTTCCGGCGATCTCCAAAGAGAAGCTCTCCAGCCCGTCTATGATGTACCCTCTCCCCGGCACCAGGTCGGTCACGTTGACGGCGTGGTCGTCGTTGATGGTGTAGTTCCAGCCGTCTCCTGCGATGGTGAATATCCCTCGATAGCCCTTCTCATCCAGAAGCCTGGAGACGGAAGGGTCCTTCGGGGCGAGGTGGAGGGAGAAGGGCGTCCAACCCACCGAGATGTTGACGACCTGGACCTCCCCCGGGATCAGTCTGTACTCAACGGTGAAGGTCCTCCCCTCGCCCAGGGCGGGGCTGAGAACCGGCCAGGTCACCCGCTTGTGAGATTCGATCAGCTCTTCGCCGTGCCAGACCGCCCGCCCTTTCTCCTTCACCACGATCTCCTCGGCGTCCAGGGGGAGGATCACCTCTCCCATCAGGGCGGGGGGTGAGTTGAGGCTCAGGTAATCGTCCGACGAGTCCTCGACGATCCAGTAGATCCAGTCGCTACACCACTCCGATGTGGGGGTGATGGTCACCGATACATCGTTTGTGGCGTTCGATTCGGTGAGGTTCGAGGTCTCGACCGAATAGGGCAGCTCCGGAGTCTCGGGGATCGCGGGTCTGAAGGCGGGATCTCCCAGCAGGGTGAAGACGTTTATGGTCTGGTTGAGCATCTCCTCCACGGAGATATCCCAGATCTGGGATTCGTCGATCTTCTCAAGATCGATCCCCTCGGTGGCCAGGATCTTCGATGCGTAATGGTTGTTGGCGGCCATTATCGCCTCGCCGATGGTGGCGTTCTCGAAGACCAGGGCCTGATGCATCCTTCCCACATAGTCGTCGGAGACGAAGATCCAGGAGTTGGCGGCAGGACCGGCGTAGTTCACGCCCCCCGCCTTGAGAAATGCCAGGGCCATGGAGTCCTCCAGCCTCATGGGGATGTAAATCTCGATCCCGTCTCTGTAGGGGAAGATCTGCCCCTTCAGCCTGGAGGTGAGGCAGGCCGAGGTTGTGGTGGTCTGAGGGGCCAGGGTAAGCTGCTTGACCTGCTCCTCGTCCAGAAGCTGATCCATCAGGGACCAGACAGAAAGCTGCCAGCCCCATTCGACCCCATGGTAATCGAAGTAGACGATGTTCTCGCCGCTGTTCATCTTCGAGGATACCCTCTGGTAGGTTGCCTCCTCCCAGTGGAGGTTCTCGGCGTCGATTCCCGCAGACCTCAGGTACTCTCCGATCCGCAGCGGTATCGGCGACGCGGGCCAGGTGGGAACGTCGGCAGGCGACGATATAATCAGGGAGGAGTTTCTCCAGTCGCCTCCAATCCTGTCGTAAGCGAGGGTTCTGGCGGCCACCTGGGAAGCATCGTAGACGCTCAGTCCCATCATCCTCCCCGAGGCCACGTCCTGGTAGCCGTCGTCGTCGAGCTGGATGGTGTAATCGCGGTACAGGTCGTACTCGAAGATCCAGGATTCCTGCCTATCTCCCGTGGATATGAAGGGAAGAGATCCGGGTCCGCCCACCACGATCAGGTACTCCGGCGAGATCTCCAGCTCGTCGACCAGGGTCTGGAGATCCTCCTCCACCTCCGACGGATCGAGGTTCTGGGGATCGGTTGCAGCGTCGACGAGGATCCCTCCCCTCGCCCCGGCCATCTCCGCCGAGATGAGGGATATCTTGGGGATCTTGGTGAAGCTGAAGGCGGTCACGTTGATGGGGCCGGCGGCAGATCTGACCCTCACGGTGAAGTTATCGGTCCTGTGATCCATCTCGCCATAGCTCCAGGCCTCGAGATTGAAGGTCCAGGTTCCCGGCCTTCCGAAGAGGATGGTGGCGTTGGAGACCTTCCCCGGCCGGCTGCTGTAGAAGTAGAGGCTATCTTCGCTCCCGTCGGGGCTGCGGTAGTTGAGGATCACGGTGCTCAAATCTCGGGTGACATCCCAGGACAGATCGATCCATCCCGGCGAGGTGACGGCGGGATAGGTTATGTTGACGAATGGGCCGTCGGCAGCGCCATCACCCTCTTCGTCGCCCTTTTTGTCATCGTCCTGGTCATCGTCTTCGTCCTCATCGTCTTCATCCATGCCCCGATAGGTGACCCAGATCCCGCCGTCCAGGGGCTGGGTCCATCCGGCGTCCAGGGCGTGGAGGATCAGCACCTCCAGATTCAGGGATGCGTACTCTTTGGGCCCCAGCTGGTCGACGGTCCAGTTCAGCCTCGTCCCGCTGAAAAAGGAGCTCTCTGCGGTCGGCTCCTCCCCCGTCAAGGGATCGACGACCTCGACCTTTCCGGATGCGGAGCTCCACCAGGCTACGAGCCTCGCGGGGAGGAAAAGGTCGGTCAGGTCCACATCCTTCAGGACCTCATCCCCGTCGTTCTTGAGGGTTATCTTGAGCCGGACGATCTCGCCCTCCTGATCGGAGGGGATCTCGGCGGGATTCGCTTCAACTTCGAGGACCAGGTCTTCGTCGATCTCCGTCCTGGCCAGCACCGATTTCGGTTTCGGGGCGAGGAGGGAGAGGTCGCGAGAGTTGGTCAGGACCACCGAGGAGACCTCGTCCCCCCGGGCCCTCATCTCCCGGACCAGAAGCTCGTTATTCCCCTCAAGGATGGTCAGGTTGAGGTTCGATAGCCTGGATCTGACCGCGTCGGATATGGGCCCCACGGTGATCGCCGTCGTCGCCCCCAGGCGGAGCAGGTCGTCTTCGGTGGAGTTGGAGAGCTCGCCATCGACGAAGAGGACCGGCCAGTTGAGGTAAGAGGCTATGGCCGCCCCGGTGAGGCCGGCGCTGTAGTTGTCGCCCACCAGGACCGCTCCGGGGGAGCTGTTCCACTTCGAGGCGATCTTCGAGGCCATCTCAAAGCTGTCATTATACTTTATCACCGAATCACAGTCCCAGAATACTTCGCCTATGCCCAGAGTCCTCCCCTCCAGCCGGTTCATGAGCCATTGGACCGAGGGGGACGGAGGCTGAAGCTCCGACCAGAAGGGGGTGTAGACGACGTCGTATTCGAAGACCATCCCGGAGGCTCCGGCCTCGGCCAGATCTTCGATTTGGCCGACGGCACCCTCCACGTTCTGGGTGGATATGGTGTACTCAACGTAGTCGTCGCTGAGCCTGACGTAGACCGGGGTGTCGGTCATCGATGCGGCCACCCTCATGTCCGTCGGATCGACGGGGCTGACCACGGTGAAGTCGGCGAGGTCCGAGATCTCGGCGTAGTTGTACCCCTCGCTCCGGTCGAAGGGGTCGCCCAGGGCGATCCCGAGCTCTGCGGGACCGAGCTGGGAGGTGATGTTGCCCGCCTCCCGGACCACCTCTTTTATCTGCTCCTCTTTCCACCGGGCCCAAAGCTGTCGGTTATAGCTGCTGGACCCCGCCCTGGACAGGTCGACCCCCGTATCGTTGTAGAACTCCTCCTTGCAGACGTCGCAGAGGCAGTGATTCTCGTCGATGAATCCGAAGTCGTGGAGGACGACGCCGTCGGCGCCGTAATCTTCGATCAGCTCCTCGATCCGGTCGTAGAGATGATCTCTGGCATCGGGGTCAACCGGGCAGAGCCGGTCGGAGATGATGACGCCGTCTGAGTCGACGGCGATCTGGGCCGAGTCGGGATAAAGGTCTCTGTACTCCAGGGGAATGGCGCCTGATCTGGTGGCAAGTTCGGCCTCACGGTCCCCCACCAGCATCTGTGCCAGAAGCCCCAGGGCGGCCTCTTCGTCCTCCGCCTCCAGGACGTCGTCGTCAGAGACCTCCGTCTTGGAGTCCTCGGGAACATCCAGGGTGGCGGTGAGGTAGGCTTTCACCCCCTCTTTCTGGGCCGCCTCCACCAGGCTCTTCGCCAGATCCCCATCGGCGTCGATCACCAGGGCAGATACGTTGGCCGCGGTCATGGCGTGAAGGGCGGAGACCGGGCCGTAACGTTCGAGGTCGGCCTGATCGATCCAGCCCAGCCTCTCCTTCGCCTGAACCTCCCGCGGCATAATGAGGATGGGTCTCGTCTCGACGCCGCCATCCTCCGACCAGATTCCAAGAGGCGTCGCTGCGACCGCAGGACGCCAGTCGTCGGCCCCGACCAGGATGATCTCTTCCAGGGAATCCGATTTGGTCCCCCTCTCCATCTGGGCACCGGCGGCGATCGCGAATACGGCAAACAATGTCAGGAGCATCAAACAGCGTCTCATCTATCCCACCTCCTCGATGGAGAGGCCCTCATCCTTCAGCTCCTCGATGGCGGCCGCATCAACCCCGGCACCTCCGATCAGAGCTCTGGACAGCCCATCTTCGGTCATCTCCTTCATCAAGGACGCGCTTGCCTCCGAGAGAGGGGCTCCACAGATTATCAGGGGTGCACCGACCTTCTTCGCCTCCTGGTATGCCGCAAAGGCCTCCGACTCGTCTGATCCTGCCAGGACCACCGCAGTAACCCCTTTCGGCCAGACCATCGATGCGAAGAGCCACGACGTCTCCCCGATATCTTCGCCCCCTATCCTCTCCGTGGGCATCATATCCGAGAGGAGCTTCTCCACCTCCGGGGAGACGACCGATTCGTTGCCCAGGATCACCGCCCTGGCCAGGGGGAGCTCCTCCAGGAGCTGGACGTCCTCGTCGGAGAGCTCTCCACCTTTTAGGGTGATCACGGGCGCGCTATCGTTCACCACGCCCTCAGCGTAGGACAAGGCCAGAGCTCTGTACAACAGGCCGTCTCCGGTCACGATGGCGAACCGGGCCGAGTCCGCCACCATAACCTCCTCCCTCTCGGTGGGGAGGCTTATGTTGTACGAGTCGTGGAGGCGGAATTCGATCTCAAACCTTCCCGGCTGGGTGGGCAGGAGGGAGAACTCGCCCCTCCCCGACTTCGTCTCTCCGACCGGTATCACCTGGCTTTCGGGCATCACCAGAATCTCTGGCGGCGCCGCGATCTCCACGGAGATCAGCTCGTCCACGTTCAGAACGATGCGGATGGATCCGGTATGGGTCCTGTTGGTGACCATCACCGCGGGCAGGTCGATGATCGCCTCATACTGGCGGACCTCATGGTTGAGTTCGACCTCAGCGGTCACGGTGGCGTTCTTGGAGGGGTCGCCCAGGGACGTGGCCTCTATCTCGATGGTGCGAGTCTCTCCGGGCCTGCCTCCTGCGATCTCCAGACCGAGGACCCGGCTCACCCCCGAGGAGAGGGTGAGGTTATAAGGCAGGGCTACGGCGTCGGTGCCGTCGAAGAGGGTCGCCGTCCACCGGGGCGGGAGGCTGGGGGCGTCGATGGATATGACGTCCTTGAAGAGGCCCGCGTTTCTGACCAGAAGCTCGAACTCCGCGGACTCATCCGGGTCCACGGTCAAAGAGGCAGATCTCGCATCGTTGATGCTGAAGCTGACCCCATAGCTCTCCTCCTCGATGATCTCTATCACAAACTCCACCATAATCGGCAGGGAGGAGGTATCGTCGAAGAAGTAGACGAACCCAGAATATGTTCCCGGGATCGTCTCAGCCGGCGAAGAGAAGGTGATATCCACCACCGTATCCTCCCCCGGAATGAGCATCTCCATCTCCTCAATCTCCATCGTCACCAGATCTCGAGCACTGCCGGCGACGGGGCTCGCGGTGAGCTCGCGGATGGGCCCGTCCCCCGAATTCTCGAGGGCGAGGACCCGTTCGGTCATCTCACCAGGATGGAGTTCCAATTCGAATCGATCTATGTCTGCCTCAAGCTCTGCCGCGGAAACGGCGACCAGCAAGAGCAGGATGGCGAGCAGGCTTAAGAGCTTCATCTGGGCACCACTCTCAGTTGATCATCAGATAAGTCGGGCGGAGGGCCCGCCTCATTTCCCCCTGGCCGGGAACGATCCCGCCAGAGAGAGGGTTTCATAGTCCTGATCGGCGCGCCATCCCCCGGATCGGAAACGCCGGTGAGAACCCTTCGGTCTTCTGCGTTATGGAAGGGACGATCCGTCCCCAGCCATTTCGGTTTTAAATCAAATATATGCGCAGATTGGTTAAAAGGACTATGCATGAATAAGCTTTGCGGCCAATTCTGCCCTGCATCGAGGGGGTTATTCATCCTCTCCAGCCACCAGGTCGGAATATCAGCAGACGCAGAGGCCCGGCTTTCCAGGGCGGGATCCGAAGGATGGGGCGGAATTTCGACAATCGCGATAAGTTATAAATTAAAGCCGGATTATATTGATACAGGAAAGGGTTGATGGGTCATCCAGCGCTCAGTTGCGGAGCGGGTTACCTCCGGGAGAAATCGTATTTCCCATAGCCCATAGACTTGGAGTGAGGTGGAATAATTGAAAAAACAGATAGGAACTGGATTCGTGCTGGCCTTTGCTGCCATCATTTCAATGGCGATCTCTTCGGCACAGCCGTGGGATGTTGGTCCGCATCCATATCCCGATCATGATCCCTGGCAGTTTTCGAGGTCGGGGGAGGAGGACTGGCGGGGCGATTGGGATTACAGCTGGTCGTATCGATGGGGTGACGGCTGGCCCTACGGGTGGGAATACGGCTGGCAGAGCCCGTGGGATCAGCCCGGTCCGATATCAGAGTCGAGGAAGGAGCAGCCCACTTTCCGGGATGGAGCGCCCACCACCTCCAGGCCCGAAGGCCGCCAGCCCTGGGGCACCCCTTCTGCCTCAACCGGGCCTTCCCTCTCCTACCTCGAAGAAGGGGCGGCCCTATCCGAGCTTGAGGTGAGCAGGCTTCCAGGAGGTTCCAGCCTCATGGCCCCCGGCGGCCTTGCAGCACCACCAGGGGCCGGGGCCGGGGAGCCGGTGGCTTTTCAGAGCTATTACGGTGGGACCCAGCCCTACCAGCGGTACTACGGGGGCCTTCAGCAGTGGATCTACTACTGCGGAAGGTGGACTTACGGGCCGGCAGCCCTTCTCTACAGCCAGCAGACGAACACCGTCATCAGGAACGACCAGTACCAGATGCTCTGGTCCTACGAGAGGTACCCCAACGGGTATGAGGCGTGGCAGTACTGGGGATACTGGTATCCGGGCTACCGCCACGCCTGGTTCGGGGCCGACGCCAAAGGATGGCACCAGATCGCGGTATGGGGAAGCCGTTCCGGTTGGAGCAATCCGATTTGGGTCTACGTCTGGTAAATCGAGGCGGGGCTGAGATTGTGATGCCGGAGAAGATTGATCTGAGATCGCAAGATCAGAAGAGGCGGGGCTGAGATCACAAGACCGGAGGAGATGGACCATCAATCTGGTGGACCCTGATCCGGATCTCGGCATCGACGAGAAGCGCCAGAGAGAAGGCGAATCCATCCGTCTCTCGTCTCTCCATCTCTGTCTCCATTCGTCTCTTCGTCTAAACGCGGATGGCTCGGTCGGGTTTTGCATATCCATACCGTTGATCGACATCTATTTCTGGCAAAGAGAAGAGCAGAGACCCCATGGCGATGAGGACTTTCTCTGGGGGTGGTGAGGCCCATGGACCGTGAGCGGGCCTATCTGGTGGCCACCCCCTTCAAGAAGCGGGACAAAAAAAGCCTGAAGATAAGCGACTTCGTCTTCGCCCTATCTCTGGACCTGAAATGGGGATCCCCGGAGAAGGTGAGGGGGCTTCTCCAGGAGGCGGCCCAGGAGGGGCTGGTCCGGATCGAAGGGGACTACGTCCACGCCGCCTTCGACGAGGGCCAGGCCGAGGTTCCCCTCGGCTTCAGCCCGTCAAAGGAGGAGGACATCTTCGAGAGGAGCGTTCGCCTCATCGTCTCCGCCACAGGGATGGAGAGAAAGGAGGTGATCTCCATGGTGAATGAGAAGCAAGACTCCCTCCAGGGGCTGGTGAACCTGGACGCGGTGGCTTTGCTGATGGCAAGAGAGATGGGGGTGGAGGTGAGAGAGCTGGCGATGGAGGCCTACCAGAACCTGATCCAGGAGGGAAAGCGGCGGGTGGTCACGACCTGATGGCATCTTCACCGATCAGAGACGGACTTTTTTGCGGGGCGGTTGGGGGTGGGTGGGAAGGCAAAGGATTTATCCCGAAGCCGCCCCTGATCTCTGGGGCGAGTCCATTGGGTTTCAGGTCGCTTTTTGGAGCTGGGACTTATCCGGTCCCGACCTATTATCTGGTCCTCACTTATCTGGCCCTGTCCCTCTTTCTGTCCGTCTGCGCCTTTCCGGCCGGGGCGGTTGAGGGGGCCGAGGTCGAGGCCGGAGCCGGGGCAGGGGCGCCTGGAGCGCTCTTCCGGCTCGAAGACGAGGCCGTCGTCATCGACTGGTCGCCTGGTCTCGGCTTTCCCCGCAACTCCACCGTCTTCCTCGAGAACTCGAGCCTGGCGGGGACGGAAAACCAGAGCCTCGACGCCAGGCCCGCCGATTCCGGGGCGGAGAACGGATCGCAGGATCAGAACGCGACCAGTTTGCCTTTCAGCCTCGACGAAACCGGACTCTTCGGCGGTCCATCGACCGGCTCCAGCCCGGGCTTCTCTTCCCAGGCAGGCGCCAACGGTCGCCCTGCGGAGTACGGCAGGAGGGTCACGGACCTCGTGGGCGTCTTCTCCATCGATATGACTATAAGGCTGGGATCGAACCTGAGCTCCTCTCCGGGGACCGCTGAATGGATCCCCTGCCCCTGAGGGCGGCTCCCTGAGAGGGCGGCTTTTACTGTTCTTCTATCCTCCTGGGGAGCTACCTTCGTCTTCGTTGGGCGATGGTGGCGCTGAGGTGTGCCCCGTAAAGGATGATCATCCCGCTCAGGTAGACCCAGAGCATCAGGGCCACCACCGTACCCAGGGAGCCGTAGACCAGCCGATTTCTTGCAAGCCATATCGCCAGGTACCAGGAGAAGGCCATCTTGCTGACCGTCCAGCCCAAGGTGGCGACCAGGGCGCCCTTCGCCGCCTCGGCCAGCTTGACCTCGGTGTTGGGGGCCCAGAGATAGAGGGCGATGGAGATGAAGAAGACCAGGATGGCGGGGGCGAGGTTTGAGAGGGCTCCCAAAAACCAGGCCTGATACAGGGGCGCGCCGCCGATGGAGATCCTTGATAGTAGGCCAAAAAACCCCGCCAGAAATAGGGATACGACCAGAAGCACCGTCATCAGCCCCCCGGCCATGGCCAGGCCGATGAGCCGCCATCTCAGGTAGTTCCTCCGGGCCGCCCCTCTCCAGGCCCGATCCACGTTCAGGGCCAGGGCGGTAAATACGGAGGTGGAGGACCAGAGGAGGCCGGCCGCCGCCAGGATCCCCACCGGCACCCTCAGCATCATCATCTGGGCGATGTTCTCCTTCAGCATATCCTGAGCCGACGGGAGGCGACCAAGCTCCAGGATCCGCTGGAGGCTCTCCCTGGCCAGCTCCTCTCCCGGAGGAAGAACCTCCGTCACCAGGTTCAAAATCTGGATCTGGACCTCCTGGCTCTGGAGGAGGGGGCTGGCCAGCACCACCAGGATGATCAGCAGCGGAAATAGGGAGAAGAGGGCGTAGTAGGCGATCCCCGCCGCCGCCTCCGATGCCCGGGCCTCGTTGAAGCTTCGCAGAGCTTCCACCGACAGGCTCAGAGCTCCTCCGCATAGACCGTCGGCCCGGACGAAGAGGGACCCGGCCCGGTCCCTGATCCAGTCCCGGGTCTCGTACCACCATCCGCAGCCTTCAGATTTCGTCTTCTCCAAGAGATCACCCATCAGGGATTGTGGATTCCGGCAGATCCACTGGACGCCGGGGCGAAAATATTTCGATCCCGAACTCCCCTCCGACCGCTTACTTTAAGGTCTTATGCGACCATCGTTTATCCGGGGAATGGTATGAAGGCTGTGGCGATTCTATTAGGTGCGTTCATTCTGGCCCTCTTGGGGGGAGCTGCAGATGCCTCGACGCTGACCGTGGTCGGCGATGGGGTCTTTCAGGTGCCGGCGGACGTAGTTTACGTCTCCATCCGCGCGACTGCGGAGGACGATAACATGTCCCTGGCATCGATAAACTCTTCCGAAATCCTGAACCGGACCACCGAGGCCCTGATCGAAGCCGGTGTGGACGCCGGAGATTTCTCGGCCGGGCGGGGAAGGAGCGCGTCGCGGATCCAGACCACGAGCAGAGTATATAACAACTCCACGGTGGTGACGGTGGCAGACGAGGCGGTGAGCAGGGTCACCGAAGAGGTCACCATCAGGTTCGATGCCCAAGACGAGGCTCTCATCAACAGAACCCTTGAGGTTGCGCGAGCCGAGGGCGCGGATGCCTCCATATCCGGGTACGGTCTTGAAGACGTGGACGAGGCGTTTGCCCAGGCGCGGCAGAGGGCTATTGAAGACGCCGAGATCGAAGCTGAGGCTCTCGCCTCCGCTGCGGGGCTCAAGCTGGGAAAGCGGCTGGAGATCTTCGAGCCCGGAAGCCCGGAGGTGAGCCAGCCGACCGAAGCCTATGATCCTCTGGCCCTGAGCATGATCTCTCTCTTCGACTTCACCTGGCCAGCTACCCCCTATTCCAGCGACCCCTTCAGCCCCTGGGATACAGCGACACCTGCAGAACCGGGGATGCTGGAGGTCAGATCTCAGGTGGTCGTAACCTATGAGGTCACCTCCTAACGGTGAAGTTGGCCGGTGACGATGAGGTCACGCTCGTAACGGTAAGGTAACCCGGCGACGATGAGGTTGCCCGGGACGGGCCAAGGTGGAAGCTCCGATCCCGCCTCCCTCTATTTTCATCGCCCAATATTTTCTCCTCAATTTTCGTCGATTTCTGTAATTTCCAGCCGGATCCATCTTCTGGCGGAGAGTACTTTTGAAACATAATTTACTTATCCTATAAAATCAAATGAAGCATGGTGATCCAAATGAGATGGCTGAAAGCTCTGCTTCTGACGTTGATCATGGCCACGGCTCCAGGCGGGATGGGGTTGGAGTTCATGGGTGATGATGTGGTATCGATCGACTCCCCGGTGGAAGATGACATATTCGCCGGAGGCGACACCGTAAACATCAACGCTCCGGTGGATAGCGCCGTCATCTTTGGGGGGAGGGTGAACGTGGACGCCCCCATAAAGGGCGATCTGATCGTCGCCGGGGGGGAGGTCGATCTGAACTCTGAGGTGGGCGGGAAGGTCCTGGCAGCAGGCGGCACCATCAACCTCAGGGGCGACGTGGAGAGGAACGTGGTGATGGCCGGAGGTACGGTCCGAATACTATCCACGTCGGATATCGGGATGGACGCCGCCATCTCCGGAGGCGAGGTTTACAACGCCGGAAACGTGACGGGAACCCTCTGGGTCAACGCCGGAGACTTCGAGAATACGGGCACCGCTGGCGAGGTGAAGTATCAGATGTGGGAGGAGCATGAGGCTGCCCGGGAGCCGGAGGCCCTGATATCGACCTTCGGCATCCTGATGATCCTCGGCTTTCTCATCGTCGGCGTTCTGATCCTGAGGCTCTTTCCAGAAAGCATGTCCTCCGTGGATGGGGAGATCAGGAGATCTCCGCTGGTCAGGGCGATCCTGGGCCTCGGGCTGATCGTGGCATCGATGGTTCTGATCTTCGTCTCCATGGTCACCGTCATCGGAATGCCCCTGGGTTTTCTGCTCCTGGCCCTCTTCGTCGCCGCCCTGCTGGTCGCAAACCTTTTCGTCTCCTTCAGCCTGGGCAGGTGGATTGCCAGAGCATTGAACCGGAACCTGGGAGATATGCCCGCTTTCGTCTTGGGCTACCTGATCTTGAGCATCCTCTTCCTCATACCGCTGGTAGGGTTCCTGATCGAGCTTTTATCCATCAGCCTGGGATTCGGAGGCCTGGTCGGCTACCTGAACGAAAGTCGGAGGAGGGACTGAAGGACGCTCCAAAGCCGATGGGAGACGACCGAGGTGGCCGGGAAGCGATGTCGATTTGGGCCCGGTTTGGCCGGATGGCTATCGAGACCCTTCTCGACGATCGCAGATCAGGTCGTGGTCGCATCTCTGGGAGGAGGCGGAGAGTGGCCTCCGTCCAGAAGATATCGGGGCGGTGGAGGCTTCGACGAAGTTTCCATCAATAATTTAATATAGCAAGCTATAGATTGAAGCTATCGACAGCCATTCCACGGTTACTATGAAAAAATCCATATACCAATAAGCATCTAGATTCAAGAACGAAGAAGCCCAGGTGGTGGACGTGAAGTCGATTATAGATGAAGCTCTTAATAGAGCTGAGCTCGAGGGCCGGACAGCTCCGTTGGGGGCCATGGAGGACGATGACGATCTTGAGGATCTGAGAGTATCATCGAGGGCCATGGAGAATGACGAGGATCTGGTGGCGATTCTGGAGCAGCTCACCACAGTTATCAGGGTAATCGGCTGCGGCGGAGGTGGGTCCAACACCATCGAGCGGCTCGCCGAGACCGGGATCGAGGGCGCCGAGCTCTTTGCCATGAACACCGACGCTCAGCACCTGCTCCACATCAATGCGGACCGGCGCGTCCTGATCGGGCGGCGTACAACCCGGGGCCTGGGGGCGGGTAGCCTCCCCTCCATCGGGGAGGAGGCGGCCAGGGAGAGCATCGATGAGATCAGAGCCGCTGTGGAGGGGGCGGATATGGTCTTCATCACCTGCGGCCTCGGCGGCGGGACCGGCACTGGGGCAGCCCCGGTAGTTGCGGAGGTGGCAAGGGAGATGGGGGCTCTCACCATCTCGGTGGTGACCCTCCCCTTCGCCGCCGAAGGGGCGATCAGGATGGCCAACGCCGATGTGGGTCTGAAACGGCTCCGGGAGGTGTCGGACACCGTCATCGTAGTCCCCAATGACCGGCTCCTGGAAGTCGTCCCAGATTTGCCTCTCCAGGCAGCCTTCAAGGTGGCGGACGAGGTTCTGATGCGTTCGGTCAAGGGGATAACGGAGCTGATCACAAGGCCGGGCCTGATAAACCTGGACTTCGCCGACGTGAGGACGATAATGTCCAACGGGGGGGTCGCCATGATCGGCCTAGGGGAGGCCGAAGGCGAGATGAAGAGCAAAGACTCGGTGATCAAAGCCCTGAGAAGCCCCCTCCTGGACGTGGACATCTCGGGAGCGACCTCGGCGCTGGTCAATGTGGTGGGCGGATCGAGGATGACGATATCCGATGCCGAGACGGTGGTGGAAGAGGTCTACGAGAGGATAAACCCGGAGGCCAGAATCATCTGGGGAGCCCAGATAGATCCGAGCCTCGACAACGGCATCAGGACGATGCTGGTGGTGACCGGGGTCTCATCTCCTCAGATCCTGGGCAAGGAGGATGTGAGACAGGGCCGGATCGTCTCCAAACACGGGATAGATTTCCTGAGGCGAAGGAGAACAGATATCTGAAGCCCTTCGCCTGGTGCTTCTAACCTCACTTTATGCTTCTGAACCTCCGCCCGGAGATTCCGATTTTCAAAAATCATATAGCAATAAAAGGAGAGCACTGCCCCGTCTGGGAAGCCGGACCCGAGGGATCCGATGTCAACGGCCGGACACTACCAGGCCAGCAGGGTGAGAAGGCTCAGCTTTCTGGGCTTTGTCGGCGCCACTCCCCTGCTCGGACAAGCTTTTAGGGACGGCGTCGTCTACCACCAGCTCCACCTTCTGCATATAAAGAAGGGTCTGACCTACACAGGGCATCTCCTTGAATGTATCCGGGTGGATGTAAACCGTCTTCAGCCTGTGACATGACTGGAGCATTCTGTATATGTTGCGGTTTGTCGGCACAAAGGCGACAACCAGCTCCTCTTCGCCGGGCGTAAGCCGCGCCAGGTCGAACTCTGAGTTCAAGATCCGCATCATCTTCAGACGACCACGCATATTTGTTCCGGAAAACCCTCAGGGAGGGCATCATCTGGCGTCCAACTCTTCATCATTTTATATTACTAGCTAAGAGCATCTCGTATATGAACCTGTTGATTAAAAATAACTGGGGATTGATCGAGCGCCTGTCTTATGTCATGGCAAAGCATATCACGCGAAAATTCGACGTCAGATGAGGTTGTCAGCCTTCAATCCCCGGAAGAAAGATGAGATAATTCCTGAAATTTGACCAGTTTTGAACCGAAATTGACCGCGAAAGCTTCAAGGTTCGTCTCTCCAAATAAAGAGTCTCATCGGCCCTTTGCGGGCTGGTTTCCACCTCCGACTTGGGGAGGATGGGCCCAATCAGATCCACCTCAACCCGCAAATGATAACATGTGCCATGTCAATCGATGGAATTATAAAGCATAGAGATTGCTTAATAAATATTGTTATGAGCGCGGAGAATGGATGTGAGAATATGGTGACAGAGAAGGTGAAAAGAGAGCTTGAGATGCTTAGAAGGCACCTTACCATCCTGAAATACGTGGTGGAGAATGAGCCGATCGGCATACTCAAGCTGGCTGAAGAGACGGGGATACCCAGCCACAAGGTTAGGTACTCGCTGCGGGTGCTGGAGCAGGAGGGGCTCATCGCCGCCTCGGCGCCGGGCGCCGTCACCACGGAGCGGACCGGGACCTTTCTCAAAGACCTGGACTCTGTCATCGATCAGCTTCAGGAGATGGCGAAAGAGCTGAAGGATATCAAGATCGAGCGGTAGCGTCCAATGCCTCCTTACATCGAGATAGCAGGGACTCTGGAGGGGGTATCCAGAGAGGAACGGAGAGGGTCCAAGGCTGATCTCCTGGCATCCCTCTTGAAGGGCCTCACTCCCGAGATCATCCGCCCCGCGGTCAGGCTTCTATCGGGTCGCCTCTGGCCCCCCTGGGAACCGCAGGAGATGGGGATAGGTCCCGAGATCCTGGGGGAGGTTCTGGAGGAGATCTCCGGGAGGGCTGTATCTAGGCAGGCTAAAGGGGCCGATCCGGGAGATCTGGCCCGGTCGATGGTCCAGAGCCGGTCTCAGCAGACCCTCACATCGACGACGACAGATATGTTGCAGGTGTACGAATCCCTTCGAATGATACCTGTCCAGAGGGGAGCTGGCTCCATATTCAGAAAGAAATCCATCCTCAAGGGGCTTCTTCTCAGCGCTTCCCCTCTGGAGGCCAAGTACATAGCCAGGACCGTCCTCGGGAGGATGATGGTGGGGTTGGGCCCGTCCCTGATGTCGGCGGCCATCGGGAAGGCCTTCTCCGCCGACGAGACCCAGGTGAAGAAGGCTTACGCCCGTCTTCCGGATTTTGGAATGGTGGCCCTCAAGGCTTCTCGAGGTGAGATCTTCGATGTGAGGCTTGCGCCGCCAAATCCGGCGAGGATGATGCTCTTTCGCCGGGATAACAGCCCCTGGGAGATGATGGAGGGGGCGGGTCGGAGGGCTTGCGTGGTCAGATACGGCGGGCTGAGGATTCAGGTTCACAGGTTCAACGAACAGGTCTTCATCTATACAAGTCAGCTCAGAAACGTCACTTCGTCTCTGGCCGACCTGGCGGAGGGGCTATTGAGGGTGAAGGCCGACTTCATCATGGAGGGTGAGTTCGTCCTGGTCCGGCGAGGGGAGATCTCCCCCCGATCGGAGATGCTGGGAAGAATCAACCTCAAAAGCAGGTCGAGAGGTTCGGCGGTCCCGTCCTTCGCGGCATCGGACCTTCTCTACCTCGATGGAAAGGAGCTTATCGATGAAAGCTACGCGGAAAGGAGGAGGAATTTGAGCAGCGCCCTCGGAGGCGTTGCAGGAACTCCCCTCTCTGCGAAGGTATTTCTGGCGGACGAGGCGGTCTTGAGCGATCCAGATGAGGCGAAAGACCTCCTCAAAAGGTCTCTGAATCAGGGGTATGGAGGGCTTCTGATTCGCGATCTCTCAGGGACTTATGCCCCGGGAGAATGGAGCCGAGGGGACGTTTTGGCCTCCCGGTCGTACGGGGAAAGAAGTCCCGGTTCGAAGAATCAGGGGCATCCTCATCAGGGGGCGAGCGCCTCGGATCCCTTGCGGATATGAGGTCTCATCTTCTGGAGGAGCATCTTGAATTATTTATATAATCTTTTTTTCAAGTTCAAAATAGAAGCATCCAGAGACGCTTATCAGGGAATACGGCCACGAAAGTCTATATATGTGAAGAATACTCAGTTCCTTGAGAGCCGGTCAGCAGGGCGGTTCTTGTCAGAGGGGAGAATATTTAAGCTCAGTATGTGAATAAGTTTAGAGAGGTATCGGAGGAAGGATCACATGACCAGAGGATTTTTGGCGGTTTCGGCGGCGCTTCTCTTGGCCGCCATCATGTTATCGCCAGCATTGGCATATACCATTTGCAGTTCAGCTAATCCATCATATACCATCGGTTCGGGAACCCCCTACCAGTATACGGTCGGATCGGGCGGACTTCAGACCTACAGCGTCGGCTCAGGCAGTCCCTACCAGTACACGATCGGATCGGGCGGACTTCAGACCTACACCGTCGGCTCAGGCAGTCCCTACCAGTACACGATCGGGTCGGGCGGACTTCAGGCCTACACCGTCGGCTCAGGCAGTCCCTACCAGTACACGATCGGGTCGGGCGGACTTCAGACCTACAGCGTCGGCTCAGGCAGTCCCTACCAGTATACCATGGGATCGAAAGCTCTGCAGCCCTATTCCATAGGGATGGGAACCCCCGCGGCGAGCACGGGATCGTGCGAGGTAGTTGGACCCTCGGTGCCGGTTGTCAGCAAGACCGTACCTGCAGCGCCGGTGATCGATGAGACAGGACCTGCAGCACCGGTGATCGACGAAACCGCACCCGCAGCACCGGTTATAGACGAGACCGCACCTGCAGCGCCGGTCATAAGCGAACCTGGTCCCATACTGCCCGCTGTCAGCGAGATTGAATCCGCGGAAGAGGTTACAGTCGAAGAACTCGAGCCTGTGGTCAACGAGACCGAGCCCGTGGTCAACGAGACCGAGCCCGTGGTCAACGAGACCGAGCCTGTGGTCAACGAGACCGAGCCCGTGGTCAACGAGACCGAGCCGATGGTCAACGAGACCGAGCCCGTGGTCAACGAGACCGAGCCTGTGGTCAACGAGACTGAGCCCGTGGTCAACGAGACCGAGCCCGTGGTCAACGAGACCGAGCCCGTGGTCAACGAGACCGAGCCCGTGGTCAACGAGACCGAGCCCGTGGTCAACGAGACCG
>Ga0116163_1000159_pt1 | contig 49234 bp, 40 predicted proteins | sample AD_UKC107_MetaG_FD_89889 | JGI IMG/M metagenome (GOLD analysis project Ga0116163, IMG submission 89889) | Active sludge microbial communities of municipal wastewater-treating anaerobic digesters from Hong Kong - AD_UKC107_MetaG | ecosystem: Engineered > Bioreactor > Anaerobic > Digestate...
AAAGATCAGCTCCAGGTTGATTTCCTCAATATCGCGGGCGGAATCCACCGATCCGTCCACGTGAATCACGTTCTCGTCCTCAAAGCAGCGCACCACATGCACAATGGCGTCCACCTCGCGGATGTGGGAGAGAAACTTGTTGCCAAGCCCCTCGCCCTTGCTGGCGCCCTTCACAAGCCCGGCGATATCCACAAAGGTCACCGAGGCGTACACCTTGCTTTTGGGGCTGTACATCTGGATCAGCTTGTCAAGCCTCTTGTCGGGCACGGGCACGATGCCCGTATTGGGCTCGATGGTGCAAAACGGGTAGTTGGCCGCCTGCGCCCCCGCCTTGGTGATGGCGTTGAACAGCGTCGATTTCCCTACGTTGGGCAGCCCTACGATTCCCAGTTTCATGACGCGTACCTCAATTGCTTTCAGTAGTCTATCGACCACCAATTATACGAGATTATAGAAGGTTTTGCAATTCGGACAGATCAGTCCTCCATGTAGCTGTACTGTGCCTCGACCAATGTGCGGTAATGCCCGCCGGGGATTTGCATCAGCTCGTCGTGGGTGCCGCTTTCGGCGATGCCGCCGTTTTGCACGACCATAATCTTATCCGCCCGGCGTATGGTGGACAGCCGGTGCGCGATCACAAAGCTGGTGCGGCCCTTCAGGAGCACGTCCAGCGCCTGCTGAATGAGCAGCTCCGTATGCGTGTCGATGGAGGAGGTCGCCTCGTCCAAAATCAGGATGCGCGGGTCATTGAGCAGTGCGCGGGCGAAGGAGATCAGCTGTTTTTGCCCGGTGGACAGGCTCGCGCCCCGCTCGCCAAGCTCCGTATGGTAGCCGCGCTTGAGACCTGCGATAAAATCGTGCACGCGCACGGCCTTGCAGACCTCGATCACCTCGTCCTCGGTCGCGTCCAGCCACCCGTAGCGGATGTTATCCAGAATCGTGCCGGAGAAAATGAAGCTGTCCTGCAGCATCACCGACATCTGTTTGCGCAGCGAGTGCAGCTTCACCTCGCGCACGTCGTAGCCGTCAATTTTCAGCGCCCCGCCTGTTACATCGTAAAAGCGGCTGACAAGGTTGACGATGGTCGATTTTCCCGCGCCTGTCGGCCCGACCAGCGCGATGGTCTGCCCCGGCTCCACGGTAAAGTTCACGTTCCTGAGCACCGGCTGGCGGGCCTCGTAGGAGAAGTTCACGTGCTCAAATTCCACCCGGCCCTCGATGGGGGGCAGCTCCGGCAGATCGTCCCGCTTGTCAAACACCAGAGGCTTGGTATCCATAATCTCAAAAATGCGCTCGATGGACGCCATGGCCGCCAGAATGTTGTTGTAAAAAGTCGATACGTTGTTGATCGGCTCCCAGAAGCGCCCCAGGTACCAGAGGATTGCCACCAGGTCGGCCAGCATCAGCCCGTCCACATTGCCCTGGGGGCCCATGAAAATCAGGCCCGCGATGTACACGCCCGCCGTGCCCACGGCGCTCAGGGTATCGATAAACGGCCAGAACAGGTTGTTGATGCCCACAGCCTTCATCCAGCTGTTTTTGATGTCCTGGTTCGTCTCGTCGAAGATCTCCTGGTTGAGCTTTTCGCGTACAAAGGTCTGGGTAACGCGCATGCCCGCCAGGCTTTCGTGCAGGTAGCCGTGCATGGTGGAGGTCTTGATGCGCACCACCTGCCATGCTTTGCGCATGCGGGTGCGCAGGGATACGATGATCAGCACCAGAATGACGAGCGAGCACAGGGCCACCAGCGTGAGCTTCCAGTGGATGGTGAACATGATGGCGACCAGCAGCACCAGCGTCAGGCAGTCGACCAGCACGTTGATAATGCCGCCGGTGAACAGGTCGTTTAGGCGGTTCACGTCGTTGATGACGCGCACCATGATCTTGCCCGCCGAGCGGTTGTCAAAAAACGGCAGCGACAGCGACTGGATGTGGTTGAACAGATCCTGGCGCAGCGCGGCGATGGCTTTGCGGCCCGCTACGTCCATGGTACGAACGCGAAGCCGCAGGCACAGCCCGCCCAGCAGTACCGAGCCCACCATGCCGCCGAACAGAAGCGGGATGTTTTGGTAATTTCCGACCGAAAGCTCACCCACGGCGCGGCTGAGCAGGTAGGGGTTGAGCAGCGAGGCGGCCGAGGCGATGATCATCAGAATCAGGGAGACAATGACCTGCCATTTGTAGGGCCTGAGGTACGCAAGCATCCGCAGGAACAGCCGTTTGTCAAACGGCGCTTCCATCACCTCGTCGTCCAGGTTGCGCAGGCGTGCCATTATGCCTCACCTCCCTTCAGGGAAGCGGTAAAGTCGCGGGTCTGGTCGCGGAACAGCTCGGCGTATATGCCGTTCAGCGCGAGCAGCTCTTTGTGGGTGCCGCGCTCCACAATGCGCCCGTCCTGCAGCATTACAATCTGGTCGGCCTTGCGCACCGAGGAGATGCGGTGGGCGATGATAAACGTGGTGCGGCCCTTGAGCACGGTTTGCAGCGCGTATTGGATTTCGGCCTCGGTTTCCATGTCCACGGCGGAGGTCGCGTCGTCCAGAATCAAAATCGAAGGATTGTACAGGATGGCGCGCGCCAGCGCGACGCGCTGCTTCTGCCCGCCGGACAGGCCCATGCCGCGTTCGCCGATCACCGTGTCGTACCCCTGCGGGCTCTGCAAAATGAACTCCTCCGCCTGCGCGGCGCGGGCGGCGGCGATCACCTGCTCCTTTGTGGCGTCTGGGCGGCCGAAGCGGATATTGTTGAAAATCGTCTCGGAATACAAAAATGTTTCCTGCATCACCACGCCGATGCTGTTGCGCAAATCTTTCAGGGCTTGTCTGCGCACATCCACACCGTCCACCAGAAGGCTGCCGGAGGCCACGTCGTAATAGCGGCCAAGCAGCGTGACCAGCGAGGTTTTGCCCATGCCGGTCGCGCCCATCACGGCGACGGTCTGGCCCGGCTCCACATGCAGGTCAATGTCCCGCAGCACCGTATGATCCCCGTACTGGAAGGTCACGTTCTGGAAATCCACGCGGCCCTCGCGCGCTTTGGGGGCTACGGGCTCTTTGGGGTTTTTGATCTGCGAGCCGAGGTTCAAATAATAGATCAGCTTCTCGGAGGAGACCACGCCGTTGGTGATCTGGTTGACAAAGGTCGCCACCTGCCGCATGGGAGCAATGAGCATCCACACAAAGCCAGTCGCGCCCACCAGGGTGCCGATATCGATCCTGCCCATGCCCATCAGGCCCGCGCCCGATATCATCAGCACCGGGATGGCCAGGCGGGCGATGGTATCCAGCAGGGGGAAATAGGTGCTCCAAAGCCGGGTGACGCGGAGGTTGCCCTCAAGCACCGCGGTGTTGTCCTTTTGAAAGGCTTCCCGTTCATAGTCCTCGCGAGCAAAGGCCTTCACCAGGCGCACGCCGGCGATGTTTTCCTGGGTGCGGGTGTTCAATACCGCGTTTTGCTCGCGCACCTCGGTATGCGCCGGGCGGATATGGTGGTGCAGCCGCCAGGCCACCAGGGCGATCGGCGGGCAGAAGGCCAGCATGATCAGCGTCAGCTGCCAGCTCATCAGGCTCATGCCCACCAGCGCCAGCACAAACATCATCAGGTTTTCCAAAACGCCCAGGACGCCGGAGACGATCAGCATGCGCACGCCCTCGATATCGCCCGTCATCCGGCTCATGATTTCGCCGATGTGGTTTTCATCATAAAAGGCGTAGGGCAGTTCCTGCATATGCCGGTAGATACCGGTTCGCAAGTCGTACACCACGCCTTGGGATACATCTTCAATTAGCATACCGCGGATATACATCATCACGCCGCGTACAGCCGTCATCGCGATCAGCGCCGCGCTGAGTTTGAGCAGCAGCGCCATGTCGCGGTTTGGTAGCACATCGTTGACGACACCCTTGGTGATGTAGGGCACCACCATTCTCAGCGCCGTTAACAGCGTGACCAGGAGGATACTGACGATCAGCTTGCCGCGGTAGGGTTTCAACCACTGGGAAATTCGTCGGTATGTGTCCATTTCCGCCTCCGTGAAACAGGCTCGAATCCCCTGTTTCGCAGGTGTTACCATACACCCAATTGCTGCGGATGTAAAGGGGGTTCGGGGTAAAAATTGTGAAGGAAAGGTTGAATTTCGTCCATCCCATATCTCTGTTCTAAGGGGCAAGGATATGGTATAGTGCTGTGGAAGGTGAGGCGAAAAGTATGGCTACACTGATGGATATGACCATGGAGGAGCTGCTCGCGCCGGAGGGTTACGCCTGCAGCTGCGGGCGCACGCATCGCGCCGGGCTTTTGATGCTGAAAATCGGCAGCGGCGCGCTGCGCTTTCTGCCGGAAGCGCTCAAGCTGCTCCAGTGCAAAAAGCCCTTTGTTTTTTGCGATGAAAACACATACAAGGCCGCGGGCTACCGGGTGGAAGCGGCGCTCAAGCAGGCGAACGCGCCCTTTGCGCTGTTTCAGTTCCCGCAGGCGCACGTTGAGCCGGATGAACATGCCGTGGCGCAGCTGGCGGCGGCGATGGACGCGGACTGCGATCTGATACTGTCCGTAGGCTCGGGCGTGATCACGGATTGCGGCAAGGTGCTTGCCCAGCAAAAGGGGCTCAGGCAGCTGGCGGTTGCCACCGCGCCGTCGATGGACGGGTATGCCTCCAACTCCTCGTCGATGATCTATCACCGCGTCAAGGTCTCGGCGTACAACGCCTGCCCGCAGGTGATCCTCGCGGATACCGATGTTTTGAAAACCGCGCCCGACCGCATGCTGCGGGCCGGGCTTGGCGACATGCTGGCCAAGTCGATCGCGCTATGCGAATGGCGGATTTCCCATATCGTGACCGGGGAGTACTACTGCGCGGAGATCGCCGGGCTGATGCGCAAATCCCTCAACAAGATTGTCGATGCCGCGCCTAAGCTGCTTGCCCGTGATGAGCAAGCGCTTGAGGCCGTAGCGGAAGGGCTGGTGCTTTCGGGGCTGGCCATGGCCTTTGCCGAGGTTTCACGCCCGGCATCCGGCCTGGAGCATTATTTTTCGCACCTGTGGGAGATGTTTGCGCTTCTGGGCGGCGAAACGCCGGAGCTGCACGGGCTGCAGGTGGGCGTGGGCACCGCGCTGACACTGAAAATTTTGGAACGGCTGCAAACCATGCGCCCGGATGCGCAAACCATGGCGCAGTCGGTGGCCGCGTTTAACGAAGCCGCCTGGGAACGCGATGTGCGCCGGGTGTTCGGCGTTGTGGCGGACGAGCTGATCGAAAAAGAGAAAACCCTCTGGCACAAGAACGATCTCAATGCCCGCAGGGAGCGCTTCAAGCGCATTGAAGAGCACTGGGACGAGATTCTTGCCATCATGGCGCAGGAGCTTCCCGGCGCGGACGAAACCATCGCGCTCATGCTGTCCCTGGGCCTGCCCACAACCCCCGGCGAGGTGGGCGCTACCCCGCAGCAGGCACGCGACGCGTTTTTGCACTCCCGCGATATCCGCGACAAGTACCTGACCAGCTCCATGCTCTGGGATATGGGCCTGCTTGATGAATTTGCGCAGGATGAGCTGCTGGGAATATCACCGAAATAACGCTGGCGCAGGGATTATGCTTCATACACAAAAAAGACCGCGCACTGCGCGGTCTTTTTGATGAAATCAAATACTAGCAGGGCTATCCTTTTGCTCTCTACTCGATCGCCGTCAGCAGCAGCAGTTCAAAGTAGGGGTAGGACTCGGTGGAGGCAGCCTCGCCGCCTGCGGACTGGCCCTCGTCGCCGGAGACGGACATGCCCACCGACTTTCCATACATCATCAGCCGGGAACCGATCTCGTAGGCGGGTTCTTCGCTGGCGATCACAAGGATGAAGTCCGAATAGGTGCTGCCGCTTTTACGCAGCGCCATTTTGTAAATCCAGTCGCTGCCGGACTGTACGACCTCCAGCAGGTAGCTCTTGTACACAATGGTGCGGCCGTCGTAGCGGGCGATATCCTGTACGAGCGTATCGTAGCTGGGGGTTACGGCATCGGCCTTGATGCGGCTGATCATATCCTCGGCAGTCCAGTTGCGCGAAAACGTGATGGGGATGCGGCGGTCGGCCAGGCCCTTTTTGGAAAAGACCAGCAGCACCTCGTAAATTCCCTCGTCCTTGGTGCTGATCTCAACGGAGAATCTGCCGTCGGTTGCTACTTTCTTGGTATCGACCGCTTCATCGTTGACGAACACCTGTATCTCGGCGCGGGGTTCCGCCGAGCCAAGGATGGTCAGGCTATCGGAGCCGACGTTCTCGGGAACCTGGGTGTCGATATTCACGGCCAGCAGGGTGCGCGAATAGGTTGTCGAGGGGAATATGATTTCCGCAACAACCTCCCCGTTGTATTCGGCCTCAAGCGTGGTAAGGAAAACGCCCTCGCGGGGGAGCTCGATGGGGATTTTGAAGCTGCCGGATTTGGTGAGCTCAACCGTGTTGAGGATTTTATCGGAATAGTTCATGCCCATGGTGACCGTGGTAAACTTTACGCCTTTGGCTGCCGTGCCGCTGATGGTGAACGAAGCCGCGTTGGTCTCCTGGGGCGGCGGCTGGGCGATGTTGATCTGCGCCTGGGCCTTGGCCGGGAGCGGCATGACGGTGACGAACTCAAAGCTGTCCCAGATCTTGTTCAGGGCGTAGTTGTCCTTGGAGTTTGGCTTGCGGCCGTAAACTTGCATATCGAAGGTGATCTCGTAGCCGTTGCGTATCGTGCGGCGCATATAGCCGCGGTGGTCGATCTCGCCGTACTTGCGCATGATGTATTCCAGGATCAGAAACCGTCCGCTGTCGGTATGCTTCCAGTTGGATGTGGAAAAGGTATACCCCTGCGAGGTGTACTCGTTATCCGGGTAGAAGCTCGTGCGGTAGGTGCCGCGGTAATCGCTGGTCTGCTCGTTAACGTCAAACACCAGCAGGGTGTCTTCGGATTGCGTGGCGATCAGCTCAAAGCGCCGGTCGGTGACCTCCTGGTCCCAGGCCTGCAACAGCACGCCGCGCTTGAGCATATCGTTGACCGTCTCTTCGGAGGTGACGCCCTGCCCGGACAGCCACTCGGCATAGGTGGCAATGTTGTCCGGTGTGATCACAACGTAGGTCTCGGGGATATCCACCGTTGCCATCAGCGAATCAAGCACATAGGTTTGCGCCTGAGCGGCGGCGGAAATAAAAATCAACGACAATGCAAGTACAATGCCGATCAGCCATTTGCGCATATTGCACCTTCCTTTGAGCGTGGGTCCGGAAACGTTCGAATCTGCCCTATCTTACCATAAAATACCGGAAAAGCGCAACACGGCAGGCGTTATGGCACCTGATTATTACATTTGGAAATCTGCGGCAGGATCCCAGCCGCAGGGCTCAGCCGTTGCCGGGGGAAAAGTTTGCAGCGGGCATATACCCCGCGATGCCGTCTAAGGTAATCACGTGCAGCCAGTCGTCGCCGACGATGCCGATCACAAAGATCACATTGCGCCCCGCGCCCCGGTCGTAGGATATTCCCGCAAGCGCGCTTTCCGTGTCCGGGGCTGTATAAATGTTGAGCGGCTCACCGGCGAGCGATTCTTTGATATACTGCACCGGGAACGCGGTCAACACGTTGAACATATCTTGGCCGATGGCAAGGTAATGCTTCATCATAAAGCCGTCCACGCCCGCGACGGTGACCCGCGCCCAATCGCCCAGATCCTCCTGGATATATACGGGCGTACCGTTGTAGTACTTTCCCTTGGATGCGGCGTCGGTGTCCGGCGCTTCGCGCAGGTGCAGGCGGTCGGCGGGATTTTCATTGTTCACCAGGGCGTATCCGTCGATGTTGAGCGTTTCCTGGGCGTTTTCCAGCTCCGGCGGGTACTTGTGCGGATCGAAATCCGCAAGCGCGGGGGATGTGTTTTGCGCGTACAGCACGCGCCCTGCCCCGATATACTGCTCCAGCAGCCAATAGCGCATACACAGGTAGGTGCTCCTGCCCTGCACATAGCGCAAACGCCACGTGCCGCTATAATCAGGCTCGAAACAATACAGCAGCGCTTCGGAATACGCAAGGGTGACCGATGCGTATCCCGCGATGAGCGAAGGCTTGATTCCGTTCATCTCCGGCAAACCAATGCATTCCGCCTGCAAACCATATTGATCACCCTGGGCTTTGAAGATGCGCAGGCTTCTGGTGCCGTTCTGCTCCTGGGTGAGGATGTACCAATATCCATCGTCGACTGCGATGGCCTGCACAAGGGCGGAGTCCTCTAGCACGTAGCGCAGTGCTGCGGGCAGGTCCTCCTGCGGCATGGAGATGGACGGGTCCCAGGCTGCCGCCGGCAGCGCGGACAGGCAGAGCAGGATGAGGATGATGACCGACAGGATGCGTTTCATCGCAAGCCCTCCGTTTTGGCGTGTTTGCGGGGTGTGTTCCTTTATGTAACGCGCGGCAATGCAAAATCCCTGCATGCGGGAGCATTTTCCGGCAGCAGAAATCCCCGCGCCTGCGGTTGCCGCTGGAATGCCGAGTATGGTATACTGGGCGCACATCAATGTGATAAAGGGGGCGGGGGAAATGGCGCTGTTTGACGCGGATGCCGCAGGCGTTCTTTGGGATAGCATCGCGCTGCCCAATGCCTTCATTATTGAGTACATGCCCACCGCGCCCGAAAACTATGTGAAGGTCTACATTTACGGGCTGATGTACGCGCGTTTTTCCTGCGCGGGCGATGGGCTGACGGTCGCGGCCTTGGCCAAGGAGCTTGGCATGGAGGAAGCGGATGTGCTTGCGGCCCTGCAATACTGGGAGCGGGCGCGGCTTGTTTCCCGCACGCAGGATAAGCCGCCGCGCTATACCTACCTAAACGTACAGCAGGCCATGATGGGGCGGCAGGCCGCTCCGGTAGACGACAAGTATATGGAATTTGCCCAGGCGCTGTACGCCATTTTCGGCGACCGCCGCAAGCTGCACGGCGGCGAAACCCAGCTGTGTTACGAGTGGGTGGAGCAGCTCGGCCTGCCCAGCGAGGTGGTGCTGTTGCTTGTGCAGCATCTAGCGTTTACGCGCGGGGTGAACTTTTCCTTCAAGGCCGCCCAGAAGGTGGCGCTGGAGATGAAGGAACGCAATATCGTACGCCTGGAGGACGCGGAGCAGTTTTTCGCCCGCAGCTCCGCCGCGTGGGACGGCACAAGGAAAATCCTGCGCCGGATATCCAAATTCCGTCCGCCGACGACCGATGAAATCGATCTCTACCTGAAATGGACGAAGGAATGGGGCTTTGCGCCCAAGGCTATCGAAACCGCCTGCGCGGAGATGACCGGCGGAGACCCAAGCTTTAAATACCTGGACAGCATTCTGCGCGGCCTGCACGAGCGCTCTGGCCGCAAGGAAACCTCCTCGGCGCAGCTGGAAAAGCAGCTGAACCGGGAAAAGGAACAGAGCGCCGACATCCGCGAGGTGCTGAGCGCCGCCGGGCTCAAAATCAGCCCCAACCACCCGACCATCAAGGAAAGCTACCAGAAAATGATTTCCATGGTCAACCACGACGCCGTGGTGATGGCCGCCAGGGAAATCAGCCGGTCCCGGAAAAACCAGTCCGTGCAGAAGCTGGAAGAGCTTGTGGAAAAGTGGCACCAGAAGGGCATCAAAACTGCGGACGACGTGCAGGAGCACCTGTCGCTGGTGAAGCAGCAAAACGCGTTCCTGCAAACCCTGTTTGCGGCCATGGGCGCGGAGCTCAGCCCCTCGCCCGCCGACCGGGAGCTGTTGCGCAAGTGGCGCGGGGACTGGGCCTTTTCCGACGAGGTACTCCGCGAGGTCGCCGGATATTCGCAGGGGAAAACCGCGCCGATGGCGTTTATGAACAAGGTGCTGGAAGGCTGCTTCAAGAAGGATCTCAAGTCGCTGGCCGCCGTGCGCAAGGCGCACGAGGAGCACGGGCAAAGCTACCAGGCGCCCGCCAAGAAGCGCGGCAAAACCGTGATCGAGCAGCAGTACAGCCAGCGGGAGTACGATCCCAAAGATTACGACGGCCTGACGCCAGAGGAAATAGAGGAGGCGCTCAAGTATGACGCGTGACCGGATGATCGCCGTTTTGCAGGATGAATATGCAGCGCGGCGCGACAAAAACCTGGCCGCCTATGACGAGCGCGTCGCCGGCATCTGCGAGCAGGTTCAGGGGCTGGAAGCCCTGCTCAACACACGCCGCACGATGATCATGTCCGGCATCCGCAACGCCTTTTACCCCAACCGCAAAAACGAGGGCGCGAACCAGGGCATGACCAACGCCCTGCAGGACCTGAACAAAAAAATCAACGCGCTGCTTAAGGAAAACGGGTTCAAGCCTTCGGTGCTCGACCCCATCTACACCTGCCCCGTCTGCCGCGACGAGGGCTTTGTGTACGATCCATCCCGCCGCATGTGCGATTGCTTTGAAACAGAGCTCAACTGCCGTATGCTCCGGGAGCTGGGGCTGAACGCGGAGCAGACCTTTGAGAATTTCGATCCCGAAACCTTCGCCAAGGCCGAGCCCGCGCCCGTCAGCCAGCGGCAGATGATGCTGCGCAACCGCGACGTGTGCGAGGGCTATGCCGACGTGTTCCCGGATACCCCGTTTTACGATTTGCTGTTTACCGGCCAGAGCGGGCTTGGCAAAACCTACCTGATGCACGCCATCGCCCACCGGGTGACCGCGCGTGGCTTTACGGTAGAATACCTGAGCGCGTTCAAGCTGCTGGACATCATGCGCAGGTCGTACTTTGAAAACAACAACGCCATGCTCGACGCGCTGATTCAGGTGCCGATGCTCCTGATCGACGATCTGGGCACCGAGCCCTTAATGGAGAATATCACCGTTACCCAGCTTTTCAACCTCTTGAACGAGCGGCAAAACCGCGGCAGGCACACGGTGATCTCCACCAACCTCACCATTCCCGAGCTCAAGGCCCGCTATACCGAGCGCATCGCCAGCCGCCTTTTGGACGAAAGCCGCTGCAAGACCCTGAAATTCATCGGCAGCGACGTGCGCCCGACGCTCAAGAACAAAGCCAAATGAACATTCAGATTTATGTCACCAAGGGCAACCCCGACGTGCTCAAGGCCGAGCGCTTTTTCAAGGAGCGCAAAATTCCCGTGCAGCGCATCGACATCAAAAAGCACAAGCCCGGCCGCCGCGAGCTGGAGCTTTTCGCCCGCGCCGCAGGCAGCGCCCGCGCCCTGGTGGACCGCCAGGGCATGAAAGCGCTGGAGCGCCCCGTCGCCCACATGACCGACGATAACCTCATCCTCTCCGAGCTCCAAAACGACCCCATGGCGCTCCTCAGCCCCATTGTGCGCAACGGCCAGAAGATCACGGTCGGGGTGGATGAGCAAGCATGGTTGCAGTGGATCAAGGAGAACAGCTGAATCCTGTTGTGCATTGCACAATTTTCATGGATATGATACTGTTGTGCCCTCTGGGCGGTCGCGTTTGCGGTCGCGCCCGGAAGGTGCGGCAGATTTGCGCGCAGAGACCCGCAGACATAGCAGCGCTATTTCAAGCGGTCGATAGGCGCATAGATGCCGTGCGTTATGGGTGCAAACGTGAATGTTGACCGGCCAAGAGGACACAATTATATAATTGGAGGAGATCCCAATGAAAAAATTCTCTCAGTTTACTGTCAAAGACCTTGCTATCGCCGCCGTGATCGCCGCGCTGTATGCTGCGCTTACGGTGGTTTTTGCACCCATCAGCTACGGCGTGGTGCAGTTCCGCATTGCCGAAGCGTTGACGCTTCTGCCCATCCTGTTCCCGCAGGCCATTCCGGGGCTTGCGGTAGGCTGCCTGGTAGCCAACCTCGTGGGCGGCTTTGGCATTTGGGATGTGGTGTTCGGCACGCTCGCGACCCTGATCGCCGCCCTGCTCACCTACAGGCTGCGTAAAAATATTTGGTTTGCCGCCGCGCCGCCGGTGCTGGTCAACGCGGTTATCGTCAGCCTTTTGTTGCATTTCGTGCTGGAACTGCCCCTGCTCCCCACCATGGGCACGGTGGGGCTGGGGCAGCTGGCGGTGGTGTATGTGCTGGGCATCCCGCTGATGCTTGCGCTGTCGCGGGTGCCTGCTTTTCGCAATTTCACGGACAAAGTGCAAAAGAAATAATCAGTCCTCGTCGTTATCCTCCTGATCGAGGTGCTTCTCAATCGTGTCGATCACGGTGCGGAGCACCTTGATGCGCGCGTATTCCTTATCGTTGGCTTCCACCACGGTCCAGGGGGCGTTGGCGGTATGGGTGCGCTGGAGCACCTCGTCGACGGCCTGCTCGTAGCGCGGCCATTTGTCGCGGTTGCGCCAGTCCTCGTCGGTCAGCTTCCACTGCTTTTCGGGATCGTCCTTGCGGTCATTGAAGCGCGCAAGCTGGGTGGCCTCGTCAATCTGGAGCCAGAACTTGCACAGAATGCCGCCCGCGTCCGTCCACAGCTTCTCAAAACGGTTGATCTCCTCGTAGGCGCGCTGCCATTGCGGCTGGGTGCAGAGCCCTTCCACGCGCTCCACCATCACCCGCCCATACCAGGTGCGGTCAAAAATCCCGATGTGCCCCTTGGGCGGCAGCGCCTGAAAGAAACGCCACAGATAATGGTGGCTCAGCTCCACGGGCGTGGGCGCGCTGACAGGCGTTACCGTAAAGCCGCGCGCATCCAGCGCCGAGCACAGGCGGCGGATAGCGCCGCCCTTGCCCGCGGCGTCCCAGCCTTCAAACGCGGCGACCAGCGGGATGCCCTTGCGGTAGAGCTTTTCCTGCAGCTTTTTGAGCTTCTTGGTCAGCTTCTTGAGCTCATCCTTGTAGTCGGCTTCCAGCTGCTGGTCCAGCTCAATCGCCCGCAGCGGCCGGAACCCAAGCGACGCGAGGGGGGAAAGGTTGGGAAGCATCGGCACATCCCACGGGCGCAGGTTGGCTTCCTGCTCCCGCAGCGCGTCCTGAAACGCACGGATGACCGTTTCGTAAATCTCACGCCTGCAGGCTTTCAGGTCGGTCGCGTCCAGAATATGCCAGGGCGCGCCTTTTAGGTTGGTGATGGACATCAGGTTGTCCATCTCCTTCATATACTCGTCGTACCGCTTGTTTTGCTCATGGTCCTGATCCACCACATGCCAGGCGGTCGATTTTTTGCTTTCCATTTTTTTCAGGCGGTCGTACTGCTCCTGCTGGGAGATATGCAGGAAGAACTTCAAAATCAACGTACCGTCGCAGATCAGCTGGCTTTCCATGCCGATGATCTCGTTGAGCCGCTGGGGCAGAATCTCTGGAATGTCGTCCTCGTGCGCTATGCAGGTTTTGTTCAGCTCGCCGTACCAGCTGGAGCAAAACAGCGCGATGTTGCCCTTTTTGGGCATGTTCGTCCAGTAGCGCCACATGGGAGGATAAGCCTCCTCCACACAGTTGGGCGTGCGGATGGGGTGGGTCTGGTACCCGCGCGAATCCAGCCCCTCAATCAGCATGCCAAGCATGGCGCCCTTACCCGAAGCGCTCAAGCCCTCCAGTACGATCACCACGGGGATTTTCGCATCGCGGATCTTTTGCTGCAGCGCCATTAAATCTTTGCGCAGGTCGCCCATGCTGCGTTTGGGCTCGGGCGAGGGGATCTGGGGCGGCTGCCCGCCGGATATCCCCGCGTTCAAGGCGCTGGCGAAGATGGACTTCATCAGCTCCATCATGTGTACCTGCTCGTCTGTGGGCCGGTACGAGGTCGGGGGCTTTTGCGCCGGCTTTGGCGGCTCGTCGCCTAAGTCCGGTTCCTCGTCCTCGTCTGTTTCCGGTTCGTCCGGCATCTGCGGCAGGGGTTCTGGTATGGTTTCGATCGGTGCCTGCGGCAGCGGCTCCATAACCTGTTTCGGGGCGGGAGCAGGCGTTACCGGCGGCGCGGGAAAAAAAGCATCGTCGTCCTCGTCGCTATCCTCCGCGTCGGAGAACAGGTCGTCGACTGGCTTGATCTGTGCTGTTTTGGGCAGGGAGAACAGGTTGTCGTCGTCGTCATCGTCCGGCAAAACGGACGCCATTGCCTGCTTGGGCGGCGTAACCGGCTCGCTTTCCTGCCTGGCGGCAGCGGGCGGCGCGGCGGGACCATCCGCCGCTTTGCGCAGGGGTTTGAACAGCGCGGCATTGTCCAGCGGCTTGAGGTGCAAATCAGATTGTAAACCCTGGTCGCCCATATCGGTGCTCCCTTCGTGGTTCCTGCATAGCGTATTCTGTACACAGGCGGCGCACTCCTGCTTGTGTTACGATACGCTCCATGTTACAATTCTACCATATTCAGGGCGTTTGGGAGGAAAAAAATATGAAAGCATTGCTTGTTGGCGGAACCGGCACGATTTCTACGGCTGTCTCCGCGCTGCTTGTGGAACAGGGCTGGGAGCTGTACCTGCTCAACCGCGGAAACCGCGGCGCACTCGTGCCGGAAGGCGCGCATGTGATTACCGCGGATATCAGCGATATGGACGATGTGGAGGACAAGCTATCCGGTATGCACTTTGATGTGGTCGCGGATTTTATCGCGTTTACGACCGATCATGTCAGGCGCGATATCGAGCTGTTTGAAGACCTCTGCGACCAGTACATCTTCATTTCATCGGCATCGGCGTATCAAAAACCGCTGTCCAATCCCGTAATTACCGAATCAACCCCGCTGTTCAACCCCTATTGGGAGTACAGCCGCAATAAAATCGCCTGCGAAAAAAAGCTGATGAAGGCGTACCGCAAAACGGGATTCCCCATCACCATCGTGCGTCCAAGCCACACCTACGGCGATACCTCCGTGCCGCTGGCCGTGCACGGGCGGGAGGGCAGCTACTCGGTGATCGAGCGCATCCGCCAGGGCAAGCCTGTGATTATCCATGGCGACGGCAGCTCGCTTTGGACCATGACGCACAATACGGATTTCGCCAAGGCCTTCTGCGGGCTGATGGGCAATATACATGCCATCGGCGAAACCTACCAGATCACCAGCGACGAGAGCCTGACCTGGAACCAGATTTACGAGATCATCGCCTCGGCGCTGGGTGTGGAGCTGCACGCCGTTCACATTCCCACCGATATTCTGGCTGCCTGCTCGGCGGAGTTTTACGGCGGCATCAAGGGCGACAAGGCGCATACCGTGATTTTCGACAACACCAAAATCAAGCGCGCCGTGCCCGGCTTTACCGCCACCGTGCGCTTTGACCAGGGTGTGCGCAGAACGCTTGATTACGTCCTCAGCCATGCCGAGTGCCGCAAGCCCGATCCCGCCTTTGACGCCTGGACGGACGAGATGATCGACCGCTACCAAAAGACAGCGGACAAGCTTCCCGCGCTGCCGTATTAGTGCCTTATTGACACATGTTCGCATGACCGCGCAACGGTCATCGTTTGTCGCTTTTTGCGCCATGCTGTGTTGCTTTCGCTCGAAATACCTCCAGTATTCCTTCGCAAAAGCGCCGTGCCTGACACAAAAATCACCGAAAAGCTGGCAGTTGTGAGTCCAGTGAACACGCATCAAACGGCCATAGCGAAATTCTATAATATTCAAGGGAACCCGCTTGCATTCCAAATACAGGTTGTGCTATAATTCCTAAGCTGACCCCGCAAGGGTCGGCGCAAGCACGGGGCATTAGCACAGTTGGTAGCGCGCTACATTCGCATTGTAGAGGTCAGGAGTTCGAATCTCCTATGCTCCACCAAAAAGAAGCGTTGATAAACGCTTCTTTTCTTATATCAGGAGATTCGAACTCGAAAGGGCTGGCGCTGTAAAGAATACAACCCAATGCGGTTGTTTTCGGGTGTCAGCGTGAGGGAGGAACGACCGAGCGGGTAGCGCGCGAAGCGAGTGGCGAATCTCCTACGCTCCACAGGGCTTGGCGATATGTTGGAGCCTTTATTTGATATTACAGATTATTCGTTTGAGAACGCGTTGGTTAGGTGCTATAATAAAACCGGGGTTAGTTACGATGAAGAAAACACAGAAGTATTTGGTGGCATATTTAGATTTATTAGGTACAAAACACCAAATTGAAACAGATGACAATTGCGATTTACTTAATATCGTTAGTAGTTGCTATGAAAATGTCATTCGCACATTGAGCACTATCATGCCAATATCGGGAATTGAGGATTGTAAGATTAAGGTATTTTCTGACAATATTATTGTGGCAATACCGAGCGATACAACTCAAAGGGACGATCATCATCCAATTATTGCATTGAATAGGATTGGACCTGCGGTCAGATATTTACAAAGAGAATTTCTTAATAAGAAAATCCTAATAAGAGGCGGCGTTACATATGGGCAACTATATATTGATGATGTTTTTGTTTGGGGTAAAGCGTTAATAGATGCATATTCTCTTGAAAGTACTATAGCGAAATATCCCCGTATTGTTATTGATCAAAGTATTGTTGAATTGAAAGGCCTAGTGCTCTTTGATGATCAATCGCTTGATTTCCTATCTATAAATAAAATAAAGAAAGATTATGATGGCGAGTTTTTCTTTGATTACTTGAATTATCCGCGAGACGTCAAAACACGGGCACTGATTGATAGTTCATTAGATGATATAAATATGAGAATAGAATCTGAAACCAAGAAAGATGTACTCGAAAAATATATTTGGCATAGGAACTATCTATTATCATGTAATAATGTCAGTGAAATAAGTGAGTAGATATAACTTTTGTTTATGTCAAACAACAATCTCGAACTCGCTGAAAAATACATAGTTGTTCTTATTTGGGTTCATTTGATCTACCATTCGCACCAAGAAAATGTCTGTGAAACCATTGTGTAGAAAAGATAGAAGAATGCCATGTTATTGTTGCCTGAAACAAAGATACTCGTTACTGTTTTTCCTCCGGGAGGGTATCGAACCTTTGGACGCGCTCCAGGTCGTGATCCCAGTTCGCCCGATGGGAATAGAAGATGTGCGCCTGCGGCCGCAGGGGGACGTCGGTGTCCAGGCAGCCCGCAGGTACCGCCAGCAGCGTTCCGTCCAGCTGCAGATTGGGTAGGGCGGAGCCGCAAATGGAGCAGAAGCTTTTGATGTGGCCTTCCTGAAGGTAGTTGAAGGTTTGCACCTTGTCCTCGCCGGACAGCCAGCGCAGGGCGGCCGTTGACGAGAACAGATTGGCCGCATGGGCCGAGCCCGTGTCCTTGCGGCAGCGCTCGCAATGGCACAGATAGAAGCTGTCAAAATCGCCTTCAATTGCAAACGTGACCGCGCCGCAAAGGCATGAACCTGTATGTGTCAACTGAACATCACTTCCGGAGCTGTTTTTGGGTTGCTGTGCCTGCACAAAGAATCAACCCGATACAGGAAATGGTATCATCGCAGCACGCCGCAAGTCAAGGTGGCGGCGCGGTGCACACCCGGTATATTCAGCGCTCACCCGGCAAGCACAGTAAGGAAATCAGGCCATCCCCGCGATCAGCAAACCGAATACGGCCCCGTAAATGCTGGAAATGTAGGGGTTGGAGGTAATCGGGCAGGAGCCCGAGGAGCACCCCACCAGTTTGTAATACAAATATCCAAGCCCCCCGCCGATGACCGCGCCAATGATGTATCCAAGCATGATGATCCCTCCGCACATTTGTTCCATGGTACAAAAGTACCATAGCGCACCCGGCCGATTGGGTCTGTGATGAGGTCACAAAACGTGGGGGTTCAGTATGCCCGCGCTGCCTGGGGCAAGCAACAATGATGCGGTTTGCTGTATGGCATCGCTCGCTTTCTCCGCGTGTGTTTCGCCCGGCGGTTTTGTTGACAGGCTATAATGGCACCCCTATACTGAAACGGAACCCGGAGGGAAACGCTTTGTATTCGCTTTGCCGGGGATGTTTCCGCCATTGCCTATCGAAAGAGCTGTTTGTATGATTGAGATCATTTTCATCTCGGCAGTTGTGCTTGTCGGCGTCGTCGGCCTGCTGCTGCTGCCCAAACTTCTGCCGGATCACGACCGCCTGCTTGGCAGGGTCAAGGTCGTTTTATTGCTCCTGTATATCCTGGTCATCCTGTACGAAACGCTTCTGTCCCGCTCGATTACGGGTTATGCCAGCTACAAGCTTTCCCTGTTCTGGTCGTACCGCCGGGCGCTGTCGCTGTACCAGGGCAGCGATGGCTGGCGGCTTTTGATTACAGACAGCGCGCTTCTCAAGCAGATTATCCTGAACATCTTGTTGTATATTCCCTTTGGGTATTTGCTGCCCTTCGCGCGGCCAAGGCTTGCAAAACCGAAACGCGCGTCCTCGCGGTTTTCCGTGATTCGGGTGCTTGGAAAGTTTCCGTGGACCATCGTTCTAATCGGAACCCTGTTCAGCGTGGGGATCGAGATCGCCCAGCTGTTTTTCCGGCTTGGGCTATTTGAGCTGGACGACATCTTCAACAACACGGTCGGGTGCCTGCTCGGCGTTATTCTGTACCAGCTTCTGCTAAGACCCGGAAGCAAAAAAACAGACCCGGCCTGAAGCGGCGGGTCTGTTTGATTTTTCTGTTTTACTTTGCTTGTAAGGCTGTTCAGCGGCCGCTTGCGTTGCGGTCGGCTGCCTCGGCAATGGCCTTGCGCTTCATCATTTCCTTATACTGGTGCATGTTCTCTTCGGCGCGGACGATCATGGTCTTGAAGGTCAAATCGTCGGGCTCGTACTGCGATACGCCGAGGGAGTAATCCGAGTACCCCTCAAAGGCCTTCATATCGCGGCTGACCAGGGGCTTGATGCGCGCAAACATCTGCTGTGTTTCCACGGTGTCGGCATAGGGGCAGACCAGGATGAACTCATCGCCGCCCCAGCGTCCCCAGGAGTCCGTTTCGCGGATCTTGGAGCCGATGCTTTTGGCAAACGCTTTGAGAACCTCGTCCCCGGCCTCCTGGCCGAAGGAGGAGTTGATTTTCTGAAAGTTGTTCAGGTCGATCATCGTGACCGAGAAGGTTTTGAAATAGCGCTTCGCCCGCTCGAACTCGTGCTTTAAAATGTCTTCGATCTTTTTTCTGCTGTAGATTGCCGTCAGCGCATCGGCTTCAGGGTTTTGCGGCGGCAATACTTGCGGCTGCGGCATAGCCTGCATCGGCGGTGCCACTGGCGCAGGTGTGGGCACTTCGACTACTGCTTCCGGCTGCACCGCGGCGGGTACTGTCGCTGGTATTACTTCCGGCTTTGCGGCGGCAGTCTTTTCAGGCGTATCTAGTTTCGGCTCCGCCGCAGCAACCGCCGGGGCGGGTTCGGGCTTTGGCAACAGGAAGGCGTCCAGCTGCTCGGCCAGATCGTCCTCGATAGCGTCGCGCAAATCGGACAGAATATTCGCATACACGGGCTTTAACTTCTTGCCCGGATAGTGCAGCACACAAATGACCCCAAACAGCGCTTCGTCCGGCCATTGCACCGGCAAGCCGAAGCACGTCGTCAGGGATGCGGCGCCCGCCTGGGATCCGCCCTCGCCGTTGTTGGTGATGAGCAGCCCCCGGGTACCGGAATCGGTAATCAGGTACAGGCCGCTGGCCATAAGGGGATCCATATTGACCTGCGCCGGATGCTCGCTTTTGAGCAACGTGCTGACCGAACCGGGCTGGACCTGCAGGATCAGCGCGACGGTTTGATCGGTTTCCATGGCGAGCAGATTGAGCTTGCTCTGCCACTGCGCAAAAACCGCCGGATCGACGGCCGGTTTTCCGGCGTCGGTCATCGCAAGCTCCCGCAGAGAATGTTCTTCCCGTAGAAAGGCCGCATACTTCTTTTTCATGACGTTCTTTTCCTTGGTTCAATCTGTGAAACGCTGTGGATTGTCGCCGGGCCTCACGGGGCGTGCGCAATGCTCCAAAGGCGCAGCCGAAAGGCCGGGGTCTCACAAGATTATAACAAACACTTATCATTTTGTAAACACTTTTGTAATATATTTATTCGTAGTTTAGTAACATTCTTGGGTATTCTGATGATTGCAGCCCTGTATAGGCCGGAATACCCGCCGGGTGCTCCGCTGAACAGCCGGATGCGGTGGATTTTGAGCCTTCGCCTGGGATTGCGAAGGCGTATGTTGCCAGCTTCGTTGACTTGCCATACCCGTGATGATATAATCAGCCTGACTATTTATGCATGTTTCAGCGGCGCTTGCCCGCGTCATCCCGAAGAATACAGGCCTCAGCCGCAGAGCAGCCGGATTGATGGTTCTTGAAATAACGGAAGGAGCCCGGCGATGTTCAAACGCTGGAATCTGCAAAACGCCGACCGCAAGACCGTGTATATGATTTCGTTGATCAGCATCATCCTTCTGGTTGTCGTCGTTGTGGTCATCGCCCTGGTCGCGCAGGATTTGGAGAAAAGAAGCCAGACCCTCGGCGCGTATGGCGACTTGAGCCAGCGCTTTGGCGAGGTACCGGCCGTGGAATACAAGGGTGGGTTCTATCGTCCTTACGAAAAGCTCACCACCATCCTCGTGATTGGTGTCGACCGCTACTCAAGCCAGACAAACCTTGGCGTCACCTACCGCAACGGCGGCCAGGCCGACTACCTGGAGCTGCTGGTTATCAACGAAGAAACCCAAACCATTACCCCCATCCTGATCGACAGGGACACCATGACCAAAATCACCATCCTGGGCGTTCTGGGCGACGAGACCGGCACGCGTGTCGTGCAGATTTGCCTCTCCCACGGCTTTGGCGACGGAAAAGAACAAAGCTGCCTGCTCACGGTGCGGGCGGTCAGCTGGCTTTTGAACGATATTGACATTGATTACTACATCTCCATGGATATGGACGGCATTCCGGCCCTGAACGACGTACTGGGCGGCGTGACCGTCACCCTGGAGGACGATTTCTCCGCTTTGGACCCCGCCATGACCCTTGGCACTACCCTGACGCTGCAGGGCATGCAGGCAGAATACTTTGTACGCGGCCGCATGTACATCGGCGCGGGCACCAACCAGGCGCGCATGGACAGGCAGCAGGTGTTCATGGATGCGCTGGGCGGAAAGCTTTCGCAGCGCCTTGGCGAAAGCGAGAACGCCGCGTTTATCAACGGCCTGCTGGATGTGCTCGACCCCTACCTGCTGACGGATATGAGCCGCGGCCGCATGATTAACGAGGCCTGGAACACCAGAGACTTTGTGCAGCTTGATCCCCTGCGGCTGGACGGCGAGTACGTAAACGGCGCGTACGGATTCAAGGAATTCCATGCGGACGAGGACGCGATCAGCGATCTGATGATGCAGGTATTTTACCATCCGGTAGAACCGGAAACCCAAAGCTAAACCTGCTGTCCACAAACGGCGCAATATGCTATACTATGGTTTCGAGAGGAGTGAAAACAATGACGAAAAGAACGATTAGCTTCTTCCTTGCGCTTGCGCTAATCATTGTTGCTTTTTCCGCGATAGCGGAATCCTCCAGCATGACAGAGAACAGCCAGAATCAACCCGGCGGTACCGATGAGTCGCCAGACTTGAGCGTAACGCTCGGCAACCTGAATCAGGTAACAGAAATCGTACAAAATACAGGCCAGTCGCCCACCATGAGCATGACGCTTGGCAACCTAAACCAGGTCACTGGCACGGGGCAATCGCCCACCATGAGCATGACGCTTGGTAACCTCAACCAGGTGACCGGAACCAACACCGCGCAGGTGCTGTCGCCTACGCTCAGCATGACGCTGAACACCTTAAACCGGTTTTCCGCCACCATCAAAGGGTATGGCGTATCGCTCAACGGCCTGTTCACCATTCAAGACACCCTGACCAGGGACGCGCGTGCAGCCTTCGAGGCAATCGCCGCGTATGTGGGCAAAGGCCAGGCGGTGATCGGGTATTTCGACACCGACGTCACAGGGCTGGTGCTGCGCGGAAAGCTGGCTCCCGGCTATCTGGGGGTCGACTTCTCCAGGCTGATCCTCAGCGAATATGTGTCGCTGAGTATTCATAACACGCTTGAAACCGATATCGACATCACCTCTACCTTCGGGTTTGCCAGCGAGTACAGGGACGGGCAGCCCGTGATGGCGATGTTCGGGTACCGGGAGAAGAACGGCGATATCGTATGGACGGCGCTCAACACCATCACGGTAAACGGCCAGGTTAAGGTTGATATCCCTTCGGAGTTGCTGCGCAGGGCGGGGTCCGAAGCCATCCTCGGAATCTTGTCCTGAAGGCCTGCACGGAAGCGCGCGGGCGCGGCCTAAAGCAGGCACTACCGATATAGGAATGATAGCATGCAAGACAACGATGGGAAGCTCATCCACAAGAAGATGGAAACCGAAATCGACCCGATTGAGCTGATACGGCAGATTTTATCGCATATCGGCCTGATATTGCTGGTTGCGATTGTCTGTATGGCAATCATGGGGATGTACACGTTTTATTACGTGACGCCGATCTACGAATCCACAGCGAAGCTGTACGTGCTCAACTCCGGCGACTCCGCCATAAACCTGGCCGATTTGCAGGTGGGCGCATACCTGGCAAGCGACTATATCGAGGTGTTCAAAACCTGGGAAGTTCACCAAATGGTGATCAATAACCTGAACCTCCCCTACACCAATGGGTATATGCAGGATATGCTGTCCGTGACCAACCCCAGCAACACGCGCATCCTGTATATCACCTTCAAGTCGCCCGATCCGCACGAGGCCATGGAGATCGCCAACGAATACGCCAAGGTGGCCATCCAGTTTATTTCCAAAACCATGTCCACCGAGGAACCCAACATTATGTCCGAGGCGCTGGAGCCCGTGTATCCCACGTCCCCGAAAAAATCGTTCAATCTTATCTTCGGGTTTATGATTGGTGTGATCCTCTCCGTGGGCGCTATCACGCTGCGTTTTGTGATCGACGACAAGATCAAAACGGCGGAGGACATCCGCAAGTATTCCAACCTCTCCGTGCTGGCAATCGTTCCCACGCTGAAACGGAACCGGATGAACAACAAACGCGCAAAGCGGGGGAGATAGCCATGAGAAGCATTGAGTTTACAAGTTTCCCGAAATTGTCCTACGAGGTCACCGAGGCGATCAACACCCTGTGCACGAACCTGACCTTTACCGGCAGAAACTATAAAAAGATCATGATCACCAGCGTCACCGAGGCGGAGGGCAAGTCCTTCCTCGCCATGGAAATCTTCCGCAAAATGGCGGAGCTGGGCAAGAGCATCATTCTGGTGGACGCGGACCTGCGCCGCTCCAAGATCAGCGTACGCTACGGCGTGCAGTACAGCACCTCCAGCGATCTGGGCATCACGCATTATCTTGCGGGCAAGTGCACGCTGGAGGATATCCTCTACTCCACCAACCTCAGGCGGGCATACTATATACCCGTTGGGTATTACGTGTCCAACTCCCTGGCGCTGATCAGCTCGCCGAAGTTCCGGGATCTGCTGGACCAGCTGGCCATGCAGGCGGACTATGTTCTGGTGGACGGCCCTCCCATCGGCATGATTGTGGACGCGGCCGAGATTGCCAAGTCCTGCGACGGGGCGGTTTTCGCCGTCAGCTACAACCGGGTGCACCGGAGCGATTTGTTCGAGGCTGAAAAGCAGATCGAACGCTCCGGCTGCGCGGTGCTTGGCGCGGTGCTCAACAACGTTCCCATGAACGTGTACAACAGCCGCAAGTACAAGGGCATTTACGGCAAGTACCGCAAGATGTATACGCCGGACACCCGCCCCGGCGGCGACGACGATACGGATGATCAGAAAGCCAACACTCGATGATCGACATTCACCACCACATTGTTTACGGGCTGGACGACGGACCCAAGGATATAGAAACCACACAGAGAATGCTGAAGGCCGCCGCAGAGCAGGGCGTTCGTACGATTGTTGCAACGCCGCACTTCGCGCCGGGCATTCAGCATTTTCCCATGACCCTGTATACCCAGCGGCTCCAGGAAGTGCAGGCGCTTTGCGAAGAGATGGCTCTTGACATACGCATCCTGGCAGGCGTGGAAGTGCGCTATACGCACCAAACGGCGGCCTACCTGGCCGAGGGCAGCATTCCCACCCTGGCCGGAAGCAACAAGGTGCTGATCGAGTTCACGGGAAAGGAGCGCTTTGAGGCGATTGAGGAGGCGGTCCAGACCGTGCTTCGTAACGGAGCCGTTCCGGTGCTTGCGCATATCGAACGGTACCGGCACTTTATTGCAAAGGCACAGCGCATCGAGGCCCTCAAAGAGCAGTACGACGTGTATTACCAGGTCAACAGCGAAACGATCCTCAAAAGCCGGATGCACCGTACGGTGCGGCGGCTTTTACAGCAGGGGATGATCGATTTTGTGGCAACGGATACGCACGATCTGGAGAAGCGGCGCTGCAACATGAAAGCAGCATACGAAAAGCTGGTTTCCATGGTGGGCCGGGAGTATGCGGATAAACTGACAGGGCACGGCATGACGGCGGAAACCTATCTCGGGGCTGTAAACGAGCTGGAGATGGAGACCGTCTCCAGGGTGTACCGCCAGAAATCGCAGCTTCGGGACAAATCCAGAAACGTGCGGTAAGCACGGTTGTGCTTTTCCAAAGCAACTCACAAAGTAAAATAGTCAAGGGCTGCAAGTGATTGCAGCCCTTGATGCTTTTCGTATGGTGATGGGAGGCCGATTATACCGTATCGGGTTTTGCGGGCAAATGGACCCATGAGCCCAGCAGGTATTCATACTCAATCGGATCAAAGAAGGCAAACCCGGCAGTCGGGAAAAACGTCAGCTCGCCAAAATAGATCTGGTCGTATATCAGGTACAGGTCCACGCGGATAAACGGTAAACCCTTCGACAGCGTCCTTGCGACCGACAAGAGCTCATTCAGCTGCCTGGGCCTGGGGATGTTCGCGTTGGGATCGTTGGCGCAGTCGTAGGTGATGTCGATGAACTCCCAGTCCGGCGAGTAGTAGTTGCGCCGGTGCTCCGGCGTGAAGCGCTTATAGTCGATTTGTATCAGCTTGGGTTCTCCGCCAAAGCAATACAGCTTATAATCCTTGAGCTCGGTTCCGCTTTCGTCAACCATCAGCTGCTCGGCAAAAACCTTTTTCTTCACATGCTTATAGGGCCATTCCCGCTTTTCCAGATAATAATCCCCGTGCAGGCCCTCGTTCAGGGTCTTGCGAACCTCGGCATAGTCAAGACCTGCCTTGTTTTTGCAGATGCACAGCCCGGCGCCGGAATTGTGGTTGCATTTGAGCACAAACTGCTCCGGCAACGCGTCAAAATCGATATCGTTTGCATCGTCCCACTCGCCCAGAAGCGGAATGATATGCTCCTGGCCGATGATGTTGCCGACGTATTGCTTGGCTTTGATCTTGTCGACCATGTCCGTATAGACCGGTTTCCTGTCGTACAGCTTCATCCACTGCAGCTTTTCGCTGAACAGCTCGGGGTGTTCCAGATTCAGCGGCCTGCAGGTTTCGGATTTGTAGTATTTTTTCAGATACTTGTCGTCGGGCATCCTATCGTAATATCCCAGCTTGCATAAAAACGGCATAATGTATTTCTGCCGCGCCTTCCGGGAACAAACGCACATAAACCCCTTATGCACCTTGGAACGGACACCCATTTGCATTCCCCGCTTCCCACTCTTTTTCCGGCTGCACGCTGCCGGGTTGGCTTGCTTCCATCTGAACCTGTCAGGGATTTGTATCAGGATCTTTGGCGGCGTTTCTATGCTTTTAACCAAATGATCGCGGCAATGGCATCCGGTTGCTCCGGCCTGCGCTGATTCCGTGGCTTTTCAGCCTGCAGGAGGAGCGGCATGAGGAAACCACGATTGTTGGCGTCGAATCCATGGGAATCAGGATGCGCGGGGAGCCTTGTACTCGGTCAATCCATTATAACACAAGTCTTTGGCCGATACTATCCAAATCTATCAAACCCACCTTGGAAACCTTGCGGCTGACGGCGCGCTCCCATCGCGCGCCATTGACAGCAAGCGGTCATGATTCTATACTGGATATAGTTTTGGCAGAGACTGGTTCTCATCGTATCTCCTTTTCAATCCATGCTGTGATAGAAAGAGTGAGTCGTGAGCTTATGGGAATTGGCAATCGCAAGGAATTTGATTCCACGAAAACCTATCTGGTCACAGGGGCGGCCGGGTTTGTCGGATTTCATCTGTGCAGGGAGCTGCTCAAACAGGGCGCTTCGGTGATCGGGTTTGATAACCTCAACGATTACTACGATGTGAACCTCAAGCACGCCCGGCTGAATGTTTTGCGGCAGGAGCCGCAATTCAGCTTTGTGAAGGGCGACCTGGCAAGCGCCGATGCCGTAAATACCCTATTCATGCAATACAAGCCCGATATCGTGGTCAACCTGGCGGCCCAGGCCGGCGTGCGGTATTCCATAGTCAATCCGCGGGCCTATATTGACAGCAATATCATCGGGTTTTTCAACATTCTGGAAGCGGTGCGGCACAGCGGGGACCTCTGCGGCAAGAAAACGGAGCATCTTGTCTTTGCGTCGTCGTCCTCCGTGTATGGCAACCAGGACAAAACGCCCTTTTCCACGGCCGATACCGTCAGCCATCCGGTATCGCTGTATGCAGCGACCAAGCTGAGCGACGAGCTGATGGCCTATACCTACAGCCATCTTTACCATATCCCCACAACCGGGCTGCGCTTCTTTACGGTGTACGGGCCATACGGCCGCCCGGATATGGCGTATTTCTCCTTCACCAACAAAATGATCCAGGGAGAGCCGATTCAGATTTTCAACAACGGCGATATGAAGCGGGACTTCACCTATGTAGACGATATTGTCCGGGGCATCATGAATATGCTGTGCAATCCCCCGGCTTCAGGGGAGGGAACAGCGCCTGCAAAGGTGTATAACATCGGCAATAACAAGCCGGTGGATTTGTTATACTTCATCCAGACCCTGGAAACGTGCCTGCTGGAGGAGGGCGTGATCGCGCATCCGGCCAAAAAGGAATTCCTGCCGATGCAGCCCGGCGATGTGTACCAGACCTATGCCGACGTCAGCGAGCTGATCCGCGATTTCGATTTTCGGCCCGATACCGGCATCGAGGTCGGGTTGAGGCAATTTGCGAAATGGTATAAAGCGTATCATCAGCCAGGCCGGTCGCAGCCCTGAGCCTCGCGCAGTGTAAAAATGAGTATAGAACAGAGGTGACGCTTAGCATGCGGAACGCAAAAAACCCTAACATTGTCGTAGCGGGAATCGGCTACGTCGGACTTTCCAATGCCGTTTTGCTTGCACAGCATACGGCGGTTACCGCGGTGGATATCAGCAAGCAGAGGGTTGACCTGATCAACGCGCGGCAATCCCCGATTGTCGATCCGGAGATCGATGCGTTCTTCAAAACCAAAACGCTGCACTTGTCTGCCACACAGGACAGCGCATCCGCGTATCAGGATGCCGATTATGTGATTGTCGCTACGCCGACGAACTACGATCCGGCCAAGAACTATTTTGATACCAGCTCTGTGGAAAGCGTCATCCAGCAGGTGATCGATGTCAATCCCGATGCGATCATCATCATCAAGTCCACCGTGCCGGTCGGCTATACGGAATCTGTGCGCAAGCGCTTTACCTGCGACAATATTCTGTTTTCGCCGGAGTTTTTGCGGGAAGGAAAGGCGCTATGGGATAACCTGTACCCAAGCCGCATTATTGTGGGCGTCCCGGTGGGCAATCAGCGTTTGGAAAAGGCGGCTGAGAGGTTTGTCGCGCTGCTCAAGCAGGGCGCGATCAAGGAAACCATCGACGTCGTATACATGAATCCCACCGAGGCGGAGGCCGTGAAGCTGTTCGCCAATACGTTCCTTGCGCTTCGCGTGAGCTTCTTCAACGAGCTGGACACCTATGCGGAGGTGCGCGGCCTATCCGCAAAGTCGGTCATCGACGGCGTATGCCTCGACCCGCGGATCGGGTCGCATTACAATAATCCGTCCTTTGGGTACGGCGGGTACTGCCTGCCCAAGGATACCAAGCAGCTGCTGGCCAACTACAACGATGTGCCCAATAACATTATCGGCGCCATTGTGGATGCCAACAGAACGCGCAAGGACTTTATCGCGGATCAGGTTCTGGCAAAGGCGGGGTATCCCGAAAACGAGCATCCCGTGATCGGCGTGTATCGGCTGACGATGAAATCCGGGTCCGACAACTTCCGCCAGAGCAGCATTCAGGGCATCATGAAGCGCATCAAGGCCAAGGGCGTGGAGGTCATGGTGTACGAGCCGACGCTGATGGATGATGAGTTTTTCAACAGCCGGGTCGTGAAGGACCTGGACGGATTCAAGCAGATGTGCGATGTGATTATCACCAACCGCTGGGCCGACGAGCTGGCTGATGTGGGGCAAAAGGTCTATACCAGAGATCTGTATCAGCGGGATTAACCGTTTGACACAACAAAATAGCACGGGCTGCGGAATCCGCGGACCCGTGCTTTTTATTTCCTGCGGTTTCCGATCCGGAGCAAGCCTTTGCACAATCCGGCAAAGCGCAGTGTGTTCTGCCGATAGACAATCAGGTTGATGACAAGCGTTACGGGCAGAGCAATGGCGGCTGTCTTGAGCGCCATGATGCCCCAGGCGCTGTAGCTCACATCACCCAGCCGTAAAACGCTGCACAGCATAACGGCCAGCAGCATATTTACAGCGTCCACGCCCAAATGGATAAAGTAGTGTTTGATGGGCCTGTGCAGGATGTTTTTGGTCAGATACAATGCAAAGTAGGTGGTCCGGTAGAGCATGGCGGCCAGCGTGCCGATGGCAATGCCGGGAAGCCCAAACTGAAATACGAGCGTGACCGATACCACAACGTTGATGCCCGCTTCGATCAGCGCGGCGGTCTGCGTTTGCTTGTAATGCCCGGCGGCCTTGACCATGGTTTGGTAGGGTATCCGGATGCACATAAAGGCAAACGCAATCGCAAGCAGATAGGCAAACAGCGGGGCATCGTAATTCGCGTCCAGGATGCCCCGTGTGTACACCTGAACAAACGGCCGGATTAAAACCAGGGTGCAGCCGTACAGAAACACGACCGCCGTGTGAACCAGCCACTCAAAGAAATCGTATTCCCTGTTCAGCTCCTTCTCCTGCTTGGCAAACATATCGCCCAGCGCCGCCTGGAACCCGAAGGTCAGCGACGACAGGATGCTCTTGATTCCGGCCACCACAATATAGTGAACATAATAGACGGATACATTGGTGAGCGTGGAAAACAGCGTCAGCGTAACGACGTCGGTTTTATCCAGCACGACGGTGGATATATGCTGGGTCAGGCCGTTCCACTTTTGCTTGATCGGCTCTTCGTGCAGAGTCAGCTGCTTGTTGAGCTGATAGTGCTTTTTCACGTACAGGCTCATTCCGAACGGCTGGATGAGAAAAATGACCGAAGAGGCCAGACAGACGATTTGGATCGAAGCGCCCGATTGAACCAGAATGAAAGCGGTGATCGTGCTGATCACCAGAGCAAATGTGCTCAGGTTGATTTGAATGTACCCGACCTGGTCGGCGTTCAACAGCAGCCGATATGTCATGCCGATGAAATACTGCGCGAACAGGCCGATGGAGATTGCCAGAATCAGGCTGATGATAAACCAGGGATCAAAGGGACTGGATACAATCCTTGGATAGACAATCGCAAGGAGCGCCAGGTATCCCACCAGCGCAAACGCCACCTTGCGGAAAAAGCGCTCGCTGGATATGATAATCCGGCTGATTTCATCGTGATTCTTTTCGGCCAGCGGCTTATACAGCGCGGACTGCACAACCGCGCCCACCCCGAACTCCGCCAGGGAAATAAACCCAAGGAACATGGCGACCGATGAGACCAAGCCGTTGGTCTCCGAGCCGTAGTACAACAAATACAGCCTGGGTATGATGAAACCGGTAATGAAGGTGACCAACTGGAAGCCCAGCGCCGACAGCGAGGTTCTCCACAGTTTTTTTTGTCTGTCCATCTTACAATTAACCGCCTCATCATGATTTGGAACCGGAATATTGATCATTCAAGAAACTATGGCTTCCATGTCAATATACCATGGAATCAAGGAGAAATGCTATTGCAAATGTAACATGTTGCCGATGGCTTGGCTGGCGCTGTCCGGGGAGAATGGCAGGTATCCGGCGCTGGGATAGAAGGTGCATTCTTTAAAGTGGATTGGATGATGAAAGCAGTATAATTCAATAAAAATACGAGCTGCGGTCTTCTGCCTGGAATTCTTGTGTACTCATTCGTCGAATCATACGTCTGCTATTGACTGCATTGTACGGCGCGTCCGCAACGGCGAAGGGTATCATGCCCGTGTTCAAACCCCGTTCTGGTATCAGCGCGGGCGCTTAGTCAGCTTCCTTCTGCACACCCTTTTTGTAGAGTATGATCTTGAGCAGATAGGCGATCAGCAGGATCGGGCATATACCGTATACGAACTCCTTCACGAGCAGATAGGCCGCGCCTCTGGGGAAGCCCAGAATGATGTTGGTAAAGGACACGGCGATAAACGCTTTCAGGGGCGACGCGGTGATTTCCGCATGGGTTTGGCACATGCGCAGAACCTTCCCGATCAAGACGCCAAGGATCATCATATAGATAAACCCGCCCCAGTACCCGCCGTTGATATAGGCTTCCCCGATCATGGAAAACCCGGTTCCGTAGTCAAGGCTCAGGTATTCCTGCGAGAGCCAGTCGCCCAGCAGCACCTGGGGCAAGCCGATCTGGGAGAGGAATTCTGATGAAACCGCGCCCAGAATGGACGTCACATAGGTATTCGTATAGGGGTATATGGCGTTTCCCTTGGCAAGCAGGAAGGTGATAATGCCCATGCTGCCGCCCATCTCGAAAAACGCGTCGACGATCGGCGAGTTCTCCGCCTTGAAGGCCTCGGTGAAGTCGCTTGGCGAAAGGCTCCAAATGCCGCCGCTGTTCCTGGAAACGGTGATCACGGACAGAAAATAGATGCCGATAATCCCGATGATGATCAGGCCCAGCAGGCTGCGCTTGCGGTGATCCGGCCGCTTTCTAAGCAGCCAGATCAGCAGTATCATGCTGTACAGCCAGGAGCCCCTGTCGCCGGAGACCAGCCCCATGAAGGCGTACACGCCGAAAATAATCAGCACATTCCGCGTCGTCGCTTTGGAAAACCCGCTTCCAACCAGCAATGCGATCAGTCCTGGAAAAAACAGGAAGGAGATGATTTGCAGATATCCGCCCTGCGTGGCGTGTGCGCCGTAGTACAAGGCGGCGTAGCCATAGCGGGCGGAAGTCACGGCCTCGATGCCCTTTTGCAGGATGACGATCGGCGCGATAACCGTGGTGATGATCGCGCCTGCGATAAACAGGGTTTTGCGGTTCACAAACGAATCGACGGTCGGCTTTTTCTCGGATATCCGTTTGTGCGATTTCGCGGTGAAGGCCAGCGCCGTGAGATGGAAGCAGATCAGGCTGATACAGGTGTACCACTTGGCGCTGATCATGTCGGTTTCCGACGGGATGAATCCCGTTCCGTAGTACAGCACGCCGCTGCCGATGCCCTTATCCAGCCCGATATGGAAAGCCCACATCACGCACTGGCCAAAGCTGAAAATGAAAAGGAACGACCAGAAGATGCTATAGAGCGAGAACAGCTCGTCCTTGCTTTCCCAGCGCCATGTAGCCAGGCCGTAAACATAGATAAAGACGCCCAGCCAGTTCAAAAGCATATCACGGCTGTCTGCCATATAGCTTATCGCGCCAAACACACAGATAAACAAGGTGAACAGTATCGTTCTGGCATCAATACGCATGTATACACCCAACACTTTCAAACAGTTTGCCGGAGGAAATCGTACCACTGCTGCGCGACCGTTGTGATGGACAATGTATCCCGGATTGCGCGCGCGTTCGCTTCGTATCGGTTTGCCACGGTATGCTCGGTGAGCACCGTCTGCATGGCATCGGCAAGCGCTGCGCTGTCGCCGCATGGAATCAAATACCCGTTGACGCCATGCCGGATGAACATTCTGGCGCCGCCTACGGGACAATCGGTAGAGATCACCGGAAGGCCTATCCCCAGTGCTTCGAGCATGGAGTTGGATATCCCTTCATAGTCGGAGGAGATGAGCAGCGCGCATGCGTGCCGCATGTGTTCGTGGATATTTTTCTCAAAGCCCTTGAGCATGATATGGTCTTCCAGATGATTGGCGTGGATCAGCTCGGAAAGAGGATCCTTTTCCGGGCCTTCGCCAAAGATGCTGACCTTGCAGTCGGGGTATTTCGGAACCAGGGTACGCATCGCGTCTACGATCATCGGCAGGTTTTTCTGCTTGTTCAGCCGGGAGGCAACAATAAAGTGCTGGTTCGTATCGTCCGGCTGAAACAGCGGCAGGCCGCCCGCCAGCGGATTGGGGATGACCGCCGTGCGCACCCGTTGGGGCAGCAGTTCGCGAAAATATGCCTTGGCGTCCCCGGTTTGGAATACGATGCCGTTTACGCGGGCGTACAGCCGGTTGCGCAGCGCGCGCATCCATGGCTGCGCCGGATCGTTGCCGGGATCGTTGCGTTCGGATACGACAAGCGTCTGGCGCAGGCCCAGCAGCGAGAGGATGACATACAGGTTCACATCCGCCAGAAACGAGATCACTACGTCGGGCTGAATGGCTTTGATTTGCTTTCGAATGGAGCGAAACCGCCGGACGGTCCGAAGGCCCCTGGAGGCGGATTCGTCATACGCGCCGTAGAGCGTAACCCTTTGATCAAGCGCGTAATCCCTGTGACCGCTGAATATTGTAAGAATCGATACCTCATGCCCGTCGTTTGCAAATTGGTTGGACAAATTGGCAACAACGCGTTCCGCGCCGCCATTGCCCAAGGTGCCAATCGCAAACAATAGTTTCATAAGCCCCTCCTGTATAGGGTTTCATCTGCCATCCATTTTACAGGCTCCAAGGCTTTAGAGCAATACTGAATCTCGCGGGGCCTGCCGCTTCCCCGACAAGCCCCGCGAGTGTGCCGCTATATTGCTGTTTTTTATATACTGGTTTATTTGAATAGCCTCCAGTAAAGCCGCATCAGGAAAAAGAGCTTGTGCTTTAAACAGATCGCCACCATGGTGCCCTTCCAGAACAGTAGGGAAAAGCGGCACTGCCTGATCATCGCGGTGGCCGCGTCCTCTTCCAGATGTTGCCGGATATCGGCGTTGATCGTAGCGATGCTATCGCTGCGGTTGTACTGCGACGTGGCCGCGATGAAGATATTATGCGCAAAGTTCCGGCTGATTTGCTGCTGCATATCCTGGTCCGCCGGAATTTCGGCCTGGTAGTGCGCGGCGATGAGCGCGGGAGCTTTCAGGCTGAACGCCTTTTTATTTTTGGTCATCGATTGCTCATTCTGCCTGTAATGGTATAGGCAATCCGGCAGAATATACAGGCTTTCGGCCCGGTAGATGATCGGCTTGGTACAGGCGCCGTCTTCCCCGATGCTGATCCGGTTGTCGACCGTCATTTGGCTCCCGGTGTACAGCTCCCGTTTCACGGCCTTGGTCCACACCGTGGGGGAGAAGATCTCGCCCCGGGCGGATTCGATCAGAATCGGAACCAGGGTATCCCGAATTTCCTGTTTTACGTACAACCCTGCTCTGTGCGGCAGAGGCTCATGTCGGCTCTCCGTTCCCCACTGGTACAGAAACCCAAAACAGACCACGTCCGGCTGATGCGCTAGGATCGCCGCTTCAATGGGGGCAAAATAGCCCTCCGCCACCCAGTCGTCGCCATCCACGTTGAGGATGTATCGGCCGCTGGCCGCCTGGCACCCCGCCTTGCGGGCGCTGACGAGACCGCCGTTCTCCTTGTGGACGACCTTTACCCTTTCGTTTTCGCGGGCGTACGCATCGCAGATCTGCGGGCATGAATCCGGCGAGCCGTCGTCAACCAAAATCAACTCGTAATCCGAGTAGTTCTGGCTGAGAATGCTGTCCACACACTGTTTTAGATATTTCTCCACCTTGTAAATGGGCACGATAATGCTGAATAAAGGTGCCGTCATACATACGCTCCATAAATCTCATCCAGCTTCTGCTGAACGATCCCGGTTGTGAAGTTACAGGCCTTCTCCCTGTTGTAGGCGGACATGGCCGCCCGGTCGGAGCGCAGCACGGTTTGAATGGCGTTTCGGCAATCGTCCGCGCTGTGGGGATCAAACAATGCGCCCCCCTTTGTATCACACAAGTCCGTGTTGCCCCGGATGCGGCTGGCAACCAGCGGCCGACCGCTGGCCATGGCCTCCATCAGGCTGACGGAAAGACCCTCGCGGTAGGAGGGCAATACGAAAATATCCGTGACGGCCAAAAGCTCGGCGATGTCCCTGCGGTAGCCCAAAAACCGGACCCTGTCCTTCATGCCCAGGTCTGCGGCCAAGGCTTTCAGCGCGTCTTCCTGCTCGCCGTCACCGGCGATCAGATAGTAAACGTCCATCCCGGCAATGGCCTCGATGACAGTCCGGTGGTTTTTATTCTCGTTGAGCTCACCGATGGACAAAAGGATCACCGCATCCCGCGGGATGCCAAGCTCCCTGCGTTTTGCCGCAGGGTCAATTCCGGGCGTATTGAACTTTGCCGGATCAATGCCGATGCCCGGCACATACGCAAAGCGCTTTGCGTGCAGGTGCCTTCGCGCCAGGTGGTCGTCCTCGGTGTTGATGGTGATCAGCGTGTCGGTCCAGAAGCTGCAAAGCCATTCCATCGGGTAATACAAAAGCCAGTTTTTGATTGGCGCGCCATGATAGAAGTGAAACCCGTGGGCGGTATACAGTACTGGCAATCCTTGTTTTCTTTGCTTTCTGCAAGCCAGCCGGGTGATTACCGCCGCGTTGGGTGTGTGACAATGCACCAGATCATACTGTGTTTTGCGTACAATGTCCTTCATGACAGCATAGGATTTTTGATAGCTCGAAAGGGTGATTGACCTGGAAAACGGGACATGATGCACAATCGCGCCCATCGATTGCAGCTCGGTTTCATAATGGTGGTCGCTGAAATTCGCGGCGCAGTGAACCTCATATCCCATGTCCTGAAGATGGCGGATATGCTCTACAAAGAAGATATAGGAGATGCTTACGGTAACGACGACCAGTACTTTTTTCATAGTCAACCCCTAAACACAGCTTGTAAATCATGTCAATGGATTCCGGGCGCTACGCGCCGCACGAGCCTTTTTGCTTGCGGATGATGTCTTCCATTTTCAGCACGCTGTTGATCTGGCAAATGAATTTAACCTCGTTCAGGGCGCGCAGCAGTCCCCGGATGGGGTATAGGCAGGCGATAATCAGCCGGATGCCTCCGCGATACCTGATATGCAGCCGGCAGTACGCCTTGCGAAAGCCGAAGTACTTCTCCAGATAATCCTGGAACTGCGTTTCATGCAGCACGGAGCGTTCGCCGTCTACAATATAAATCCCCTGTGCAATATCGTTGTTGAAATGTTCAAGCATGCCGTAGACCAGCGCGGCGTTCAGCTGCTTTTTTTCCATACTTGGCCTGGTCTTTAACGCGTAAAGCGATATATAGCTTGTATGATCGATAATGCACATATAGCCTGCCAGCTCATCCGTTTCTTTTTCGAACGCCGCGAAGGTGATGCAGTTGTATTTGTGCCGATCCTTCAAGCTTGAAACAAACTGATCGTGGTTCAGCTTGGGGCGGTACTTGGCGGGATATACCGCCAGGGCTTCCGCCTCCACCGTATACATCGCTTCCGGATATTCGGTAGGCTCAATGATTCGGATGTCAAAATCCTTTAATCCGCGCCTGATTTTTTGCCGATAATTGGAGCCGACGTCCATGAAATCGAACGGCTGATCCTTAATGACATACCACCACTCGGTCGGACCCGGACAGTCGTAGTTCGATGTCCACCGCGCCAGAAAGGGATGGCCGCCAGCGGATTTCCAAAAGCCTTTTTGTTTCAGGGCTTCTTCATCCACGGCCTCGTGCGGGGCGGTTGTGGGAATGAGCGCGTGGTTGTAGTATGTCCATTTCAACTCTTGCTGCATGCGGACCTTCCTTCCGGTATTGATGAGGAGCCTTTTGGCACGGGCAGTATGCTGATCACATCGAGATCAAATGGGGCTGAGGGTTGTGCGGCGGTTTCCCTGTAGGTTTAAGCCGGGACTGCGATGGCTATGCTGTTACGCTGTGGGAGCACGATACGTTGGATTCTTTCATCGTCCGATAGGGCGCTTCCTTGCTTCCCTGCATTGGCCGGGGCGGACGCGGATCCTGGCTTTGACGGGCGATTTCTTCCATTTTCAGCACGGCGCTGATTTGATAAAACAGCTTGATGCGGCTGAGACAACGGATCAGACCCCGCAGGGGGTACAGGCAGTCGATCATTTGCTTGACCCCCTGCCGATACTGTATGTGCAGCCGACAGTAGGCTTTGCGAAACCCGAAGGTTTTTTCCAAATACTCCTGATGCTGCGGGGGATGGTACACGGTGCGTTCCCCGGCCATGATGTACATGTCTTCTGTTAGCGCTTTGGCGAAGTATTCCAGCTCTCCATAAATCAGCGCGGAGCTGACTTCCTTTTTCTTCTGGCTCGGCTTGGCTTTGAGCAGCAGACCCTCAATATAGCTTTCATGAACGATATCATATAGATAGCCCGCAAGACTGTGATCCTCCAGGCTGAACGCGGCAAAGGTGATACCGTTGCGCCTTTCATATAAGCTTTTGATAAACTGATCGTGATCCACTTTTTGGCGGCAGTTGGCGGGATAATCGGACGCGGCTTCGACCTCAACCTGATACAGCGCCTCGGCGTATTCGGTCGGATCAATCACCCGTACTTCAAAGTTCTTGATACCCTTGCGGACTCGTTTGCGATACCGGTACCCGATATCGCTAAAATCAAAGGGCGTATCCTTGACGATATGCCACCAGCTGGTTTGCTCATGGCAGTCGTAATCCGTGGTCCACCGCGCCAGAAGGGGATGCCCGTCGCTATCGACAGACTTCCAGAAGTCCTTTTGATGCAGAGGTTTTTCGTCCACAGTCTCATGCGGGGCGGTTGTGGGGATGAGCGCGTGGTTGTAGTACATCCATTTCAATGCTTGCTGCATGCGGATCTCCCTTCCAGTATCGATAGCGCCTCCTGTTGGCGCAGGCGGTACTCGGCTTGTGTGATCTTACCGCTTTCCAGCAGATAATCGCCCAGGTCCTGGGCGGTGGCCATGCCGGTATCGTTGATGTTTTCCGCTTTGAAAACCCTGAGGATCGTAATCAGGATGATTTTCATGTCGCCCAAGAAGGTAATCCGCCTTATGTATTGCAGGTCGTAGGCGAGCTTGTCCTCCCACAATATATTGTTGCGGCCGTTGATCTGCGCCAGCCCGGTAAGGCCAGGGCGCACGCTGTGGCGCTGGCGCTGTTCCCCGGTCATGAAGACCATATCGCGCACAAGCTGCGGCCGGGGGCCAACAAAGCTCATGTCGCCAATGAGGATGTTCCAAAGCTCCGGCAGCTCATCCAGGCTCAGGGTTCGCAATAGCTTCCCAAAGCCCGTCAGCCTGTGGGCATCCGGCAGCAGGGTACCGTGTGCATCGCGCCGGTTCGTCATCGTGCGGAACTTGTAGAGCGTGAACAGCGTCTCCTGCCCGGCGGCGTTCTTGCGGCCGGGCCGCACCTGCTGGAACAGGGCGGGCGGCTTCATTTGCAGCCATACCAATACCGCGATAACCGCCAGCAGGGGCGAGAGAACAACCAGCGCCGCCGCCGCGAAAACCATGTCCAGGGCGCGCTTTATGAACAGGACATACAGCCTGTTCAGCATGTGCGTATTCGCGGCGTTCTCCCGGTCCGCAGGCATGGCAGCCAACCCCCTATACGGTTTATATGCAGCCTCTATATGAAGCATCGGCGGATGATTTCAATGATCCTGTCCTGCTCCTCATGGGTCATTTTGATATCGGACGGCAGGCAAAGACCCCGTGCGAAAATATCCTCGCTGACGCTGGCGGCGCTTGTTTCCGCCGGGCTTAATCCCTGCGCGGTCACGAAGGGATGGCTGCGGAAGATGGGCTGCAGGTGCATGGGCTTCCAGATCGGCCTGCACTGCGCGCGCCGGAGGGTCAGCTCGTCATACAGCTGCGAAGGGCAGGTTTTGCCCGGTTCCGCTTCGTAACGGGCTTCCAGCTCTGTGCGAACCTGCCTGCACATGGCCTGGGAATCAACCAGCAGGCAGGAAAGCCAGTAGTTTGGCTCCATCTGCCCCGGAATAGAGGGGTTCATAGTGACGGGAAGCCCCTTGAGCCCGTCCCGGTAGCGCTCATAAATGGCTTTCTTCTGCGCGATGTGCTGGGCAAGGTAGGGGAACTGGCCGCGCACCACCCCCGCGATAACGTTGCTCATCCGGTAATTGTAGCCCAGCTCCTCGTGCTGGTACCAGGGCGCGTTTTCGCGGCTCTGGGTTGACCATTTTCTCGCCTTCTGGGCGGCCTCTTGCGAGTCTGTCAGCATCATGCCGCCCGAGGACCCGGTGATGATCTTGTTGCCGTTGAAGCTGATAACGTTATAGTCGCCGAAGGTGCCGGTCTGCCGGCCCCTGAACGTCGCGCCCAGGGATTCCGCGGCGTCCTCCACCAATCTGGCGCCATGGCTGTCGCAGATGGCCCGAAGCTCGTCCAGCTTGGCGGGCGTGCCGTACAGGTTGGCAACGACAACCACCTTGACAACGGGATAGATCGAAAATGCGCGCTGGAGCGCTATGGGATCCATATTCCAGGTCTCGTATTCCGAATCGATAAAAACGGGAACGCCGCCTTCGTACACTACGGGGTTTACGGTGGCGCTGAAGGTCAGATCCGAGCAGAACACCGTATCGCCCGGCTGAACGCCGCACAGCCGCATGCAGAGGTGCAGCGCGCTGGTGCCGCTGGCAAGCGCCACGGCGTACCTGCAGCCGGTCTGCTCGCAGGCCATGCGCTCCGCCTCGTCGATGTTCTTGCCGATGGTGGTCATCCAGTTGAGCGTGTACGCTTCTGCCATATAGGTCAGCTCTTCACCGTGCATGGTTGGAGACGCCAGCCATACCGTGCTGGCAAACGCCGGAATATCGCCGGTATGCGCAAAAGCCATGCCCGGTGCCGTAGCGTTCATGCCGCCGTGCGCAGTATTGGTATTGCCGGGACGCTTGTCGTTCATCGTTTGATCTCCTGCTGGCTGATTGCCCAGCACTGTCCTGTTTTTCCGTTTGAGAGCGTGGGGTCGAAAAGAAAACGCATTGCTCTGGAAATCGCGCCTGCCCAGGATGAAGATTCCCGGTTTTTTGGACGCTTGTGAGGCGATTATAACAAAAGGCGCTTAATTTGTAAACACTTTTGTAATATTTGGTTAATATAAATGATACTGCTCCTGCTGTACAGTATTTGACTCCGTATATGAATACGAAACAGGCCTATTTCATCCGCGTTGTGAGTGTGTAATTGCAGGCACAGACCATGGGGTCAAACGTTTCAGCGCTTGCGCTTCCTCTGAGCATAGCAGTGGCATCACGCGTTGAGACCGATGATTTCCACGATCGGAAGACCATGGATTTGCAATGCGGCATAAGAGAGGCAATCACCTTTGGTGTTCTTTCTACTATATTGGCTGCGCTGATATGAGCATTGGACCTGCTGTCACCCCTGTTCACCTGCTGCGTCCTGTGTAAACCGGCATTTGGCGGCTGTATGCGCTGCCTGGCCGGACGGCGACAGGCGATATACGAAAGAAAAGAGAACACCGGAGCGGTGCGTTGAACGGTATGAAGCGTTGCTGCGCGGCGAGCTGAATGAATATGACTAAAATATTACGACCCTATGACTTAAACATACCTTTCTGGAAATTCGGCTCCGGGAGAATTCTTCATTGCCATTGCGCGCTTAAAGTCAAGCAATAATTTCCATAAGTCTTCTGTCGTAAGAGAAAGAGGTGGATAGCCTGTGTTGGGCGGCGGCGTGTTTTCAACGCTCACGATCCCGAAAATCATGAGATGAATTAATATTAAATATTAAGAAAAATTTGCGCTTGACATAATTAAGTAACAGAATTATAATAAATTCGCTATCATCGAATCAGAGTATGCGGGTATATTCAGATCATCTCGAGCAACGGCTTGTTGTGCAGTAAGGAGAAGCCGCCGATATGGGAGACAAGAAACGCAGGCGCAAGCAATTGGAACGGCTCGCTGAGATTACGCGGGAGCTGGAGGAGCGCGAATTGGTGCTCAGCCGGGAAACGCGGTATCTGGAAGAGCTGAAAACGGAGCTTGACGAGCGGGAACGCAGACTTGTTGCGGCCGGCGAGGCAATGTCTGCGCGTGCGATTCCAGCGGAAGAACCTGCACAGCCAAACCCCGTATACAGGGAAAGGCCGCTCAGCCAGGAGCAGCCGGAGCAAAAGCCCGTGCAAAAGCCCTCCGAGCCATCAACGGCCAAAATGGTTGCCGAGATGAACGGAATTGTAAAATCCGTTTTCTGGGATTATTCCAGCAATATCCGCCGCATCAGCTCGCAGATGTCCACCGTGACAGCCGCCATGCTCTGCGCGGCGGTGACCAGTATGCTGGAAAACCGCGGCTTTGACATGAAGGATGTCTTTGTGCGTGAGATGGAACGGGTGATGGAAAACGGCGATTTTACCACCGTTGCCCATGCGTCGGCGTTTCAGGGCAAGCGCCCCGCCGGAGGCTGCCCGCCGGCGCCCGAAGCGGCTGCTGAAACCCGAACAGAAAAGCCTGCGCCCGTGCCGGAATCGGTTGCCACGCCTCAAGCGGAGCAGCCTGTGCCTGCACCGGAACCGGCGGATCAGCCCGCTATGGAGCCTGCAGAGAACCTGGCCCCGGAACCCACACCCGAGCCCGCGCCTGCATGGATGATGCCGGATGACGGGGAAGACGAGGAAGCAACCGCAGATACCGCCGCGCCGGAGCAGCCGGAGGGCGAGATTCTGCGCATCGGCAGCGTGATCGAGTTTCAAAAGCTTGGCGACCGCGGCTTCCGCAATGACTATTCCATTACGCGTGTGCAGCTGCCGGAGGGTATCCAGTACCTGCCCAACAACTTTTTCTACGGATGCAGCAATCTCAAAGAAATCTGGCTGCCGGATTCGCTTTTGGAAATCGGTTCCAACTCGTTCTACGGCTGCACGTCGCTTGCCAGCGTTCACATCGGCGAGAAATCCGCCCTGCGGGAGATTGGCGAGTATGCCTTCGCCCTGTGCGAATCGCTTGTCAGCTTCACGGTACCCGCCAAGGTGCAAACGCTTGGCACCAGCGTGTTCCGCTTCTGTGCGTCGCTGCAGAAGCTGCGCTTTGCCAAGGACAGCAGCCTGCGCACGATTGGCAGTCATTTGCTGCAAAACTGTACGTCACTTGAAAAAATTCACCTGCCGGACAGCATTGCCGTGATTCCCACCAGCATGTGCTACGGCTGCGCAAGCCTTCGCAGGGTTGTCGCCCACGGGGCGCACACCATTGAGGACTACGCCTTCTACGGCAACATAAGCCTGCGCACCGTCAGCATGAGCCACAAGAAAATCATAGCGTCGCAGGCCTTCGAGGGCTGTGATCCGGCTTTGGTGATAGAGTACCTGAACGACTAAATTGGTATGGCAGTCGCCATGCAAGGACAGAATGCAGAGATGCAATGGGTGGAAAGCGTATGAGCCGATTTCAGAAGATGAAAGATGCGTCCCTGGCCAGCAAGGGGAATGTGATGCCCTCGCGGGATATGATCCTGTGGGCGATCGATTTTTCCTTGTACGTGATCATTGCCACGTCGATGCTGTTTCTCAGCGACGAGGGGATCTTCCCGCTGTGGAAGAGAATGCTGTCGATCGCCGTGCTGATGACCTTCGTATTTGCCTCCCGCGGCGTGTTCAACATATACCGACAGGTGTGGCGGTACGCGACCGGGCATGAATACCTCGCCGTCATCTGGGCGGATTTCATCGGCGGACTGGGATACCTGCTGTTCAGCTTCCTGCTGAGCCGGTGGAACATGCAGATCATGGTGTGGCAAACCATCACCATCGTCACCGTCAACTGCCTGGCGCTGCTATCGTCGCGCTTTGCCTATGTGTGCTACCATAACGCGATGAAAAAAAGCCTGTTCAAGGGCAAGGCCGAAGGCGGGCTGGGCGTACGGCTGCTGACTGCCATGAAATCCTGCGGCATTTTCGCAAGCGTCTTTCTGCCGTTTTCGGACAAGTATAAGGATGGAAATGCGGATGTGCAGGGCGGCGTGATCGAGGGAGGTCTTCCCGGCGCAGCCGTATTGAACAACAAAATCAACATCGCCATCGTCGGCGCGAAAAACCTGGGCGTTCTGCTGGCAAGGGAGCTGTTGTCCAACCCCAAGGCGCACTATTATCCCTATTGCTTTGTGGATTCGGATGTGCAGAAGGTCGGCAATATGATCGCCGGTATCCGCGTGTATCCTGAGGAGGGCATCATCGAAAGGCTGCGTACGATGCCGGTGCAGGAGATCATCATCGCCCTGCCGCACCTCAACGGTCAGCAAAAGATGGCAAAGTATGAGTTTTACCGCCAGTCCGACTGCAAAGTCAAGCTGTATGACTTCCCCTTCAACCAGAATGACAGCAATGAAGGCAAGCGCATGCTGCGCGAGTTCAGCATTGAGGATCTGCTGGCCCGCGAGGTGATCCAGTTCGGCGACGAGGAAAGCAAGCCCGTTTACCACGGCAAGACCATCCTTGTCACCGGCGGGGGCGGCTCCATCGGCAGCGAGCTGTGCCGCCAGCTGATCAAAATGGAACCGGACACGCTGATCATCTTCGATATTTACGAAAACAACGCCTATGATATTGAGCAGGAGCTGCTGCCAAAGCTTGGCAAGAACGTCAATCTGCGAACCGAAATCGGGTCGGTGCGGGATGAGGAACGGCTCCGCGAGGTCTTTGAAAAGTATCATCCGCACATCGTGTTCCATGCCGCCGCGCACAAGCATGTGCCCATGATGGAGAAAAACAGCGCCGAAGCAGTGAAGAACAACGTGTTCGGCACGCTGACCACCGTAAACCTCGCCGAGGAGTATGAGGTGGAACGCTTCCTGCTCATCTCCACCGATAAGGCGGTCAACCCCACCAACGTGATGGGCGCGTCCAAGCGGCTGTGCGAGATGATCGTCCAAAGCCGCCACCAGAGCAAAACCCGGTTTTCGTCGGTTCGATTCGGTAACGTGCTGGGCTCCAACGGCAGCGTGATCACGCTGTTCAAAAAGCAGATCGTCGCGGGCGGCCCGGTAACGCTGACGGACAAACGCATCATCCGGTATTTTATGACCATTCCCGAGGCGGCGCAGCTGGTGCTGCAAACCTGCGCGCTGTCTAAGGGCGGCGACATCTACGTGCTGGATATGGGCGTTCCCGTTCGCATCCTGACGCTGGCCGAGAATATGATCCGGCTATCCGGCCTCCTGCCGTACAAGGATATTCAGATCAAGGAAATCGGCCTGCGGCCCGGCGAGAAGCTTTACGAGGAGCTGCTGGTCTCTAAGGACAGCGTAACCAAGACCGCCAACGACCTGATTTTCGTCGAGCGTGAAAAGCCGATCAGCATGGCGGAAATGGAAGAGAAGCTGAATGCGATACAGCAAAGCCTGTTGACAAACAATGACGATACGATCGTCCAGGCGCTGCACCAGGTTGTGCCGACCTACCTGCGGCCGGAAATGGTCAACAATCGCGCTGAGAACTCGCTGGAGATGAAGATGTCCCGCATCAAGAGCGACAAAACCCCTGCCGATGACGTGCACAACGTATCAGGTTGGTAAACCCAGGAGTTCCTGTCATCACAAAAACAGCCGCTCAATTGGCGGCTGTTTTTTGATGGATCAGTTTTATGGCTTTGCCAGCGTTTTCATCGCTTCCCCCCATGCGCCCATGGCCTTGCCGCTACGGGAAAAATAGGTGGCGCAGGTGGAAAAGGCGGGAAGCGCGAGCTGTAAGCGCTGCTCTATGCTCGCTTCCTTGTCGGCCAGGGCTTCATGGAGCAGTACGTTGCGCACCTTGCAGATGAACACATCGCTGCCGTCCAAAGGGATGGTGTTGGTCACCTCCAGCTCGAAGCTGACGGGACTGTCGCTGAGCACGGGCACATTCAGCACCGCGCCCTGCATGACCGCAATGGGGATCTCCATTTTGTGCGTGTCATAGCCATGGGTATGGCCCAGCGCATCGGCCAGAGGAATCATCGGCTCGGTCACCAGATTGGCGGAAAATACGCCGGTCGCTTTGATGCGGTCCTTGGTCAGCTTGCTGTTGCCGATGGCGGCCATCACGCTCAGGCCGCCGTCCCAGCAGTAGGAGAACCAGCAGAACAGGCCGAAGTTGGGGGAGCCGTCCTCCTTTTTGGTGCCGTAGAGGAATAGTGTCTGCGGGCAGAAATCATTGCTAAGCGCGCCAGATACCTTGGCGGGCTTCCCCGAAAGCAGCTGTAGCGCGCGCTTGTACAGCGGATCATATGCGCAGCCGCAGGTGCCGCACGCCGCATCGGCCTGCTGCACGGCGGCGACGAGCGCATCCTTGCTGCCTGTGCCGTTTAGATACGCTTTGGCCGGGCCGTCGATCACATCCCAGCCGGATTCCGCAAACGATGTGAGGATACTCGTGAGTTCTGTGCTGATGTTCATACTGTTTCCTCCAGCTCGTCCATCGTGAATTGGCAGCGGCCGCGCCCGTAATAAGCGCCCTTGCTCGCCGTAAATTTCAGCACGCAGTAATCGGGATCGGTCACGCCCTTGGGATAATAGCGCTCAAAGCCCTCCCGCCAGAGAAAATCCTTGGTCTGCTGATCGGTGCAGACCTCCACATTGCCAATGAACAGCGCGCCCTGGTAACTGCCGGGCTTGCAATAATACACCGAGGCTTTTGGATTGGCCAGGAAAAACCCGACCTTGCCCGATGAGGTGTTGGTGGAAAAATACTGCGTGCGAAGGCTATCGTGCTCAAGCACCAGCATGGCGCGGGTTTGGGGATAGCCCTCCGCGTCCACACAGGCCAGGGTTGCGGTGTCGCTCTCCCTGCGCAGGGCTTCAATGGTTTGCTTGGCTTCTTTGTTCATGTGTCAAATCTCGCTTTCTTCCAGATTGCGCAGAATGCGCCGCAGGGTGTTTTCAAAGGTCCCAATTTCGTCGTCGGTCATGTCGGCATAGAAGATCTCGCTCATGCGCCCGGAGAGTGCGTCGTACTCCCCCTGCAGCGTCCGCGCCTGCTTTGTGAGCGATATGCGGATCTGGCGTCGGTCGGCTTTGTCGGCTATACGGGATAGCAGCCCTGCCGCCTCCATGCGGTCGAGCATCGAGGTCAGCGTGGTTTTGGCAAGGCCGGTCTTTTTGGCAAGCTCCGCAATGGGGATGCCGTCCTGCTGCCAGAGCACATACAGTATGCGCCCCTGCGCGCCGTTGAAGGCATCCACGCCCGCCCGCGCCAAAAGCCTTTCGAAGATCCGCCCGCTGACCTGCTTGATTTGCGAGATCAGGAATCCGCCGTTCGTTTTGGATCGCAAATAATCACCCCGTATAGGATAGTACTATATAGGATAATAAATGTCAAGATACAAACACACTTTAGATGCTGGCGTTGTTGACGCGCTGTATTGCCATCGAAAAAAGGTATGTGGTGCCTGCCATGTATTAAAAACCGGCCCGCTGTGGCGGTATATCGCCTGCGGGCCGGTGAATGCGCGGGGATGACGAAATCTAAGGTGCAGTGGTTTCAAACTGTTCCTTTTCCCATTCATTTATGAATTTCTGGTATACCGACTGCGCCTCGAAGCTCAGTGCAACGGCTTCATCCATTGCCTCGGATGCCGCATCCATTTGCGCGCGGTAGGCATCCTGATTCTGAATATAATCGTCTATGGCGGGGGGCATCAGCGGTATGGCATCGCCCGCCCTGTATGCCACAACATAGTTATCCTTGTTTCCCTGCCGTACTTCTTGCACGATGAAGTCATCGCCATAAACCAACGTGTTATCATCCGTCAAGGTGAAACGCATAATATAGTCGGGATACCAGCGGGGCGCAATATCTTGTCCTGTGGGAATGAGTGCAGACATCCAGTGAACGTAGATGATGCCGGTTTCGTCATCAAACGAGCTGGAAACCCCGTGGGAGCTGATGGTTTTGAGGAACTTTGGGATGACATAAACGCTTTTGTTTTCGCTTTGGAAAAGGTGAAGCTCATAATCCTCATTGGGCAGAGCATGCCCTCCCTCCACGAACAGGAAAAAGTAGCAGGTAGACCCCAGTAAGAATACTCCCGCCGTGATCAATGCGGCGATGATTGCAATGCGGGTGCGTTTCCAGACCATGGTTTTCTTCAGCTGCGATATTGCCGATTGGAAGGGTATTGGCATACCGTCACCCTGCGCCTGCGCGCCCTGAATATCGCCTCGCATATCGGCAAACACCTGGGCGCAGGGCTCGCATCCCGCTGTATGGTCGGTCACAAAGGCGGTGCTTGCTTCACTTGCGACCTGGTCGATCACCTGGGGCATCAGGTCGCGGGCGATGGAACAGTTTTTATCCATGGTTTTCTTCCTCTCTGATTTGCGATTGCAGTTTCTGCTTGGCGCGGTAGTAGGTGACGCGCGCCCAGCTTTCAGTTTTCTGAAACAGCCCTGCGATGGCGGCGAAGTTCATTTCGCCGTATACACGAAGCATGAACACTTCCTTATAGGGCTCGGACAGGGCGTGCAGGAGCTGATGGAACCGCCCGGTGGCCTCGGACCGGAAGTACAGATCATCGGGGGTATCGTGTACTGTTTCCGTGGACAGCGCACAGGAGCTCGCCCGGTGCTTTTGCCGCCTGCAATGGTCGAAGTACCGATTCCGCGCAATGCCGATCAGCCACGATTCCACAGCGCAGTCCTCGCGAAAGGTACCGATCTTTTTAAGCGCCGCAAAGAACGTTGCCTGTGTGATTTCCTCGGCCAGCGCCGCGTCGCGGTTTAGCGAGAGCAGGTAGCGATACACGGTTTGGAAGTATCGCTGGTAGACGGTTTCAAAGTCCGGCATCGTTTCAACTCCTCACAGGTTAGACGGGGCGATGGAGGATTCGTTACAAAATCATCGGATTTTCATTCTTTATGTTGGATATTTCCAGACCTTAAACCAAAACCCTCCCGTATCCGTCCAAATATTGGAGACGGAGGAGAGCGCATGCGAAAAATACTGGTTTAGATTGTAGTTTTGCTCCTGCCGGCGCTTGCGGCGGCGGATACGGAAATCACGCTGACGTTCGGCGGCACGCACGATATGAGCACGTTTGACGCCATGCTTACGCGCCACCCTGCGCTTTGACGACAGTGGAAATTATCTGGATGTGCAAATGGAGCTGATTCCCATCACAACCTCCGGCAGCGCGCCGGAGAACGATTTTCGGTCCGTGCTGGTCTGGAGGACGCGGCGCGGATCCTGAGCCTTGTACAGGCGGATTCCGATCTCACGGTTTCGGGATTGCTGTGGTTCCCGTCCGGCCGCGATGCGCTGCAGCCAGTAAACGCCGGGAATTGACGCGCAGCGATCAGCGCTTGGGGCAGGCGCTACACCGTTTGGATACTGAACACGCTGCGCGCTCGCAGACCCTGAACGCTGCCGCGCAGAACTTGTAGGGTTTTCTCACCCGGATTCATATCAAAATAGTTGTCCGACAGGAGCAGATCCGGATCGTCGCTTTCTAAGAAGACGGACTTGGCAAACGCGTCCGCCCGCAGGGTTACGGTATCGCCTTGGGCGCTCATTTGCAGGTTTGGGTCGCGGAACTGGAAAAACTTCGGCGCGCACAATAGCGTGCAGCCTTCGCTTAAAACATTCCCGTCTGTTTCAAAGGAGTAGCTCACGTATTGCACGGTCGGGTCCACGCCGGGGAACTCTGTTTCCGCAAGCCAAACGGAGCACAGCGGCGCGGCTGTCAGCGCTTCCTCGCCCGACCGGAGCACCTGCCCGCCTGCATCCCGCAGCGCCCACTTGACCAGGCCGGATACCGTGGCAAGCGTTTCGTTCGCCACGTTCAGACGCATGCTCAGGCGTACCGGCATGGGGTGATAGGCGTTGATCTGGGGCAGCTGCGTGTGCTCGCCCTCCTCCTGCGCGGAGATCATCACCGGCGCAAAAAAGCGTTTGGCCGTGTAGTGCAGGGCCTTCCAGCGCCCGTAGTAATCGATGGACGACCACGAGGCGACCGGCCAGCAATCGTTGAGCTGCCAGTACAGCGCGCCCATGCAGTGGCCGCGGTGGCGGCGCAGGTGCTCCACCGCAAAGCGGATGGCGTCGGCCTGCAATAGCTGGGAGCAGTAAATCAGGTCGTCAAAGCGCAGCGGATATTGATAGGTTTGAATCAGATAATTGATGATCTTGCCGTTGGCCAGCCCGTTGCGCTGGTGCCGTTCCATGATGCGGGAGGACAGGTTGCGGTCCTCCGGCAGGGTGAAGCTTTCCACCGTGGGGAGGCTTGGGAAGCTCTGGAAGCCGAACTCCGATAAGTAACGGAACTTGTAACGGCGGTACTCGTGAAAGGGCTTGTTGTTTTGCCAGACCTCCCAGTAGTGTACGTCGCCGCTGTGCTCGCTGTTGGGGTCGTCAAAGCCGCCCCGTGTGGAAGGCGTGGACGGCCAGTAGAACACGTCCGGCGCTTCCGCCCTGCAGATGTCCGGCAGAATATACTCAAACAGCTTGATGTAATCGGCAAAGTGCGCCGGGGTCACACAGGCTTCTGGCTGCGTGCCCAAACGCACCCACTCGAAAAACATTTCGTTTTCGTTGTTGCCGCACAGAAGCGCCAGGCAGGCGTGGTGCCGCACACGGCGGATGTTCTGCGCCGCCTCCAGGCGGATGCTCCGGTCAAAGGCGGGGGTCAGGGTGTAGGCCGCGCAGGCAAACATTAAATCCAGCCACACCATCAGGCCCAGCTCGTCGCACAGATCAAAAAACGCGTCGTCCGGGTAATAGCCGCCGCCCCATACGCGGATGCAGTTACAATGGGCGAGCTTGGCATCCGTAAGCAGGCGGCGGGTGCGCTTCGGGGTGACACGGCTTAGGATATTGTCCTCCGGGATATAGTTTGCACCCATGGCGAAAATCTTCACGCCGTTAACCACATGGCAGAACTCCGCGCCGCAGGCGTCCGCTTCGTTGGATATGGTCAGGGTTCGCAGGCCGATGCGGCGCGCACATTGATCCAGCATTGCTTCGCCCTGCAAAAGCGTGATGGCAACGGTATACAGCGGCTGTGCGCCGTACCCCGAGGGCCACCAGAGCTCTGGATCGGGCACGATGAAATGCGCCTGTG
>Ga0116163_1000163_pt1 | contig 49014 bp, 53 predicted proteins | sample AD_UKC107_MetaG_FD_89889 | JGI IMG/M metagenome (GOLD analysis project Ga0116163, IMG submission 89889) | Active sludge microbial communities of municipal wastewater-treating anaerobic digesters from Hong Kong - AD_UKC107_MetaG | ecosystem: Engineered > Bioreactor > Anaerobic > Digestate...
CCGATTGATTCCAATTGGCCCGGCAAGCGGGGCGGCTATATGCAGATTGATTACGCGGATATCATTCCCTTTGCCAAGGGCATGGAGCGCAAGCAGGATTACGATTACCGCATGCCGGTATGGTACACCTACGGAACCCGCGAGCCCAGCTACCCGGTGTACCGTTACAGCACCCAGCATAACCAATATGATTACTGGAAGCAATACAACCATATCCCCGTATCCCCCACGCCGGAGATCGGCGGATTCAATCCCAGCGGCTGCGGCGTGACCGGCGATATCAGCGAAACGCTGACACCCTCCGCCCGCCACCCGCACCACGCCTACGATGTGCAGCGGTTTATGACGGCTGAGGAACCGAGGCTGAACCTGTACAATTATGTCATCATGCGCGATAAGGGCCACGACGTGGCACAGATGGACCCGGCTCTGGGCTGGAGCTATGTACGCCGTTTCCGCCGCGAGGCGGATGGCAGTCTGACCGTTCTTGCGCAATAGAGGAAGGATGATTTTCGATGGCGTATCGCTTCAGCGATAACGAAGCCCTGCATAGCGACGGCCTGTTTTTTGATGCCGTGGACCTGAAGATGGAGTTATATAAGGACGCGGACGGCAACGTCGGCCCGCGCCATGTGTTTGAGCGCGATGCCGCCAAGGTGGAAGATAACGGCGACGTTACCTTCTGCTTCTACGCGCCGGAGGCGCGGGAAGTGGCTGTGAGCGGATTTGGCGGCGCGATGGGCGACCAAAAACACCCGTTGACACGCGAGCCCGACGGATACTGGAGCGTACGGGTATCCGGCCTCCCATCCGGCTTTCACTACCTGAACTACTATGTGGACGGCGTTTGTGTGACCAACCCCCTGGGCCGCGTGGCATACGGCGGACACAAGACCGCAAACTTTGTGGATATCCCTGAGGAAGACGATTTTTATGCCCTGAAGGATGTACCCCACGGCACCGTGAGGATGGAGCATTTCCCCTCCGCCACCACAGGCAGAACCCGGAATTGCTGGGTGTATACGCCGCCGATGTACGATACAGAGCCGGAGCGCAAGTATCCGGTGCTTTACTTGCAGCACGGCGGCGGCGAAACCGAAACCGGGTGGATTTGGCAGGGCAGGATGAACTACATCCTGGACAACATGCTTGCCAATGGAGAGTGCGAACCGTTTCTGGTCGTCATGAACAGCCTGTACTGCGTGGATACCCGCACCGAAAACGAGTTCCTGTCCGGTGATTTCGACAGCATGCTGATCAACGACTGCATTCCCTTTATTGAAAGCCGCTTCCGGGTAAAGGCAGGCAATGAAAACCGCGCCATGGCAGGGCTTTCCATGGGCAGCTATCAAACGACAATGACCACCCTGCGCCATCTGGGATACTTCCCCTATATCGGCATCTTCAGCGGTGCGCTGCTGCGACGGTGGTACTGCGATTTTGATTATTACGAGTTGTTCAAAGACCCCGAAGCGTTCAACCAGAAGGTGCGGCTGTTCTTCTTTGGCTACGGGGAACAGGAAGCCCGCATTGTGGACGGGCTGCTGCCCGACCTCCAGAAGTTCAAGGAATCCGGTCTTCGGTTTGACACCTATACATGCCCCGGCTATCACGAATGGACGGTTTGGCGCAAGTGCCTGCGTGCATTCGCGGGACGTATTTTCAAGTAAGGGAGAATCACGCTATGGCTATCATGCGGTATAATTACTTTTCCGAGGTCTTAAGTCTCTGCGTTGACGTTACCATCACCTACCCGTCGCGCAAGTTTACCTACTCCGAAAACAGCAAGCCTGAGCTTGTCATCCGGGAGGAAGCCAAACCGGCCCTGTATGACGGCATGAAGTTTCAAACCGTGTATATGCTCCACGGCGGCGGGGATGACGATTCCCTTCTCCTGCGCTACACCAACCTGGAGCGCTATGCCGAGGACAACTGCGTGATGACCGTGACCGCACAGGCTAAGGATAGCTTCTTTATTGATACCGCCTACGGGTTTCGCTATTTTACCTTCATGACCGAGGAGCTCCCCCGTGTCATCCAGTGCCTGTTCGCCTCCTCCCCCGCCCGCGAAGACAACTTTGTCATCGGCATGGCCATGGGCGGCAATGCGGCGCTGATGCTGGCCATGAAGCGCCCGGACCTGTACGCGGGCGTGGTGGATTTATCCGGCGGCATCGGCTGCAGCATTGACACCGATTACTTTGTGGACGAACTGGAAACCTGGAAGCAGATCCGCAGGCTGCCGGCCGCCTTTGGAACCCCCGAATCCCAGCCCGGCGGCCCGTGGGACCTTGGCGCCATCGCCAAGAAGAACTTTGCGGACAAGGTGACCATGCCGGAGCTCTATATCGCCGTCGGCGACGATGATTTTATCCGCGACGTGGTTCGCAAGGACCGCGACGCGCTCTCGGCCATCGGCTATCAGTTTCACTACGAGGAAGCGCCGGGCCTTGGGCACGAATGGGCCTTCTGGGACCAGTATATTCAAAAAGCGCTTAACGAGTGGCTTCCCCTGCGCCGCAGTGTCGTACCCAAACCTGATACCGCGAAATAACTAGCGGTAAGCAACAAACCCTCTCTCTGCGATGCCGCCGGTAACGGCCGGCATCGCAGTATAGTACCAGCATAGTTCGCAGCACGCGGCCAGGCAGCGTCGCGGCGGCGGATGGCGCAACGAACAGGAGGCCCTTTTTGCGTAAGCTATTCGTTCGGGATAAGCATTTCTATAAAATCGTGCTGATGCTTGCCATCCCCGTGGTACTGCAGAACATGATCACCATCGCGGTCAATCTGCTGGATACCATCATGCTGGGCAACTATGGCGAAATCCAGCTGTCCGGCGCTTCGTTGGCCAACGAAATGATCAACCTGTATCAAATTCTGTGCATGGGCATCGGCGGCGGCGCTGCCGTGCTGACCGCGCAGTACTGGGGCGCGGGCGATGGTCTGGCGCTTCGAAAAGTGGTGTCGATCATGGTGCGGATATCCATGTCTATCGCGCTGCTGTTTTCCGTTGCCGCGCTGACCATTCCGCATACGCTGATGTACATCTATACCAATGATCCCGCCATTGTAGCCAAAGGCGCTATCTACTTCCGCATCAGCGCGGTGAGCTTCCTGTTTATGGGGCTTTCGCAAACGCTGACCATCGTGCTGCGCTCGGTACGGCTGGTGAAGGTGCCTCTGTATACCTCGTTTATCACGTTCGCCATGAACCTGTTCTTAAACTGGGTGCTGATCTTTGGCAAGCTCGGCGCGCCGGAAATGCAAATCGCCGGCGCGGCGCTGGCAACCACGATTGCGCGCCTGTTTGAAATGCTGATCATCAGCATCTACACCTTCGTGGTGGATAAGCGCATCGGGCTTCGGGTGAAGGACCTGTTCACACGCTGCGGCGACTACCTGTATAACTACCTGCACTACAGCGTACCGGTGATTATCTCGGATTTCCTGCTGGGCATGGGCAACACCGTAAGCTCCATCATTATGGGTCACCTTGGCGCATCCTTCGTAGCGGCCAACGCCATCGTATCGCAGGTTGCGCGCCTATCCACCGTCATGAACCAGGGTATCGGCAACGCTGGCAGTATTCTGACCGGCAATACGCTGGGCGAAAACAAACCGGAAAAGGCCTATGCCCAGGGCGTTACCTTTTTCATGCTCAGTCTGGTTACGGGCATCGCGGCAGGCGTTTTCCTGCTGGTTGTCTGCCCGCTGATCATCAGCTCGTACAACATCACCGAGGAAACCCGCATGGTGGCGTACTCGCTGATGTACGCGATCTCCATCATGGTGATTTTCCAGTCGACCCAGTCCATGCTCACCAAGGGCGTACTGCGCGGCGGCGGCGATACCCGCTTTTTGATGGTCGCCGACATCGTATTCATGTGGCTGGCATCGCTCCCGCTTGGGTATCTGGCCGGATTCATCTGGCACTTGAGCCCGTTTTGGATCTACCTCCTGCTGAAGGTTGATTACCTAATGAAAACCGTGCTCTGCCTGTATCGCCTGCGCAGCCGCAAATGGATTCGCATCGTCCACTCGCCAACCCCGCTGGCCAGCCCTGCGGATACGCTGTAAACAGTAAAATATCGCGAGAGTAAAAAACTCCCGGCCGCGCAATGCAAGCGGCCAGGAGCTTTCCGTTGATATAGTCTTTCTCGCAGCAAGCGTTAAAACTCGTCCAAGTGAATTGCGGCGTCAACCCTTTGGTTGATCTCCTCCCGCGGTGCCACCGCGCCCGGTGACGCGCCATACAGTGCAAACAGCCCCGCAAACGTCCCGTTTTTCTCTTCCACGGCTTTGCGATAGAACTCTTTCCTTTTCTGGGCGTCCCTGCACTGCGGATCAGCCTGCGTTGTAACGACATAGACCTGCTTGCCCTGAAAGTCCACATGGGTCAGCACCGCATTGATGGCGGGCGTTGTTTTTCCCGCCCACACCGGGGTCGCCAGAATGATCCGGTCGAACTTGGCAATTTCATCGAAAATCGTACGATCCAGCTTTGCGGTTCTGCCGATGGACGCGTTCATGCCGCCCTTCATGAAGCCAATCAAGCCTTTGTAGTTGGTACCGTCGTTGAGCGCAATCAGCGTTGCGCCAAGCTTTTCGGCCAGATATTCCACGGCCATTTTCGTATTGCCCGTTTTGGAGTAATATGCGATACACGTTTGCATCTTCAGTCTCCGTTTCTGTCGTCGCAGGAAAAGTCTATCACACAACTATTGCAGGGGTTCCCGCACGTTTCATAGGCTTACTATACCATCATTGCGGTGAAATGAAAACGCTGGTATGCTTAGGATATCGTTAGAAACGTGTGAGTGCTGCAAATGAATACGCATAACGGAAATACCGGATCGGCTGGCATCGCCGCATACAGCGCCCTCCGCCGATTCTTGCGGTATGATGAGTCATGAAATGTGTGGAAGGTAAGCAGGAAGCACACGCTGTGTATCGAATTATTGAACTATCATACATGGTGCGTTCCATCCGGACAACAACGGAAACCGAATTTCCTGCATAACCGCTTTTGCTATGGTACTGTGTTCGACCGTTCCCCCAATCCATTTTTCTATGGATCGCTGTTGCTATTGTGCGAAGACATGAAGGATTTTTTCGTATTCAGCGCAATCGCGTAAGCCGGATGAATAGGAGGAAGCAACATGCCATACCGTCCCACAAGGCGTTACTGCTATTTCCGCTATGATTATGTTTTGTTTCATATTCATTTTAAACTGAATGAAGCAAACCAGCCCTTTGACGAAAGGCCCAAATGCAAGGCCGCGCCCAGCTGCAACTGCCATAACTGCCAGTGGAAAACCGGCAACCCGGAGGATCGTGATTTTACCGTTTCCAACGGGTAAAACGCTCTGTGAGTACAGCATATCTGCTTGCACAGTCAGCTGTTTTTTCTTGACGATCTGCTGCGATGGTTTCACGATTCGGCATATGCCCAAACCAGTATAAGTACTCCAATTATTGATAGCAGAAATATGTCGTATCCGGATCGCTCGTCCGGTGACAGAAACCGAAACGATATCTGACGGACTCTGAAAAGAACGCTCTTTGGGCAGCGTTCTTTTTTATCCAAGCGAAGAAAAACGATAGCAGCATTGGGAATACCCAGCCCAACTCACGCATATAAGGTTTTCAACTCTATGCAATAATGATATAATGCCCTTATACTTTGCTTGACCAGAAAACCGAAGATTGGGGAGGGTTTCGCATGAAAGAAAAAGGTTCATCCAATCCTTCTGGATACCCAGATACCAATACTGGAAACGTTTTACCCTTTTCGCATGAAGCCACATCACTCATAGCAGACACACTGATCCTGGATACGTTGCTGCATTTTTCGCAGGACACGATTTATTTCAAAGACGTTCACTCCCGCTTTATTCTGAATAATAGAGCGCACCTTCTGCAATTTGGAAAAAGCAATCCCAGCGAGATGTGCGGAATGACGGATGCCGATCTGTATCCAAAAATATTTGCAGATCAGTGCCGAAAAGATGAGCTGTATGTAATGGAAACCGGAGTGCCGATCATTGATCGTGTTGAACAGGCCGTAAACGCCAAAGGCGAGGTGATTATTTACTCAACATGCAAATATCCCTTGTATAACCAGAATGGAGGGCTCATCGGTACCTGGGGAATATCCCGTGATGTTACTCAATTGATAGAAGCGCAAGAAGAAGTTGCGCGTATCAATGCCAAATTAACGGCTCTTGCCCTCATTGATGAGTTATCCGGGTTATACAATCAGCGTCACTTCTATAACATCCTCAAAATCACGATTGATCAATACACCAGAAAGAGAATGGGAGGCTTGAAGGCTGATTTTTGCCTGATCTATCTGGACATTGATAACTTTAAAACCATTAATGATCAGTATGGACATGTGACTGGCGATGCGGTGATTCGATATGTAGCCGGTCAATTGACAGCCCACACAAGGTCCTCGGATACCGCGTTTCGGTATGGCGGTGATGAGTATGCTCTGATTTTGCCCGATACGACAGTTGAAACCGGCAGAGTCATGGGCGAACGCATCCGCAGAGTCATCAAACAAAACCCTCTTGTGAAAAATGGAATTGAGATACCGATTTCTGTCAGTTTGGGAATTGTCGAATATCATGACGAGACCAAGCCCAGCGAACTTGTAGAAAAGGCTGATGCCATGCTATATAAAGCTAAGAGCGAAGGGAAAAACTGTCTTCGCGGATAATGAAACGGCGTTCATTTGTTTGAAGACGTCATTCAATTGAATGGCTTTATTTTGATCATTCCGAAAGACAGGGTGAATGCAATGTTCAACCGCAATAAACCGGCTGCTCCAGGAGAGACCAAAGGATCGTTTATAGATGGTCTCCGCGAGAAAATACTGTTTGTTTTGCTTTGTATAATCGTTGCTGTAATCATCAGCTTTGTGTATCTACAGTTTGAATGGAATCGTTATGAAGCCAACGCCGCGTCCGAAGCGCTAAGCCTTGGAAGAACGGCAGAAGCATTGCAGCATCCCGAGCATGTCCAAAAGCTAACTGGCAGTGCGGATGACTTAGGCAAGTATGACTATCAGATGATGAAGAACGGCCTCACCCGCCTTGTTGACTCCACCCCCATGATTCGGTTTGCCTATATTTATGGTGAGAAGAATGGCAACATCATTTTTCTGGTGGACTCTGAAGCACCTGACTCCGATGATTACTCTCCGCCAGGCCAAATATATGATGAAGCCACAGCATCTACATGGAAACCGCTGCTCACTGGCGAAACGGTATTGACAGAGCCGGAAACTGATCGCTGGGGCGTATGGATCAGCGTTCTTGCTCCCATTAAAGACCCTGTCACAGGGATCACGTTCGCTGTACTCGGCCTGGATTATGACGCGACTGTTTGGCACGTAAAAATCTGGTCGCGGATGATTCCGAATTTCATCATCATTCTCATCTTTCTCGCGCTGAGTGCAACCCTTCTTCACATATTCTTCAATCACCAGAAATTCAAAAAGTTAGCTTCAAAGTTGGAGTTTAGCGAAGCGCTTTATCACAGCGTTTTTGAGCAGGCTCCCATTGGAATCGCGATTGTAAATGACAAAAGGTTCGAGCTCTATTCTAAACTCGGCAATCTGGGCATGAATCAAATGACCACGAAAATCATGGATCGGACAAGCACTGAATTGGAAGCCATTGATTGGACTGAAATCACCCACCCGGATGATTTACAGGCTGATCTTGATCTCTTCAACCAGTTTCAGCAGGGCCAGATCAGCGGGTATACCCTGGAGAAGCGGTTTATCCGCCCGGACGGATCCAGCGTTTGGACGAATATGAAGATATCATCACTGAAAGGCTTGCCGTACAGCCATAATACGCACCTGTGCTTGCTTGAAGATATTACTGCGCGTAAAAACGTGGAGGAATCATATAAGGAGAGCGAACGGAGCAAGTCTGTTTTGGTGTCCAACTTACCTGGTTTGGCCTATCGGTGCGACTATGACCGGGATTGGACCATGCGCTTTGTTTCTGAAGGCTGTTTGGCACTTACCGGCTATACTCCGGAAATGCTGATAAATAATGCTAAGATTTCCTTTAACGACATTATTGCTCCAGGCTATCGTGAAATCCTTTGGAAACAATGGGCGCGAAGAATTGCTATGAAGCAGCCGCTGAAATCTGAGTATGAAATCATCACGGCAGATGGTCAACGCAAATGGGTACTGGAGGTAGGCGAAGGCGTAGTGAATGAGAAGGGTGAGGTTGTGGCCCTGGAAGGGATCATTCTGGATATTACAGGTAAAAAAGCTGCGGAACGACGCCTGCGCAATAATTTGAAGCAAACAAAAGCGATGATCAACGATCACCAGGCCATCATGGTATTGGTTGAGCCGGGATCGGGGAAAATCATCGAAGCCAACAAAGCCGCCCTGGCTTTTTATGGATATACCAAGACAGAACTGCTGAAAATGACAGTGCAGGATATCCATATCATGGGGGATGATGAAGTGCAAGACCTTCGCATAAAAGCCAATGAAAAAGGGCAAAAATATATCACTTTGCCGCAACGCATGAAAGATGGGGAGATCCGCATTGTAGATATTTACAACAGCCCAATTGATTATGGCAACCGCAAGCTTAAGTTCTCCATTATTGTCGACGTAACGAAACGGGAAGAGATCGCCAGGGAGAATGAATATCTGGCCTATCATGACTACCTTACCGGCTTGTATAACAGGCGGTACTATGCAGCAGACTTCCAACGCCGGGTTGACAACAATGAGTTCCCCATCGGCGTATTTATCGGAGATATCGATGGCTTCAAGGAACATAATGATACCTTTGGTCATGCAGCGGGAGATAAGATACTCACAGAGGTCGCCAAAAACCTACGGGCTTTGGTGGGCAATGATGGCATGCTGGCACGCATTGGGGGCGATGAGTTTGCCATTATCTTATCCGGAAAAAACCACCTGGAAATGCGCAAGTACCTGGATAAACTGAACCATGAATATGATAGCGCTCACGATGACTCGCATATCATTGAAGCGCCGCCTTCCATATCGTGGGGCTATGCATTGCAACGGGAAAAATACGATACGCTGGACACTCTGGAAGAAGAGGCCGAAGCGTTTATGTACAATCGAAAATTCTATAGTCATCAGAGCTTACGCAGTAAAACTGTCGACGCAATTATGGAAACCTTGTTTACAAAAAGCGAGCGGGAAAAGCTACATTCCGAACGTGTTGGTCTGCTTTCCGAAGCCATTGCCCGGCAAATGCATTTATCAAGTGAAGGGATTGATAAGATCAGGGTCGCGGGCTTCCTGCATGATATCGGGAAAATCGGAATTGATGAATCAATTTTGAATAAAGCAGGAAAACTGGATGCAAACGAATGGGAGATCATGAAGCTGCATTCTGCAAAAAGCGCTGGTATTCTGTATAAAACGCATGAGTATCAGGGCATCACCAATATTGTACTATCCCATCACGAACGGTATGACGGAAATGGGTATCCAGGGAAACTTAAAGGGGAAGATATTCCATTGGAGGCGAGGATCATCGCAGTTGCGGATACTTACGATGCGCTTACCAATGACAGACCATACAAGAAAGCCATGGATGAACAGTCAGCGATTGATGAATTGAGGAAATGCGCCGGTACACAGCTGGATCCTTCCATCGTATCTGTTTTCATTGATAAGGTGCTATGCAAATAGGTTCAAGGCAACGAATTCCGGCATGCAATGAACTGGTCAGGAACAGTTATGGAATCGTCGTATACCACACAATACATGAGCATATAGGTCGTTAGCTTACCCTATGAAAATAAGCTGTATCTTCTGCACCTTCCATTGAAGTGAGTTCCTCATCCCTTCGCTAACTCAGTTTCTGTGTACACAATACAGGTTCAGGCATACTGATAGATGCTTGCATGGCGTAAGGGGGTGATATGATCATCCTCGACAGGCCACAGTTGATTTGCGTGTCAAATTGGGTAAACTTATCAACTCCCTCCTCGGTTGTCGTGAATGATCGTTACCAGAATTACGCCCGCTATGTATAAAGATTGTCCCGAATTGTACAAATTATGGTTTCTTTTTTTGGATAGAGCCATCAAAGCCGAAAACATGATACCATGGTATGCATAATCATTCAGCGTCATACGCGCTGATGATTGCCAGTTTCCAGGATCAAAGGCGCTCTTGGAAATGTTTCGTTGTACAAAAATTGAAAAGGAGAGGTACTATGTCCGAGTATTCTAAGACCAATGACGTTCTTGGAAGCGTAAACCGGGGTGATCCTTGCGAATCGGGATTATGTACGCTGTGCAGGGCAGATTGCAAAGGCCGGTGTGAAACATGGCTGTCTTCCATGAAGGGGAGAAAGATGCTGTACCCGCGTGATTTTGGTACAGTCACAGCGGGTTCATCCAACATCAACCATCAAGGCGTGTGCTACAACAATCTGCGTATTCAGGGGTACAATTACGGCGCGCATGGCATGCCAAGTGGATTGTCGAGCTCTGCGGACGATTGCATTTTCCCAAACGTAAGCCTCGAAACTACATTTGGTAAAGCTGTGAAAACCAAGTCGCGTGTCCCGATGATGACGGGAGCACTGGGCTCTACATTTATTGCCGCCAAGTACTGGGAATCCTTTGCAATCGGCGCATCGCTTGTGGGTTTCCCGATTGTGATCGGCGAGAATGTTGTCGGCGTGGATCAAAAGTCCCTGCTCAAGGACGGCCGTATCCAAAGCGCGCCGGAACTGGAACGCAGGATTGACGTCTATCTCAAGTACTATGACGGCTATGGTGCGATTATCGTGCAAATGAACGTGGAAGATACACGCAACGGCGTAGCCGAGTACCTGATTGAGAAGTACGGTGACAAGGTTATCATCGAGCTGAAATGGGGGCAGGGCGCTAAGGATATCGGCGGCGAGATTCAGGTGACAAGCCTTGAATATGCACAGTTTTTGCAAAACCGCGGGTATATCGTGGACCCGGATCCTTCTAAGCCCGCCGTGCAGGAAGCATTTCATAGCGGTTCAATTAAATCATTTGCCCGGCACAGCCGCCTGGGATACACGGACCTGAGTTCAAGCGAGCAGGTTCATCAGGCGTTCGTGTCCGCAGTGGAGTATCTGCGCGGGCTGGGTTACAAGCGGATTACACTGAAGACCGGTTCCTATGGTATGGAAGCGCTGGCGATGTCCATTCGTCTGGCAACGGAAACGAAGCTTGACTTGCTGACCGTGGACGGCTCAGGCGGCGGCACCGGTATGAGTCCATGGAATATGATGGAAAGCTGGGGTGTGCCGTCTGTTCATCTCCATGCCAAAGCCTATGAATATGCCAAAATCATGGCATCCGATGGCTGGGATGTGGTGGATATGGCATTTGCCGGCGGGTTAGCCAAGGAAGACCAGATCTTCAAAGCGCTGGCAATGGGTGCGCCGTTTACAAAGCTCGTTTGCATGGGCCGCGCGTTGATGATCCCCGGATATCTGGGCTCGAACATCGAAGGCGTATGTCACCCCGAACGAAGGGAAAAGCTCAATGGCAACTGGGATGCACTGCCAAAGATTGTCACGGATGAATTCGGCGCCACCGCTGAGGAAATCTTTGCCGGGTACTACGATGTGCAAAGCAAAGTAGGGAAAGCAGAGATGAAACACATTCCCTACGGCGCTATCGCCGTGTGGACACTCAGCGATAAGCTGGCCGGCGGATTACAGCAATTGATGGCAGGCGCACGCAAGTTCAGCATGAATCAGATTGCCCGAGAAGATATCTTCTCAGCCAATCGAGAGACCGAACACGAGACAGGGATCCCCTTCATGACGGATGTGGATGACCAGCTGGCAAAGAGGATTCTCAAAGCATAGACCGGAAGAAACGGTGCAGCTTGATATTGATAAGCTGCACCGTTATTTTTAACTTCAGCTTGGCGTCAAATCAATCACGCTAATACTTTCCGTACATCAAAACACCGCCATTGCCGGCGGCGCTTTGTTGGCAAGGCGACTGTTAATGGAGTATTGTTGCGCGCTCTGAGCCAATGGTAAATTGCAAATATCCATAGCGACATACCAAGGAATCATGCGCCATATTGCATATTCATTTCTCCAGGTACTCGCACCATCCGAAGCGCTTCTCCTTCGGATAAAGTGTTGGAATACAAGGGATTGAGCGGTTGTAAGTATTTCAAATCACATGACGAAAGGTGCTTATATCCGCTCAAAACCTGTCGCATCATAACGACACCTTATCAATTCTCAGTCTGAGGGTTTTTGTTCAATAGTGTGGTAACAAGCGCGGTATAGATAAGGCAAATACCCATGTAATCAATATTCCGCCTACTCTAATTCATCCCAACCATTCTATCACGCTTATTGGGCTGCCTTTTCCGGGAGCAGATCACGATGCCGTTTGTCTGTACGGCGTTGCTTTCATCATTACCCTTGTGCTGCCGCCTTGGATTTTCACACAATTTTTGTTGTCCAGCTCTCCAAGTTCCACACTTCGTGAATCCAATCTTCGTAAAACGACGGTTCATGGCTTACAAGTAGAACTGAGCCGTTATATTCTTTTAGCGCACGGCTCAACTCGGCTTTCGCCTCAACGTCCAGGTGATTGGTTGGTTCATCAAGCACAAGCCAATTGAACTGCCGAAGCATAATTTTGCAAAGACGAACCTTTGCATTTTCTCCGCCGGAAAGCACTTTCATTTGGCTTTCTATATGGTCTGCTGTAAGCCCGCATCTTGCCAGCGCCCCTCTGACCTCCGCATTGGTCAGCGTGGGAAACTCGTCCCAGATTTCCTGATGAGCCGTTTTTCTATTATCTCTGGAATCTTCCTGCTCAAAATAGCCGGGCTCAAGGTATGGATCCAGCTCTATGGACCCTGATATGGGCGGAATTACACCTAATAATGTTTTCAGAAGCGTGGATTTTCCAAGCCCGTTCACGCCTTGAATCGCAATCTTTTTGTTCCGCTCCATCGCAATGCTGATGGATTTGGTCAGAGGCTCATTGTACCCAAGCACGAGATCTGTCGCTTTGAAAATCAGCTTTCCCGGCGTCCGTGCTGTTTTGAAGCCGAATGTGGGTTTTGGCTTCTCTTTCCATTTATCGACAATTTCCATCTTGTCAAGCTGCTTTTGCTTGCTTCTTGCCAGGGTGGCCGTTGCGGCCCTCGCCTTGTTTTTCGCAACGAATGTTTCCAGCTTATCGATTTCTTTCTGCTGCTTTTTATAGGCTTGCTCGTGCTGCCTTTTCTTCAATGAGAGTGCTTCCAGAAACTGCTCATAGCTACCCGTATATCGCTGCATGTTTCCGTCTTCAATATGATAGATCACATTGACTACATTACTCATAAACGCCGTATCGTGCGATACCAAAATCAAAGCATTCTCATGGTTGACTAAAAACTTCGTCAGCCAGCTGATATGATTCTCATCCAGAAAATTCGTTGGTTCGTCCAAAATGAGGATCATGGGATTTTCCAGAATCAGCTTGGTTAACAGCACCTTGGAGCGTTGTCCGCCGGACAGCTCATGCACCATTCGATCAAGGCCTATTTCACCCAATCCTAATCCGTTTGCCACTTCATTGATCTTTGTATCAATTGCATAAAAACCGCTCTGCTCCAGCACGGCTTGAATATCGCCTACGGTTTCAAGCATTTGATCGATGTCGGCATCCTGCGACGCCATGCTTTCATAGAGATCCAGCATTTCTTTCTCAAGCTCAAACATGTGCCCGAAAGCGCCCTTGAGCACATCGCGAATGGTGCTGCCGGCCGGCAGCGCGGTATGCTGATCAAGATAGCCAACCGTGATGCGGTTACACCATTCAATCGTTCCCTGGTCAGGCTGCAGTTTCCCCATGATGATATTGAGGAATGTTGATTTCCCTTCCCCGTTTGCTCCCACCAAACCTACATGCTCGCCTTTAAGAAGCTGAAAGGATGCGTTGTTCAGTATTTGCCGTGCACCAAATCCATGCGTAACATTTTGTGCGTTGAGTATGCTCAAAACAATCTCCCTACCTATATAAGTGCCAGAAATAAACCATCTCGCCAGGTTTACCGTTGCAAAGTATATCATAATTGCTTACGTATTCAAATACCGCGAAGGATAAGCGCGTCAATCGTTACTATCTGCTATCTAAAGCAGTATACACGAGCTCCGGTATACTATAATATCCGAGGTGAAGTCGGATATACCAGAACCCTTACAAAAGCCAATGGTCGGGCACTCTGCCGCTATGGATACCGGTATCTACCAGCACGTGGTCGATGGCGATGCCGAGAGAGCATCAGCAATGGTTGACAATGTGTTCCAAAGAATACTCGATCTGTAAACACTGGGAAAGACGCAGCATTTTTTATAAAACACCCATGAAAGATTATTTCATGGGCGTTTGATATTTGTGACATCTAAGATCTTATAGTCTCTATCGCAGCATCGTACCGTTGACCCAGTCTCGCGGACTGGATCAGCGTACACAGTGGTATAGGCATGTATTGAGTTTGAACCTGCGTAACAGAAAAATACATATCAGCATAATCACTACAGCAATCCAGTCAATAGCGCTTACCTGAAACTCGAAAAGATCCTCATGCCAAAACACTTGAGAAACAATAACCACGCCAGCCGAAGCTATCAAACCCACCACTGCGGGTTGCAGACTCTTCAGAACGCCCTGTACGTATCGGAGATTTCTGTATTTTTTATATAAAAACGCAAAGCATAATACAATGATGAACGAGGGTAATACGCAACCAAGTGTCGCGACCAAAGCGCCCCAAAGACCCGCGATTCTTGCGCCAACAAAACTTGCGGAATTTATCGCAATCGGTCCGGGGGTCATTTGCGATATTGTGATGATATCCGCAAATTCATCCATAGTAAGCCAGCCATGTATCTGTACTACCTGGTTTTGTATCAACGGCAGAGCGGCATACCCGCCTCCGATGCTGAATAGACCGATCTGAAAGAATGCCAGTAAAAGCTTAAGGTAGATCATCCCGTACCTCACTTGCGTTGTTTTTAGTCACGCTCAATAGTCCAATGAATACACCAGTTAGGATGACGAACATCGCGTTGACGTTGAACGTCGCAACTGCGATAAACGCGGCCACCGCAATCATGATAGGTATGATCTCTCTTTGCTTGATAATTTTCCCGCTCATATCAATGACGATGTCGATGATCACCGCGCAAACCCCCGCTCCCATTCCGCGCAAAACACTCTGAATCAGCCTGTTGCCGATAAACGCACTATAGCCGACTGAAATGATCGATAGCAGAATTAACGGAGGCAATACGGTACCAAACACTGTAACCAGCGCGCCGGGTATGCCCGCCAGATGATAGCCAAGGATTACCGAGGCGTTAACTGCAATCGGGCCCGGCGATGACTGGGCAATCGCTATAAAGTCGAACATTTCTTTTTCTTCAATCCAATGCAGCTTATCCACAAATTGTTTTTTCATCAGGGGGACTATAACATAGCCTCCCCCAAACGTGAACGAGCTCAGTTTGAATGTGGACCAGAACAATTTCAAAAGCAACTTCATTTTTGGTAATTTCAAAGTTCAACCTCCCATAGCTGGGTACTATCTCCAGTATTATAACGCAATCCAGTGACATAATAAATATGGTGCTACCTTTGCCAAGAAGAAACCGTAGCAATCGAATGATAACTCCTGTTTGGAACGAAGTAACAGTATGCTATAGCTGATACGATGAAAGTGCAAGAATGTGAATGCCATCGTTTTGTGTGATCTGAATATGTTGCACAGTGGCATCGTTGGCGGAGGATTCCGCGAGGCCGAGGATGATGATGTTAATTGAGAATCAGCTCGAAAGAACCATACACGCCGAGCTGAACATGAGCGAGTGGAGGTTCAGGCAGGCGCGGCAGGCCGTGGAGTTGGCGGAGGGTATGGGGAGTGTTGTTTGGCGGGAGAGGTTTATTGTTGAGTGGGACATTCATCCGCTTCCCAAGCTTTTTGTATAGCGATAGTATTGCTGAAATTGTGTCAATTTCGATCTAGCAGGCTAAATACAGTATAGCAACAGAGTAGAAGGAGCAAAGCACATGAACGATAAAATTCTTAAAAACATCAGCATGGAAGACGTGCTGGAGCTGAAAGAGCTCGTTTCCTATCAGGACGGGCAGATCGTGAGCCGGACGCTGGTGCAGAATGGCGCGGTCAGCATTACGCTGTTTGAATTCGATACCGGAGAGGAGATCAGCGCGCACGAATCCAAAGGCAACGCGCTGTTGACGATACTCGACGGCAGCGGCGTCATCACCATCGACGAAAAGGAATACGCGCTTGCCGCCGGGCATAGCATCGTAATGCCGGCCGGGATACCGCACGCGGTGAAAGCCGCCTCGCCGTTTAAGATGCTATTGATGGTGGTGTTTCCCGCCCGATAGGCTGGCACAGTTATAGAAAAACAGGAGTACAGGAGACCATCCCAGAATCTGTGTAAACCTCCAAGGAAGGTGTAGAATGGAGCCACCAAATTGGAGGTTTATTCAATGGGAAAAGGGAAACGCACCCCGGAAGAGCAAGCACGTCGAGAAAAGATCCGGGAATTACTGCAGCTGGGAAACATCGGGAGCATGGATGACATCCAGGCGTTGTTCCGGGAAACCATTGCCGAATTCATGGAATGCGTATTGCCAAGTTCACGCTCTATCGGTGGCAAAAAGAATTCTTATCTGGTATCGACGTTGAGCTTGATAATGCCCCGAAGACGCTTGTGTCGTCTGTTGAATCAAAGAAAGAAATAACGCCAGCGCCAGTTAATGAAGTATGCCCCAAAACAGCAGCACCAATTCTTGATGAATCGACAATCAAGCCGGTTCGGAAGGATGCGGCAATGACAGCGAAGCAACTACTTTTTAACGAGACCAACGAAAAAGCAGCTCATATCCGGTCTCTCGAAACGGAAAATGCGCGGCTTTGGTCTGAGGTTGAACAACTCCGCAACAAGTGCGAATGCTTCCGTAATGCGCTTGCAGCCCTGATTCGGTAAGCCTTCTCAACAAGCCAACCTTGCTGTAAATTGTGATATTATGGTTTTTTGGCAGGGTGGCTTGCCTTATAAATATGCCAACGCTAATAGGTTCAAACATGATGGCTGTCGTGCGTGCGTTCTCTATTGTTAGTTTTGCATCCATTCCATTTCTTGACATACAGAAAAGCTCAACATACATGCTTTCAGGGCATAGGATAGACAACTAGCAATATAATGTCGTATGCACCCCTTAGATAGTGTGGACACGAGATAAAAACTGTGAGATAATAATCACATAAACAATGAATGGAGATGTGATTATGTCCTCTGCGCTGCACAGACATGACATTTCTGATGAAGTATGGTCTTTGCTTGAACCGCACTTACCCGGGCAACCGGGACAGTGGGGAGGAATTGCACAAGATAACCGACGATTCATCAATGCTGTCTTTTGGATTCTTCGTACAGGCGCTCCGTGGCGCGATTTACCAGAGGAATACGGGAACTGGAACAGCGTAGCAAAAAGGTTTCGGCGTTGGGTTGATCAAGGCGTTTGGGAAGGGATTCTCGAGTGCATCATAGACGACCCTGATTACGAATGGTTAATGATTGATGCAAGTCACATCAAAGTTCATCCTCATGCTGCAGGGGCTGTTGGCGGGAATCAAGATATGGACCGTACAAAAGGGGGCTCAATACAAAGATACATTTGGCCGTGGATGCGAATGGTATGCCGGTCAGAATCCTTGTTACGTCGGGTACCGTTGCTGATTGTTCAAAAGGCTGCGCTTTGATTGACGGTATCTTTGCTGAGTGGTTATTGGGAGATAAGGGTTACGACAGCAATAGTATCCTTGCCAAAGCCCTCGAGCAAAACATACAGGTAGTCATTCCTCCCAAGAAGAATAGGCGTGATCAACGCGAGTATGACAAATACCCCTATCGCTTACGGCACCTGGTCGAAAATGCGTTTCTTCACCTCAAACAGTGGCGGGGAATCGCAACTCGATATGCAAAGAATACTTCTTCATTTATTGCTGCTGTGCAAATCAGATGCATTGCATTGTGGGTAAAGGTTCTCGCTTGATCTCGTGTCCACACTGTCTAGAAAGGCATGATTAAATTGTATCAATCTCGTACTCAAAATACAAATGAAGCGTCGAACGGCGCTTTTTTTACTCGGTGTGTCATGGCATGTCACCGGAAAAAGTCATCCACCGCCTGCACGACCCGTGCGCAGTCTTTCTCCGTAAGCCCGTAGTACAGGGGAAGGCGGAGCAGGCGTTGGCTTTCGCGGGTTGTGTACCTGTCCTCGCCGTTGAATCGCCCGTGTCTGAGCCCTGCCTGAGAGCTGTACAGCGGGATATAGTGGAACACGCTCAGGATCCCGCGCTGTTTGAGGTGGGCGATCATGCGGGTGCGCTCATCCCCGTCCTTTAGCTTGATATAGAACATATGCGCGTTGTGCGTGCAGCCCTCGGGCACCGTGGGCAGCTCAAACCTGCCCTGATCGCGCAGGCCTTCAAGCCCGGCAAAGTATTGGTTCCAGCTGTGCATGCGGTTTTTTGTGATGGCGTCGGCCTGCTCCAGCTGCGCCAGCAGAAAAGCCGCGTTCAGCTCGCTCGGCAGGTAGGACGAGCCGAGTTCCAGCCACGTATACCGGTCCGTCTCTCCCCGGAAAAACCGGCTGCGGTCCGTGCCCTTTTCCCGTAATATTTCCGCGCGGTCGGCTATTTCCTGGTTTTGCAGCAGGATCGCGCCGCCCTCTCCCATGCTGAAATTCTTCGATTCGTGAAAGCTGAAACAGCCGATATCGCCGATGCTGCCCAGCGCTTGCCCGTGATAGGTGGACGTGACGGCCTGGGCCGCGTCTTCCACGACGGCAAGCCGGTATCGCCGGGCGATGTCCAGGATCGCGTCCATTTCGCAGCTCACGCCCGCGTAGTGCACCGGCACGATGGCTTTGGTGCGGTTGGTGACAGCCGCCTCGATCAGATTTTCGTCCAGGTTCATAGTATCGGGGCGAATATCTACAAACACCAGCCGCGCGCCCCGCAGAGCAAACGCCGCGGCGGTGGAGGGAAAGGTAAAGGACGGCAGAATTACCTCGTTGCCGGGGGCAATATCCAACAGCAGCGCCGCAAGCTCCAACGCATGCGTGCAGGATGTTGTCAGCAGCGCTTTCGGGCTTCCCGTACGGGCCTCAATCCATGCGGAACAACGCCTGGTGAACGGGCCGTCGCCGCTTAATCTGCGGTTTTGCATCGCTTGCTCAAGATAAGCAAGCTCCGTACCGAGAACCGGAGGTTTGTTGAACGGGATCATGGAGGACTTCCTTTCGGCGTTTCGCTCATCAAATTATATCATACTCACCTTGCGGGGAAGGTTTGTTTTTCACCGCGCCGCCGATTGACGGTCTCATGCGGCATGCTATAATAAGAGTAGTTTTCAGGGAGATTGAGGTGACATCGCTTGCTGGTATCCGTTTGCATTCCGTGCTACCGCTCCGCGCGCACACTGCCCGCTGTAATTAACGAAATTCAACGAGAATTTGCGGCGCATCCGGGATACGAGTACCGCATCATTCTCGTAAACGACGGCTCTCCCGACGATACCTTCCAGGTCATCCAAAGCCTGTGTGAGCAGGACAAGCGTATCATCGGGGTTGATCTGTCGCGCAATTACGGGCAGGCGCATGCCAAAATGGCGGCGCTTAGCTTTGCCGCGGGCGACGCGCTGGTTTTTATGGACGACGACGGGCAGCACCCCGCGGCAGGCATCTTCTGCCTGCTGAAAGAAATAGAGCAGGGAAACGACGTGGTGTACGCACGCTTTGCTCAAAAACAACACGGTCTGCACAAGTGCTTCCTAAGCTTTGTGCATAACAAGCTGTCGGAGTGGAACGGGGTCAACCCCAAAGGGGTGAAGCGCTCGGCTTTCGTGGCCTGGAGCCGGTTCGCCTTTGAAGCCGCACGGCAGTACAAAAGCCCGTTTCCATCGCCCGCCGGGTACCTGATGCAGGTGACCTCGAAAATCACAAGCGCCGAGGTGGAGCACCGCAAGCGCGCCGCCGGAAGGTCCGGCTATACGGTGCGAAAGCTGTTTAAACTCTGGATGGATTCGTTTACGAATTTCTCCGTCGTGCCGCTGCGGTTTGCGTCGTTCATCGGCGCGCTGTGCGCCTGCGGCGGTTTTATGTGGGGCGTCGTTCTGGTGATCCGCAAGCTCGTACGGCCGGCGGTGCCCATGGGGTACACGTCGACGGTTTCGGCGATCCTGTTCGTGGGAGGCGTCATCATGCTGATGCTGGGGTTGCTGGGCGAGTACATCGGGCGGATCTACATGACGGTCAGCGGCATGCCGCAGTACAAGGTCTCACAGATCATCAACGAAGAAGAATCGCAAATATAATAACTCTCATCACGAAAACAAACGGATCCTTGTGGATCCGTTTGCTGTGTTGATGGGGGATGATTAGTCGGTCACGACGGGATATTCCGCAGCAGCCCAGCCGTTGTTCATGCCGCCGCTTAAGTTATAGGCGTCATAGCCCAAAAGCCGTAGGATGGCTACGGTCTGGCTGGCGGTCTGGCCGGTGTAGCAGTGCACGATGATGATGCCATCAGTGGGCAGCTGGGCGGCGAAGTTCTGCTCCATGCCGGCGCCGTAGGGGTTGTTCACAGCGCCCTGGATGTGGCCTGCGGCATAGGCGTCGGCCTGGCGAACGTCATACACGAAGTATCCGTCCAGTTCGGCGTCGAGGACTTCCATCAGGCTGTCGGCCTTGAAGTTGTTGTAGGTGAAGGTGGTGCCGGCTTTGGAGATCATGTCTTCAAAGTAAGCGGTGATGGCGGCCTGCACGTCGGGGTCTACGTCGTAGGTTTCGTCGGTCAGCGTGGCCACGTCGGTTGTAATGTAGGCTTCAAAGCCTTCGGTCTTGGAAATGCCGTTGTTGAAACCGCTCTGGATGTTGGCGGCATAGCGGCCCGCGACATTCAAAAGCGCGGTGACCTGGCTTGCGGTCTGGCCGGTGTAGCAGTATACGTACACCTGTACGTCGTCGGGGATATTGGCGAGCTTTTCGGCAACGGCCATGCCAAGGGGCACGTTCACGGCGCCGATAAGGTGGCCCGCTTCATAGGCGTCCGCCTGGCGGACGTCCAGAATCAGCATATCGTCGCCGGCATCCATCTTGGCGAAAAGATCGGCGGGCTTGATCACAACTTTGGATCCGTCGTAGTTGGTAAAGTACGCCATCGCTTTTTCCGCAACTACGGAGGTATCCTCAGCAAAGGCAGCGATGGACACGCAGATCAACACGAGCGCGAGTGACAGGGCTATCAGTTTTTTCATACGGTTTCTTCTCCTTTAATCTTTGTATTACGAAGCGTCTTTATTCGTAGGCGCTGCGATACCGGAAGGAATGTCCACGGGGTTGCTGGGGTTGGAAGACCATTCGAGGTAAGCGCCGTCATAGATGCGCAGGTTCCGGTAGCCCGCGTCGTACAGGCGCAGGAACACCGCGGCGGCGCGCATGGAGGTCTGGCAGTAAACGATGATTTCGTTCTCGGTTTTGATGCCGGCCTTCAGGTAGTCGATACGGGTCGTTTCGATGGATTTAAACGTCCCGTCCGAATAGAAATTATCGTAGTAATCAAACATAACGGACGAGGGCACCTTGCCGTTTTGGTAATATTCGGCGTCCGTGCGAACATCTAAGAGGATAACGTTCTTGTCCGGCTCGTTTACCTGGTTTTGCACATCGGCCATGGCGGCGACCCAGATCTCGTCCTTGTCGGCGGCCACATATTCGGCGGGGGTGATTTCCGGCACGGCTGCGGTCAGTACGTAGCCCGCGGCTTTGATGGCGTTTAAGCCCCCGTCGACCACCAGCACGTTATGGTTTTGGTACATCAGCATCGTCCAAAACAGCCGGGACGCGCTCATGTTGTTGTCGTCGTAGACGACCATCACGGCATCGTTTCCGATGCCGTTTGCGCTGAGCAGCTTCTGGAGCTTGGATTTGGAGGTCAGCATATTCTGCACCGGAACGCTGATCATGATCTCGGAAACCGGGATATTCACCGCGCCCTCCACGTGGGAAACCGCGTAGTCCTCCTCGGCCTGCATGTCGACGATCACCACGTTGTCCATTCCGATGTAGGTTTGCAAATCCTTTGCGGGGATGATGATGTTTCCGCTTTCCGCGTACTGGGACGTATTGCAGGCTGTAACCGCAATCACGGTGACTGCCAAAAGCAGCAATGCGGCGAACCTCTTGGCGGATTTTTTTAAGGTCATTCCTACTCCTCCGTTTCCATAGGGTCCTTCAGTATTATACTTGAAGAAACATTGTTAACGTAATAACAATCTTTAATATACTATACCGCTTATTGATACCGTGATAAAAAATCCTGATATGCTATAATGGCAGAACGAACAATACCCTCCAACGCGGAACCGGAAAGGGTGTCCTCAATGCGCACAGTTCGGAAAGAGTATCTCTGTCTATTCTCTTTTCTGCTGCTCTGGTTTTGCTTGAACCTCTTGTTCCTCGCCCGCTACCCACAGCTGCACTCCGACGAGGCGTGGTTGGGCGGCCTGACCCGCAACATGCTTGCGCAGGGCAGCCTGCGGGTAACCGAACCGTTTTTCGACCTGAAACCTCGCTTTCCGCACGCGATCAAAATCCTGTTCCATCTGCTGCAGATGCCGCTGATCGCTGTGTTCGGGTATTCGGTCTATGCGCTCAGGCTGTTATCGCTGATCTTCGGCGCGCTTTCGCTGTATATGGTCTACCGCAGCCTGCGGGAGGCAGCGCAGTTCCCGTTCGCGCTTTCACTCACCGCTGCTTTGAGCGTAAACGGGCAATTCATCCAGGCAGCACACACCGCGCGGCAGGAATGCATTCTGCTGTTTGTCCTGTTGTGGTGCGTATGGATTCTGCTAAAGAACGGGGAACAGATCACCATCCGCACGGCCATACGCCTGGCAGTGTTGACGGGCCTTAGCGCCGGCCTGCACCCCAACAGCTTTTTAATCGCCCTGGGCTGCGGATTTGCGATGCTGTTCATCATGCTTACCCAAAGGAATTTTGCGTGGAAGCCGCTGCTTGCCTATATCGGTGTTACGGGCGGCATCGCGCTTCTTTTCGTGGGGATCAGCCTGTGGTTTGACGGCGGGTTCATCTCGCACTGGCTGAGCTACGGGGACACGGAGTTTGAACTGCGGGTGCCCGTTTTGGATAAGCTGGGCGGGCTGCTTTCCTACCTGTCCAGGCTCTGGAGCGGCGTCAGCGGCACGTACATACTGCCGGAGCTACGGCCGCAGCTTTTGCTGTGGGCCGGATTGTTCTTGGGCAGCAGCATCTATGCGATCGTTAAAAAATCCGCGTCGGCGGCCGCCGTGCTGGGCATGGCGCTGGGTGCGGTGCTGGGCACGGCGCTGATCGGGCGCTACAACCAGCTCAGCGCGATTTTGTGGATGTTCCCGTGCCTGTTGTTGCCCGGCATTATTCCCTGGCGGCGGATTTGGATGAAACGAATCATACCTGCCGTGCTGGCGGTCCTGTTCGCGCTGGCGGCTGCGGGGCCGATCGTCCGTGCCTATTCCAGCGATTACGACGCTTATATCCAAAAAATCAGCGCCTCCGTATCCGAAAATACCAAGACACTAGCCAACCTGAACACGGGGTTTTATTTTGACAACGACGCATTGCTGGACGTGCGCAACCTTAGCTTCCTGCAGGACAACGACATGAGCTTTGCGGAATACGTGGAAAGCCGGGGCATCGGGGCGATCGTCTGGTCGGACGAGATGAACTTCATCTACGACCATAGGCCGGATTTCAACGTCCTTTACGGCAATCCGCGCATTGTACCGGAGGCGGAAGCGTTTTTCAGGGAGCACTGCATACTGGTCGCTACCTTTGAGGAAATCGGCTACGGCATGCGCCTGGTACAGCTGATTGGTGAGCCGTGCATGGTACGAATCTACCGCGTCAATCCGTAAGCAGTTCGCGCAGGCGCAGGGTCACGTCGGGCGAATCATTGTCCATTTCAGCGACGATGCCGTGGGTTTCTGCTTGCAGTACGGCGATCCTTGTAGCTAGCGCCGCGGCATCCTGTAAATCGTGGGTAACCAGCACCACGGCAGCCCCGGTGGCTTCTTTCAGGGTTTGCAGCGACTGGTGCGCGTTCTCGCGCGAGTGGACGTCGAGGCTGGAAAATGGCTCGTCCAGCAATAAAACCTTCGGGGATAGAGCCATTGCCCGCGCCAGCGCGCCGCGCTGCTTCATGCCGCCGGACAGCTGATATGGGTACTTCTCCTGCGCGTCTTGAAGCCCCATTTCGTGTAAGCAGCCGATCGCCAGTTCGCGCGTCTCGTGCTTCTTTAGTGCCGGGCGCGCTTTTTTGAGCGCGTATTGAATGTTGCCGCGCAGCGTAAACCAAGGGAACAGCTGATCAAAGCTCTGGAACACCATCAGCTTGTCCTGGTCGGGGCGCGGGCTCGGTTCGCCGTCCAGCGTAATCCTGCCCTGATCCGGTGGCAGAAAGCCCGCGAGGATGCGCAGCAGCGTGGTTTTCCCGCAGCCGGACCGGCCCGCGATCACCAGGGTTTCCCCGCTTTCGACGGTGAAGCTCAGGTCTTTGAGCACAGGCTGTCCGTCGAAGGATTGGTACAGGTGTTCCGCTGCAAGGATCATGACGCCTTCTCCTTCTGCGCACCAACCGACCATTTGCGTAGCGTGCTTTTTTCTAGCTTCTCAAATACCAGCTCTTCCACCAGCATGCCGATTACGGCCACCAGCACGATCCCAGCGAACAGCCCGGCCGTGTGCATCATGGTGCGCTCCTTGAAAATGTACCAGCCCAACCCGCCGGTCGCGCCGATGGCGCCGAAAATCATCTCCGCCGAAATCAGCGCGCGCCAGGCTCTGGCCCAGCCGACGCGCAAGCCCGCCAGCAGGTGCGCCATCGAGGCGGGCAGCAGGATTTCCAGTATAATCCGCAGCCTTCCCATGGAGTAGCTGCGCCCGAGATCGGTATACAGCGCAGGTGTGGACTGCATGCCGCTTAATAGGCTTAACAGCATCGACCACAGGCACGCGTGCACAATCACGATCGTCACCGCCGGCGTGCCGGTGCCAAACCAGATCACGATCAGCGGCAGCAGCGCCATGCCGGGCAGCGGGTGGGCCATCGCGGTCAGCGTATCGGCCATGCGTTCCATAAAGGGGCTCAGCCGCGAAGCGACGGCCAGCACAAGCGCCAGTATCATGCTGAGGCAGAATCCCAGCGCGATAACTGCCAGCGAAAACACTGTTTGCAGGAACAGCGTACCTGAAACCATGCCTTTCCAAAACGCGGCCGCCACCTGCTCCACCGGGGGCAGCAGCAGCGGTGAAATGCCGGAAAACGCCGCCACGGCCTCCCAGACGATCAGCAGGAGCGTAAAAAAGAACAGGCGGCTGACCCAGCGCTTTTCATAGAATGCTTTTTTGAGAAGCCTGAACCCGTTCACGGGGCAACCTCGACGTTCGTAAAGGCGTATTCGGCTGCCGTTGGAACATGGGAAAGCAAGCCCATATCCACCATCGCGGCCGCGAACGTTTCAATCCCGGTCAGCGTTTTTTGATAGATCGTACCGTCGTAGCGCATCATCTCGTAGAGCATCTCCGCGTCCACGCCGTATTCCGGCGCGAGGGACTCCGCGGCGGCGTGCAGATCGGCGTTGATCAATGCCATGGCGGCCGAAATGCCCTCTTGCACCGCGTCGTACATGCTCCGGTTCTCCTCGTAGAGCTTCGTATCGGCGACGCCGCAGATGAACGTAAACGAACCGCCCATCACATCCTGCCCGGTCAATATCTTGTGCATGCCGTTTTGGAGCTCCAGATCGGCATAGGGCGGTGTGGTGATGTGCAGCACGATCTCGCCTCCGGCAAGCATCGCGCTCATTGCATCGGGATGGCTGAGCGAAACCAGCTGTCGGTCGAATTGATCTGGATCGCCAAACTGCTGATCGGCGGCCATGCACAAGAGCACATGCTGTGTGCATCCGGGGCTGATGACTGCGATCCGGTCGTCCGGGTCGATGTCTGCAAGAGAGTGAATATCGTCGCGGTTGGTGATGAAGGACACCTCGTTGGCCGACAGCGCCGTGAAAGCTTTCCATGACATCCCTGTGTCCACGCCGATCAGCATCGGCCCAATGCCAAGGAACCCGACGTCGATCTCACCCGTGAGCATCCCCTCTCGTATCGCTGTGGGGCCGCCCAGCTGCACCCAGTTGATTTGTGTGTCCGGCAGCGCGGCCTCCAGAAGGCCCTCGCGTTTCATGATCTGTATGGGTGCGTAGGCGACGCCGAATTGTTCGGCAATGGTCAGCGTCGTTTTTTGGCTCGTCCCGCAGGCTGAGAATAACAGAAGAACCGCGAGCAGCAAGGGCCATAGAAGAGCCAGCCGTTTATTCATTCGTTCGAATCCTTCCCGTCGAAATTCCGGGGAATGACCAGGTTGTTGCCCTCTGTGTCCAATACGCGAAGGGTTTGGTACAGGCGCTTGAGCGCTGTGTCCATATCCCCGTCCCGAGTTGCAAGCACGCAGTGTCCAAACCGCGCCGTCGCGTTTTCCGCTGTGGGGATGCGGTCGCCCTCGCGGTAATTATACCCCGCTGCAAACACGCAGGGCAACTCCTCAAGCGTTTCCACCGGGGTGATCGAGGCGATTGTGCCCGGACGGCAGAACAAAAGCTGGGCAGAGACCCAGGCGTTTAGATCGGGACGCTTGATCGTTTGCATGGGTTTGGGCGATAAGGTTTCGCCTGCGGCAAGCCGGATCACCGCCTCCAGTATATCAAAGCCTGTCAGCAACGGAATGAACACATCCTCAAACGCGCCGCCGATTCTGGCAGCGGCTTCGTTGACGATCACGCCCCTGTCACCGATCAGAAACTGAATGTACACGGGTCCCTGGGTGATGCCCAGCGCCTGTGCCACCAGCGTAGCCATGGCTTCAATCTCCTCCGTGCGTTCCGCATGGATGCTGGGGTAGCGGTGCGCCGTGCATACCCCGATATGGGGGGGGTTGTTTAGCAGCTGCCGGTCCGTCAGCGTCAGGGTGAACAGGCGGCCATCCACTGCGAACGCCGACAGCGTTACCTCATCAGAGGGATAAAAGCTCTCGACCAACGCCGCCTCCTCGCAGGAAAAGGACAGCGTTTCCGCAAGTCGCGCAAACGCCTGCGAAGCGGTTTGCACTTTGAATATCCCGCGCTGCCCCTGCGAATCCAACGGCTTGAGCACCAGCGGCGGCCACAGGCCCGATAGCACAGCTTCGGTATCGCCCGGCTTTACCAAGGCGTGGGGCGCGTTGGGAATGCCGTATTGCCGAAACGCGAATTTCATCGCGCGTTTGTTGGTGGCTTTAAATGCCGTATCTACGTCGATCGGCGAGGGCAGGCCCAGTGCCTGCGCGACCTTCGCGGCCGTGTATACCGGCTGATCCGAACCCACGGTGAACACGCCTGCCACCTTGTACCTGCGCGCGATATCGATGCAGCCCTGCACGTCGAAGGTGCTCACCCGCTCGTGCGCGTCGCAGATGGCAGCTGCGGGCGGGTGTTGCAGATAATCGGCGAGGACCACCGTATGGCCGAGCAATTTCGCCTTTTTGGCGGCGCGCAACTGGCTTTGCGATCCTCCCAGCAGCAGCAGTTTACCCACGCTTCATCTCTCCGCTTCTCCATGAATTGCCCATGTCCCGATCCTGTGATACAATGTTGCTACACAGGAGGAAGCGTATGCATCACATGGATTGTCTGGGCGATATCTGCCCCCTGCCGCTGATGAAGCTCATCCAGTGCAGGGAAACGCTGGACAAGGGCGAAAACGTGCTACTGGTGACCGACCACAGCTGCACGTGCGAATCCATCCTATCATACTGCCAAAAGCAGAAAATTCATACGCAGATCGCGGAACCCATTCCGGGAGTCTGGGAGATTACGATGAGCATGAAGCCGGACGCCACTTAGCAAATCGTCGTCGGTACAATATTTTCGAAATAGCGTTTGACCGTCGCCATTTGAAAATTGCAGTTTTCCTTGCGTGCGTTGTAGATGATCGATAAATCATACCGCAGAGTAAGATCCCGGATCTCCACAATCTTGAGCTGCTTGTGGTAGATCTCTTTTTTTACGGCCATGTACGGTAAGAACGCAAGGCCGTTTTGCCCCACGACCATCGATTTGACGCCTTCGGTGTAATCCAGATTGTACGAAACGTTAAAGTCGCCCAGGGAGAACCCCAGGGATTTCAGCTGCTGCTCGATCATATTGTAGGATGAATAATTCTCGTCCAGCATGATCAGGGGATAGGCTTTCAGCTCTTCCAGCGTCAGGCTGTCCTTCACCTGATACTCCTTGGCCGCGACCAGAACGATCTGGTCGGAAATGATATTGCGGCAGTACAGGTTCGGCTCGTTGGCCTCTCCGACGATGAATCCGATATCCGCCTGGTTTCCCTGCACGTGGCGGATGACCTCATGGGACGACATCGAAGCGAGCGTAAACGTAAAGCCCGGGAAATGTTCCTTGGCCTTGACCAGCGTACAGGGAATGGCATAGTTGGCCGCGACGTGGGTTGCGATCACGCGGCAGGTTTCGTTGTTATTGCGGAGATTTTCAAGCTCTTCTAAAAACTGGTTATAGGTAAAAATCAGCTGCGTGGCATAGCGCTGCATTAAGTGGCCGGCGTCCGTCAGCTGAATGCCCCGGTTGCTGCGCTCAAACAACCGGCAACCCAGGACTTCCTCGATTTTCTGCATTTGCAGGCTCAGCGCAGGCTGTGAGATATGCGATATATCCGCAACCTTGGATATGCTTTTTTCCTTTGCGATTTTCAAGAACAGCTCCAAATGTTCCAATTGCATACCTGTTGCTCCTTCCGGCGGCGGTAAAACGATTGAAAGATGAACGTGATTCATTACATTATAACACTCCGGCAGGTATGCGGCAACGTTTGTGGTATCACGCCGGCGCTGTGCATACGGGAAACGGCATCAGCATTCGTTATAGAAGATTGTTATAATATTGTCAAATACAACACAAGGAACTTCAATGCTCCGCCGCAAAACACCCATGCTATAATATCTAGCAGTGATGTCGGCTGTTTTTACGCTGCCGGCCATATTGAGGAGGTGCCGGGATGGCGGAAACCGCGAACGCGCCGGTGCGGAGATCCATACCCCGAACAACGACGAGAAAGAAGAAAAAAAGCCAGCTGCCCATCGCAATGATCGTGTTATTGCTGATGATCGCGGCCGGTATTTTGCTGTCCGCATTCAAAGACTCCAGCACCGGGATGTTTTTGATGTTCGGCGGGGTGTTCGGTTTTATCCTGCAAAAATCCCGGTTCTGCTTTACCGCCAGCCTGCGCGATCCCTGCATCACGGGCAGCACGTCGCTGACCAAGGCGGTGCTGGTTGCCTTTGCGCTGACGACCATCGGCTTTACCGCTATCAAGTACAACGCTTTCGCCTCCGGGCAGGCCATCCCCGGCATGAGCTACGTACAGCCTATCAGCCTGGCAACGGTCGCTGGCGGCGTGATGTTTGGCGTCGGCATGGTGATTGCGGGGGGCTGTGCGTCCGGCACGCTGATGCGTGTGGGCGAGGGCTTCCACATGCAGGTGCTGGCGCTCGTGTTTTTTGTCATCGGCTCGCTTTGGGGCGCTAAAGATATGGGCTGGTGGAACCTGAACGTAATCGCCGATTCCCCCCGGGTGTTCCTGCCAGATGTGTTCGGCTGGCTGGGGGCGGTTGTCATCCAGCTGCTGATCATCGGCTGCCTGTACGTGGCGGCAGACCTGTGGGAACGAAAAAAACTGGGCATCAAAGACGAGGAATAGTATTATCCTCACGGTTAATGCTTCCGAATAATTAATTTCTAGGAGGATCCCGCAATGGCAGAATATGAATTGGATTGTATGGGCGAAGCTTGCCCCTTGCCCCTGATGAAGGCCGAGAAGAAAATCAAGGACCTGGCTTCCGGCGACGTGCTGATCGTGCACATTGACCACAGCTGCGCCATGAAGAACGTTCCCGAATGGGCGCGCTCGCAGGGCCACAACGTGGAAGTCGACGAAGTGGACGACGGCGAATGGGATGTTATCATCGAAAAGGCGTAAGATTCCGCGTCTGCCAGGGTTCACGGCGAATCCTACCGCAGAAAGAAAGGTAGTGTCACTTTGAAAAAAGTATGGGAGAACATCAGTAAAAATAGATACTACAAAATGGTGTTCAAAAATCCATTTACGTACATCACCGGAGCTGTGCTTCTCTCCATTACGCAGATCGCCTTGTTCGCATATTCGGGCAATCCCTGGGGCGTGTCGGGTACGCTAGCAAACTGGGGTGCCTGGATTTATGAACTGTTTGGCGGAAGCGTAGAGAAGTGGTATTACTTTTCGTCTTCCGGGGCCCAGGCTACGCTCAACGCCGGGATACTGAACCACAGTGGAACCATGCTCAACGTTGGCATCGTCGGCGGTGCGCTGTTGGCAACGCTGCTGGCTTCGCAGTTTAAATGGAAGAAGATCAAATCCGTCAAGCAGATCGTCGCGGCGGTGCTGGGCGGCCTGCTGATGGGCTACGGCGCACGTCTGGCAGGCGGCTGCAACATCGGCGCGCTGTTCTCCGGCATCGCGTCGCTGTCCCTGTCGGGCTGGGTGTTTGCGGTCTTCCTGCTGGCAGGCGCGTGGATCGGAAGCAAACTGCTGGCGAAATTCTTTATGTAGGCGTCATATCGTTTCCTTGCCAACCCACCCGGATCAGGAAAACCGTGATGCGGATGAAGACGCTCACGGTTTCTCCATGAAATGGGGAAGTCGTGGGCGGCGGCAAGAGCGCAAACGATGTGTGGTCAATAGATGAAAAGGACAAAGAGGAATGGAAAAGAAGATTGAGAATTACGACGTCGTCATCATCGGCGGCGGCGCGGCTGGCATGACCGCGGGCATCTATTGCGGTCGCGCAAGGCTGAAAACCCTGATTATCGAAAAAGCGCTAGTCGGCGGTTTGGCGACCTATACAAACGAGATCGAAAACTATCCGGGCTTTCCGGAAGGCAGCACCGGCCTGGGCCTGATGGAGCTGTTCCACAAGCAGGCGAAGAAGTTCGACGTGAAGTTCAAGCTGACAGACGTGCGCAGCGTGAAACTGGAAGGTGACGACAAGATCGTGGAAACCTTCCGCAACGAATATCACTGCAAAGTCGTGATCATTGCTTCCGGTGGTAAACCCCGCCTGACCGGTGCCAAAGGCGAGGACAAATACCTGTACGATAAGGGCATTTCTTTCTGCGCCACCTGCGACGCGGCGGCCAATACCGATAAAACGGTCATGGTTATCGGTAGCGGTGACGCGGCTATCGAGGAGGGCATGTTCCTCACCAAGTTCGCCAAAAAAGTCATCGTTTCCGTCCTTCACGACGAAGGCATCATGGACTGCAACGAAATCGCCAAGGGCGAGTGCATGCGCAACGAAAAGATGGAGCTCCTGTGGAACACAACCGTGGAGGAGTTCAAGGGCAGCGAGCGGCTGACGCACGTGGCGCTGAAGAACTCCAAAACCGGCGAAATCACGGACGTTCCCGTGGATACCTGCTTCATCTTCATTGGCTATGTGCCCAACACCGAAATGTTCAAGGGCATGATCGACATGACTCGCGGCGGCTATGTGATCACCAACGAGCGCATGGAAACCAGGATTCCCGGCGTGTTCTGCGCGGGCGACGTGCGCGACAAGTTCCTAAAGCAGGTCGCCACCGCCGTCGGCGATGGTGCGATCGCAGGGTACGCGGCTGAAAAATACATCGCCGAAAGCGAAACCTTCGAGCACCAGATCATGGGGCACGACCGCCGGATCGTTTACGTTTACAATGCGGCCAATGCCGACGACCGCAAAATGCTTGCGGAAATGGAAAAGTACGGCCAGTGCTGCTGCGACCTGATGCTTAAAAAGGTGGACGTCTACAAGTCCAACGGTATCGCACAGCGTCTAGGTGTGGATCAGGTTCCCTGCGTCGCCTACATCCGGGACAACAAGGTGATCGGATGCGTGTCTTGCGGCGAGATCAATGCCGAAAATATCGATAAGCTCGTGGAGCAATAAGACATCCGAAAGCATAAATATAAAAACGGAAAACGGAGAGGCGTTCATGCACTTCTCCGTTTTTTGCATCCCGTTGCACTTTTTGGCGGATGTGGCTAGAATGGGGGTGAATGGAAGAGAAGTCGTTTCCAGTACAACTGGCGGTCGCTGTTGGCCACAGAAAAAAGAACCCATATGAGCATTGAACAACTTACCCGCATGCGCGAGGGCAAAGGCTTTATCGCCGCGATGGACCAGAGCGGCGGCATTACGCACTGGGCGCTCAAGCTTTTCGGCGTCCAGAAGGACACCTACCATCCCGAAGAGGAAATGAATGCTAACGGCATCGCCGGCTGGTTTCCCGTTGATCAAAGCTACGGAAGCTGTGGCGAAAACGATGAAACACTCTTAATCAACTGTATTTATCAGACAATAGGGCACTAGCCCTCTTTTTCTATAACTCTGTACGCGCTTGCCAATGGCTATTCCTCTGAGAAATGTTTCGATAATCTTCTAATGCCTTTTGTAATATATGCCTATCATCGAAGCAGTGATATGGAAGTGAAACATTACTCCATCCTTGATGCAAGAAAAATTTCAAATAGTTATTGACATATGCCCATAATAGGATTATCATGAGTTATGGGCATAAGTCATTAACCGACTCGCAAACCTAATTGAAAAGGAGATTGATTTTCATGAAAATTGCAGTATCCGCAACAGGGAATTCAATGGACAGCCAGATGGATCAGCGGTTCGGACGGGCGGCAAGCTTCATTATAGTTCAAACAGAAACGATGGAATTTGAAGCACTGGATAACAACGCGTCGGCGTCAGCGGGCGGTGCCGGGATCTCGGCTGCTCAGATGATTGCAGACAAGGATGTCAAGGCGGTTATCACCGGAAATGTTGGACCCAACGCTATGAACGTGCTCAAAGCCGCAAGTATAGAAATATACAAAGGGCTCAACGCTACCGTAAAAGAGAATGTCGAACAATACAACAAAGGGACGCTTGAAAAAATCCAAACCACAGTACCGTCACACTTTGGCATGGGATTGAAATCATGAAGATAGCGGTACTCAGCGGGAAAGGCGGCACCGGGAAAACGACAGTGGCTGCAAGCCTTGCTGTTGCGCTGAGCAACAGCCAATATATTGATTGCGATGTTGAGGAACCCAACGGCGCGCTGTTTATTAGGCCTGAAATCAACGAAACAATTCCCGTCAATGTTCTGGTACCCAAAGTCGATGAAGCGAAATGCGATGGGTGCGGTGCCTGCGCAAAAGCTTGCCGTTTCAATGCCCTTGCAGTCGTTAAGAAGAAGGTGCTCCTATTTCCTGCGGTGTGTCATCACTGCGGCGCGTGTGCAATTGCATGTCCGCAAAAAGCGATCACAGAAGCGCAAAGAGAAATCGGTGTTGTGGAAGCCGATAAAGACGGACGTTTTTTACAGGGCAGGCTCAATATCGGAGAGCCAATCACAATACCGATCATACACAAACTGAAGCAATGTATGCGAAAGGACGCTATCAATATTCTTGATTGTTCTCCGGGTGCGTCCTGTACGGTCGTGCAGACTATTGACGGCTGCGATTATTGTATCTTGGTGACCGAACCGACACCTTTTGGTCTGCATGATCTGAAGATTGCTGTTGCGCTGGTAAGAAAAATGAGCATACCTTTCGGCGTTGTACTGAATAAAGCAATGGATGAGGATCAAAGCATTCAAACCTATTGTATGCAGGAGAAAATACCCGTGTTGATGGAGATACCGTTTTTACGTGAGATCGCTGAAAACTATTCAAAAGGTTTTCTGCCAGTGCAGATGGATGCGGAATGGGGCAATCAATTCATGCAGATGTTTTCCAGGATCAATGGAGGTGAAGCGCTGTGAAGCAGGTCGTATTCATCAGCGGCAAAGGCGGAACGGGGAAAAGTACGATCGTCGCTTCGCTGAGCCTTCTCGTAAAGAATAAGATCATGGCGGACTGCGATGTGGACGCGCCTAACCTGCATCTGCTGATCAAGGGCGAACGGTTGCAAAGCAATGATTACTGTGGCGCTGAGTGTGCAGTCATCGATGCGGCCAAGTGTGTTGCTTGCGGCATTTGCAGGGAGACATGCCGGTTTGATGCGATTTCAGACGATTTAAAGGTTATTCCAATGAAATGTGAGGGATGCGGGGCTTGTAAACTTGTTTGTCCGCAGGAAGCAATTTCACTGATGGATGTGAAAATCGGAAAAACCTATGTGGATTACACAGACCGCGGCATATTCTCCCATGCGCTTCTGGATATCGGCGCGGAAGGTTCCGGAAAACTGGTAACGGAGGTTAAGGAAAATCTATTCGCCTTTATCAACGGAGAAGAATGGGCGCTGATCGACGGCTCTCCGGGCATCGGATGTTCTGTTATTGCATCCATCACAGGTGCTGATGCGATTGTTGCGGTATGCGAGCCTACGAAATCCGGGCAAAGCGATTTGGAAAGAGTGCTCGGCGTAGCAAGACATTTCGGGATTCTAGCATTTGTATGTATCAATAAGTATGACTTAAATCTCGAAATCACCGAAGAGATCCAGGCGTTTTGCGAGAGAAATAAGTTCCCTCTGATCGGTAAATTGCCTTTCGAACCTGCCATTGTCAAAGCGCTGCAGATGCTGCAAACTCCAGTTGAAGCCGGTATTGAAAATATCGTTACAGAGATTGAGCATATATGGAAAAAACTGAAAACGCAGCTCGGAACGAAATAAAAAAAACAGTAGGAGGTAAACACATGTATATCGCGATTGCATCAGATGGAGACTATGTATCTCCACACTTTGGGAGATGCCAGACGTATACGCTTGTCGATATTGTCGATGGCGTAATGAAGTCCAAAAAGGAGGTCGAAAACCCTGGGCACGAGCCAGGTGCAATTCCCCGGTTTTTACACAGGTACGGTGCTAACCGCATTGTATGCGGGGGCATGGGTGCAAGAGCGATTGGGTTTTTTCAAGAACTCGGGATAGAAATACTGACTGGTGTGTCAGGAAAGATTGATGCTGTTATAGATGAACTGGTAAAAGGAACGCTTACCGGAAGTGAAAGTGCTTGTACACCGGGCGCAGGACGTGGGTATGGTATTGAAAAAACAGAGTGTGACCATGCCCATGAAGATATATAAAGGAGGTTGAACATGATGCCAAGAGGAGATGGAACAGGCCCTATGGGTCAAGGACCGGTCGGCGGAGGCAATGCAGGCAGGGGGGGTAGAAGCGGCCGAATGGGAGGCGGTATGGCTGCAGGCCCCGGAGGAGTTTGCATTTGTCTAAAATGCGGGGAGAAAGTATCGCATCAGGTGGGAGCGCCTTGCACCGCGATGTCTAGTCCAAAATGCGGAGCAAAGATGGTCAGAGGTTAGTAACTGCAAAACGGTAAGTGTTGCGCAAAACCAGCACGATCTGTCCAAAACAAACGTAGGGCGGGAGCATATTCCGCTCAAAAAAACAAAGGAGGAAACGATTATGCCAAGAGGAGACGGAACAGGACCTTTGGGAATGGGTCCGATGACGGGACGAGCCAGAGGCTACTGTGCGGGATTTGCAGCGCCCGGATATACTGCAAACTTCGGGTTTGGTATGGGACGCGGACGTGGCTTCAGAAGAATTTACTGTGCAACAGGTATACCGGGTTGGGCACGCTATGGTGTTAATCCAAATGGATTTGCAGCAAATGCCTTTTCGGGTGCGCTGCCTGGCGTGGACGAAAAGGAAGCGTTGCAAAAGCAAGCTGCTTTTTTGGAAAGTCAATTAGCACAGATTCACGAACGATTGAAAGGCTTTGAAGAAGCCGAGTAATGTGCGAAAGCAAAAGAAAAGGAGACAGGCCCCCCTATCTCCTTTTCGCATATAGGGAAAGATGCCAATAACGCCGTGGTCTTTCGTAACACATTCAATATACTCTGAGAATGGAAATTGAAGGGGACACAATTATGCTGGTATTTGGGCCTGTGCCATCTCGGCGGTTGGGGCAAAGTTTGGGCATCAATCATATCCCGCCCAAAGCATGCCCTTATTCGTGTGTGTATTGTCAAATCGGCCGGACAAACCATATGAGCATAAAAAGATGCGAATTTTATATGCCTGAAGAAATATTCGCTCAAACCAAGCAGAAGCTGTCCGATATAGATGGGAAACGTGTGGATTATCTGACCTTTGTTCCGGATGGCGAACCGACTTTGGATATCCATTTAGGGCAGCATATTGATATTTTAAAGCCGTTTGGGATAAAAATCGCGGTCATCACAAACGCATCGCTGTTATGGATGGATGACGTGAAAGAGGATTTGCTGAAAGCCGACTGGGTATCTGTGAAAATTGACGCGGTCAATCAGGATATCTGGCAAAAGATCGACAGACCGCATGGCTCCCTTAAATTGGATGTGATTTTACAGGGTATGATGGATTTTGCACGAGAATATAAAGGAACGCTTGTTACAGAAACGATGCTGGTTCATGGGTTTAATGACCATAAGACACATATCAGTGAAATCGCGGAATGTATCAGTCGCATTCAGCCCGAAAAAGCCTATTTTCTGGTTCCAACAAGACCGCCAGCAGAAGCAAACGTTTATAAACCAACGGAAGAGTCGTTGCGAAATGCATACGATATTTTTCGCCAAAACGGGTTAACGGTGGAATGTATAGCAGGGGATGAAGGCGACAATTTCTATTTTTCAGATGATTTTGCTAATGATTTATTGAGCATTACAGCTGTTCATCCGGTGAAAGAAGATGTTGTGTTTGATTTACTGAGAAGGCGGGGTTTGGACGGATCGGTTATCGATCAGCTTGTCAGCAAACAGATGATCAGTTCGTACGAATATGAAGGAAAGCGGTTTTATAAAAGAAACCTGTAAATAATGATAAGGCTGGGATCGGTATGGAGATATTTCTTGAGTGCTTACCTTGCATACTGCGGCAGGCATTCCAAGCATCACGGATGTCAACGGATAATGCTGTACTGCAAACGATTATTATGGATGAAGCAATAGGCTTCTTAAGCCAATACAAATCCTTTAGGAATTCGCCTGAGGTCGCCAGAGAAATGCATCGGATTGTAAAAGAGCAGACAGGGAATGTTGATCCTTATTGTCAGATCAAGCGAAAAGATTTGCAGATGGCGCTTAGCCTCTGTTAAAAGCAGTGACTATTTACAAAAAGAAAAGCAGCCCGTTTTTATTGAGTGTTGAAGGCCGGCGCATTTGGAAATGCACTTGATTCCGCCATATGTTTCGGTTACGATATAGAAGGAAGTATGGATGAGAAACTGGATAAGTCTCTTGCTATTTGCGACGCGGATACTTTGTAACAGTGATTTAAAACGACCATAAGCTTTTTGAATGTGGTACAGCCAAAAAGCAGCGTATGCTTTGCTCAAAATGAGTGATAAGTGAGGTTTCATATGGCAAGACCAACGAAGTGGCGGCAGATTGAGCATATTCCAACCGTTGAGAACTTTATACCATCGAATCAGCAGAGTACCCAATTTGATGAAAACATATTGAAGCTGGAGGAGCTGGAAGCCATCCGCCTAAAGGATCTGGAAGGCTTGGAGCAGGAAGAGTGTGCGGAAAAAATGCAGGTGTCCCGGCCAACTTTCCAGCGGATACTGCTTTTAGCACGAGAGAAGGTAGCGGATAGTCTGATTCATGGAAAGGCGATTCGTATTGAGGGCGGAAATTTTACGCGCAATATATGTCCGGCCCGATGTCTTGACTGCGGTCATGAATGGACGGAGAGTTTTGAGAACATGGAACAGATCGGAGCCGGAGACTATACATGCCCAAAGTGTGGTTCAAAGAATATCGTTTGCGGCCGTGGTAAAAGAGGCGAATTTTGTAAGGGCTATTGCCGCCGCCACGGAAGATATTGATCATTAAGTATACTGAATTATAATTGACATATGCACATTGGAATGATACCATAGTTATGGTCTTATGTTCATAATGCGCAGAAAAGTGTTGATGTATGTTTGAGGGGTTCGAAAATACCAGACAAATCAATAAATAAAGAAAATTATACTGCTGAGTGTTGGTATTCTATCTATAGTGGCCATAACAGAATCAAGATGCAGCCTGATGCCAGGCAATTGTCTGATGATCGCTGCTTGGCTATCAAAGGAAGCGCCTTACAGATTGAAAAATGCCTTCCATACGCATTCTGGCGGCATGGAGGATGAAGCCCTTCTTGAAGAAGTTTGTCGTACGCAAATTTCTTGTATTTTGGATAATGAGTTGTTGATTAAGGAGAAACCTTCGTGATACATACGTTTTCTATGAACCATCTGAATTTTGTGGTCGACGAAAACAGCGGGAGCATTCATGTTGTGGACGATGTCGGGTTTGACATTATCCGAGATAAACAGGAGCTGCCTTGTGTAGACGACGTCGTAAAGTCATTATGTAATCAATACAAAAAAGCGGATATTCTTGATGCCTTCACGGAAATAGAGCTGTTGATCAAAGAGGGTTCACTGTTCACGCCTGAAAGCAAGCTCAAAGCCGCCGCGGCATTGAAACCTGAACATTCTGGAATCAAGGCTCTTTGCCTGCATGTTTCGCATGACTGCAATTTACGGTGCGAATATTGCTTTGCGAGCAAGGGGGATTATCAGACCGGTCGAAAATTGATGCCAGAAGACGTTGCGCTGAAAGCCACGGATTATCTTGTTGAGCAATCCGGACACAGACATACTATTGAGATAGATTTCTTTGGTGGAGAGCCGCTGCTTAATTTTGAAACTGTAAAAGCTGTCGTTGCGTATGGCAGGGAATTGGAACATCATACAGGCAAGCGTTTCTACTTTACGATAACGACAAACGCAAGAAGGCTTGTAGCAAGTGCTGGGCAAAACTTTTTTGTTCGGGTGGTTGCCACGCCAATGCTTGGTTTACAAATGGAGATCTGACAATGCCCAATGAAATGTCTTGTGTCCTGCAAAAGAAACGAATTGAATGCGCCATCATGATTCAGTACTTGCTTAAAGCTGAATGTAATGTAACAAATGCAATACAGAAGTAGAGGACGAAACTATATGGGATGCTTTGACTTTTCCGATATTGTGCTTGACCATTTTATGAATCCAAGAAATATTGGCGGCATGGATGATGCAAACGGTTTTGGAGCCATTGGTGAACCCAGTTGTGGGGATGCATTAATGATATATATCCAGGTAAACGATAATGTGATTACAGATATCAGCTTTTTAGTCCATGGCTGTGTTGCGGCGATCGCAACAAGTAGTATGACAACAGTACTTGCCAAAGGGAAAACCTTAGATGAAGCATATCAAATTACAGAAGAAAATATTACTGATGCTATGGGAGGATTACCCGATCATAAGCTTCATTGTTCTTTGCTTGGCCCTAAAGCGCTGAAGAAAGCGATTGACAACTACAGGCAAAATGAGAAACATATCGGTTGGGGGTGTAACAGTGTCTGAGAAATGTACTGAGCATGGTAGTGAATCCAATAAAAAATGTCCGGAATGTTTGCTGAAAAACAAACACGAGCCTAATTCGATTAAGAACGTCATCGGTGTCGTAAGCGGTAAAGGTGGTGTTGGCAAATCGCTCATCACGTCTATGACGGCGGTGATGCTGCGCCGAAAAGGATATCGTGTCGGTGTCTTGGATGCAGATATTACGGGACCTTCCATACCGAAAATCTTTGGTGCAGAAGATCTTAAGCCGGATAATATGGAAATGGGGCTTTTCCCTATCCGCACGAAAAGTTATATTAAACTAATGTCTATAAACCTGCTACTAAATAGAAAAGACGACCCTGTAATCTGGCGGGGCCCTCTAATTGCGAAAACGGTCATACACTTTTGGACGGATGTAGTCTGGGGGAATCTAGATTATTTGCTGATCGATATGCCGCCGGGTACTGGTGATGTCCCTCTTACCATATTTCAATCAATTCCCCTCAACGGTATTATCATTGTCACTTCTCCTCAGGATCTTGTCTCGCTGATCGTCAGGAAAGCATATAGAATGGCAAAGGTCATGAATGTCCCGGTACTGGGATTCGTTGAAAACATGAGCTATGCAGTTTGTCCAAAGTGTGGTGATCATATTGATATCTTTGGAAAAAGTAAAGCAACAAGGGTTGCCCGAGAAATGGGTATCCCCTTACTTGGTAAAGTGCCGGTTGACCCGGAACTTGCTGCTTTATGTGACAAGGGTGAGATTGAGATGATGCGAAAAAACTATCTTTGCGTTGTTGGGGAATTATTGGGCAACCTATGTGCCGGGGGGGAAGATCATGAGTGAGCTGATGCTTAAAATTGAGACTGCAATAGCCATAAGGTATGCCGAAACGGATCAAATGGGAATTGCCCATCACTCCAATTATCCGGTGTGGTTCGAAATCGGCAGAACGGATTTCTTCAGACAGATAGGGTTTCCTTATTCCGAAATTGAATGCAATGGAATTCTTTTGCCGCTTACAGATATGAGTTGCAAATTCATAAAGCCGGCCAGGTTTGAGGATCCCATCGTAATTCAGACGTATATCAATCGCTTTATGCATGTCAGGGTGGGATTTCATTATGATGTGTATCATAAAGAATCCGGAACCATGATCGCTACCGGTGAAACCAACCACGGGTGGACAGACCGTCAGTTTCATCCGATTGGCATTAAAACTCGCTTCCCTGCGCTGTATGAAGCGTTGCGGTTCAGCGTAAAAAATGAGTATTGACATTGCAATGCAATATGCATTCCGACCTTTATTATAGACCATCATACTTACATTGAAAGGGACAACATGAGAAAGATAGGAATTATCATATGCGCACGGTACCAAAGCTGCGGCGGTGGGAAATGCTTGAGAGCGTTAAGGGAAAGGGCGGGCGGATTCTCGATATATTCTCCTGAAGAAGAAGTCGAGTTGGTTGGATACTCCTATTGCGGCGGTTGTCCGGGTGGGAATATTGAATACGTTCCGGAAGAAATGATCAAAAACGGAGCGGAAGCCATTCATCTTGCAACCGGATTCGTGGTGGGGTACCCACCTTGTCCCTATATCAATGCATTCAAATCTTTGATCGAATCAAAACACCATATTAAAGTTGTTGTGGGAACACATCCGATCCCTATGAAGTATTTCGTTGCGCACAAAAATCTGCCTTTCTGGGATGAAACCAAAATGGATAGCGTTGCACCTGAACTCTTTCGCGACCCCGAGCCGGTCATGAAAGCCTACGATTAGTGAAAGGAAAACACAATGACAAAAAAAGCATCAAATTTCAGGTCTTGCCTCCAGCCAACCACAAAGATTCTCGTTTCCTGCAGGGGGCTGAACGGAGAAAACAATGCGCTTGCGGTCGGCTACTGCTGCAATTGCAGCTATGATCCGCCAATGGTGATGGTGGGGATTGTCCCTTCGCGTTATTCATATAAGCTGATCAAGGAATCAGGATGCTTCGTTGCCAACCTTGTTGGTAAAGACAACAAAGAGCTGTTTGACTATCTTGGATCCCATAGCGGCAGAGATGGGGATAAGCTCAAAGCAATCGGAGCCAAATTGGGGGAAGCAAGAAAAATCAATGCGCCCATACTCGATGATTGTCCTGTCAATATTGAATGTACGATCGTTGATTCCCTCATCACCGGCTCGCACCATATGTTTGTTGGCAAGGTAGAATATGTCCACGCTACTGAAGCCTTGGTAAAAGAAAATGGCGACTTGGATTTTGTCACAATGGATTTTCTATAAGTCTGAAGTTCCGATTGGACTGTGACAACAGGTCGAATGATAGCACCTGTTACTAAATATTTGCCCCCGAGTTCATGGCAGTCAGCCAAAGGGAGGGGACATCTCGTTGCCTAAGCTGCTAGAATGAGAGCGCAATGGTCTGACATACAGCTCCAAGGGCTGTTACGCCCGTAGAAAAGTCAGTCAGCAATCCCCTCATTCGCAGCGTTCGATTTGTGCAGGTAGAGCCGTCGGGGAACCGATACGTTCGCGTCAGCAAACAGATAGGAATCGGCAATGGGAGAAGATGGATTTGTCCATTGCAAATCTGTTGACAGGAGCGAGTCTTCATGAACGCGATAGGCATCGACGTTTCCAAAGGAAAGAGCATGGTTTCCATACTCCGTCCGCTGGGAGTCACCGTGGCGCAACCCTTCGAGGTTGCGCCACGCAGTTCTTGCGCTAAACAAGCTGACAGACTATATCGGCGGCTTGGACGATGAGAGCAAGGTCATCATGGAGCATACAGGCCGTTATTACGAACCAATCGCCAACGTCATCCATGAACGGGGTCTGTTCGTCAGCGTGGTTAATCCGTTGCTGATTCGGGAATATGGCGGCAATTCTTTGCGCCGGGTCAAGACGGACAAGGCCGATGCCCGGAAGATCGCCAAATACGGGCTTAACAATTGGGCTGAACTGCGCGAATATACTCCCATGAATACGATTCGCTACGAACTCAAGACCCTGAACCGACAGCTCCAGTTGGCTTCCAAGAATAAAACTGCCTTTGCCAACAATTTAATCGCCCTGCTGGATCAATCGTTTCCTGGCGTTCGAGGCTGGTTTGGCAGTCCCGTGCACAAGGACGGCAGCCAGAAGTGGGTAGACTTCGCCATGACCTTTTGGCACATGGACTGCGTGCGCTGTACCAGTCAAGCCGCCTTCGCGGAGCTATACCGAAATAGTGTAAACGCAAGGGCTACAACTTCGACACAGTCAAAGCCGAGCAGATTCACCGGGAAACGAAAAACATGACCGCGCTGGTTCCCAAGTCTGACACCACAAAGCTGCTGGTTCAGGAAAACGCAACACAATTGACAAGCATTTCCCGCATGGCAGAAGTCATTCGTGCCGAGATGAACCATCTGGCTGCCCAACTGCCGGAGTATCCGGTGGTGATGAGCATGTACGGCGTTGGGGAATCGTTGGGGCCTCAGCTCATGGCAGAGATTGGGGAGACATCCAGCGCTTTGCGGGGAAACAATCTCTGGTCGCCTTTGCCGGCGTAGACCCTATGCCCAATCAGTCGGGCGCGAAAGATATCCGCAGCAACCGTTCGTCCAAGCGTGGTTCACCTTACCTGCGCAAGACATTGTTCGTCATTATGACCGTCCTGTTGCAGAAAGCTCCCGCGGACGTTCCTGTCTACCAATTTCTTCACCGCAAATGCGCGGAGGGAAAACCCTAATATGTTTTCATGACTGCCGGAGCCAACATGTTTCTTCGCATCTACTATAGCAGGGTTCGTGACTATCTCGCTTCGCTGGACACAGCTTGCACTCCCTCATCGGTCGATCCGGAGTGATTGACAGAGGTTGCCTTGCAACCTCTTGGCTGCTTTGAAGTACTGACAGCATGCCCTGTCAAGGACGCCGCAGGCGCGGCGTTAGCCGTCTATCCTGACTGGACATGACGGCTGTGCTACTCATTCCTTATGGTCAGCGATTCTGCGGTGGCCTGTTTTCAGTTCAATTCTCCTCGTCCCCTTTTTCCTGCCGTCAAGCTATTTTGGGGCTTGACTTTTTATTTGCAGGCTTCTCTTAACAATCCTTGACTTGGCACTCATTAACATAGCAATATGTAATAGCGTTTTGCGTGGCTTGGTGTAAAGGAAAATACAACGCCAAAAATGGCACATTTACAGGCGTTGTGGTGCCTGATAAACTACTACCATACAGCTATAACTCGTGGTGTCCGCCGGACATCAAGGAACACCTGAGCGAGATGTGCGACAACTATACCAACAAGGGGCGCAAGCATATCCGGCCACAGTACCGCGATACGCTGATCGCCCTGGACGAACATCCGCCTCCTGCACGATGTAGGACACGGAAAAAGGCGGCGGCCAGTGCCGGAACGTAGGCAACAAAGGAGGTATCAGAATGGCTGACAGCAGCGGGAAAGGAAAACAAGACGAGACTTCCCGGTTCATGAAGCGCATGATCGTGCTGAGCGCGCGCACGCTGATCTGCATCCTGATCGCCGCGTACGTGGGCTACTGGTTTGGCAAGGACATGGATACCTGGCTGATGGTCGGGTGCGGCGCGTTCAGCCTGGAACTTGGGTACAACGCATGGATCAAACTGAAGGAACGCAAACAAACGTCCGGCGGGAAAACGGCGGACGAAACCAAGCTTACCAAAAAGGTGAACGGATGAAAGGAAGGAACCCTATGAAAAAGGTAATGGTGATCCTGTTTCTCATGCTGCTGATGACGCTGTGCATCGGTAGTTTTGCTATGGCGGCGGATATTGTTGATTGGGACGCGCTGATCGCAAGCGGCGATGCCGCGGCAACCGAAAGCATGGTGACGGACCTTGCATTGGCGGCGGAGGATGGCGGTGTTACTGTGCTGCCAGATTGGGGCAAGGTATTCTCGGATATCATGACGGGCGCGGCGACCGCACTGGTACTATTCCTCTGTACGACGATTGTATATGTGATCCTGAGAATTGTGATTCCCCTGCTCCCCGTGCTGGTCCAGTGGCTGAAAGATAAGAATATCCTGTGGATGGCTAAGATACTGGTCACCGCTGCCGAAAGCGCGCTGGGACGGTTTGTTGGGAGCCAAAAGTTTGAACAGGTCGTGGCATGGTTTGAGAAGCGCCATATCACGGTCACTGACGAAGTGAAACAGATGATCTACAATGCCTGGTGGCAGCTGAACAACCAGATGATTAACATGGGTTTGAAAGAGGACCCGGCAAGGGAAACGGGCGGAAGTACAAGCGATCCGTTTGAAGGTAGTGATGCGCCGATATCGATTGAAGAAACCTAATCAATCGCAGCGAATAATAGATACACCCGGTAAGTTGTTTGACTGTCTGGTGTATCTAGATTTATTCATAAAAACGTCGAATTTCTTGATGGCTTAAAGGATGGTGCGCCTCAAGGAAATCACATATGATTTTATCAAATGTCACAGCAACAATCCTTGCATCTATTAGCTTATATTGATCTGGTCTATTCCTTTGGAATTCCATAAGTATTTCTTCATTTCTATTAAGAATCCCAAGAAAATCCATGTCATAGAAATCGTTCTTGTTTATCAACTCATTTTTCTTAAGCCATAGATCAATTATTTGCATTATATATTCAATTTGAATTTCAGAATAATTCTTATTGCGTAAATCATGTCCCAAGTATCATTCTACCGTCAATAAACCCTTCAGTTTTACATAATCCATCATGTGTAAACTCACGCGAAAAACTGAGTATAAAATAGGGTGAATATAGGAAGGAAAAATTTACCGTGGTGATTAACACTACCCACCATTATGTCAAACTCGCGGGCATGCGCAGGAATAACGCCCCCGGTGATCCGGGAGCGTCGCAAGGGTTTGAGAATGTTTGTGCGCCGTATAGGCTGGGATCATTCCATACTTGCTATAAACTCATCAATGGTCATTTCTACCGCAGGCGTTGGCGTTGCTTCCAGGTCCATTGCCTTTTGAGCACCCGCGTTGATCTTCGGCAGGCCGGTATCCGCCGGACCGGACAGGAAGTAATCAGCACGGCTCATGACGTCTGCATAGCTTTTCTCGCCCTCGAAAGAATCTATAACGTCCTGTTCTTCCGGGGCCATATCAGCATACGCCTTTTTCCCATAGCACGGCGGCAGCCAGTTTTTATCCTTCGCTGCGTACAGGTTGAACTTATGCAGCACATCGAGATCCGTAAATTCTACATGGCAAGTCCCCTTTTTGTAAAACGTGACCATGAAGTATTTCAAATGGATTTTCTTGGTTTGCTGGTCACGTTCTGCACGTTCCAGGGCGCCGGACACAAAATCATACTGGGTCATTCTGCCGCTGAGATAATCAAAAACCTTTTCAATATCGCGGAGCTTATCAATCGTTCCGTAGCGCGGCTGGAATCTGCCATCATAATCCGAAAAAGCATTGTAGCAAGGTATAATCACGCGCTTATTAACAGCAAAGGCATCGTTGGTTTTCCAGCCGTTGAAGTAATGCCTATTCTTTGACATTTCATCCCAATGGTATTTGACTGTCCAATCGTCAAACAGATCAATGATCGTTTTGTGGATGCCCTCAATGACCTTCTTTTCGATGTTAATGCGGATCGTCATGATATTGAAGAACGTAAAATCATAATCGCGCAGATCGTTGACCTTGCCCATGAGTTCCGTTTGCAGATTGCTGGTCAGTTTGCGCGTGAACTTCGGATTTTGAAACAATGCGGACCAATACTTTTTACGCACGCTGCGTATAAATTCGTTTTCCGTGGCATCGCCATAGGAATGATCGTCAACTTTCAGTTTGAGCATATCGCTTGGGTAACTGTCTTTATCAATGGCATTTTTCAAGTACGGCAGCAATGCCCTATATTCGCGGATCAGCTTGCATCCGGCTGCTGCTTCAAAGTTGAACCGGTCTATGATGGCATCTATAAAGTCTTCTTTGATTACGTCCGTATCCTCTGCCTGGGGCTGCTGCTGGCGCTGGCTTCGATCCGCACGCAGGCCGTCCAGGATGCTGCTGTCGCTTTCATCGTCGCGCGGGATTGACACCTTGACGATGGCAACCTCTACGCCTGTTTTACGCTCTGCATCCGCAAACGCGCCGTCATGGAAGGTAATCTCCGCGCCGTACTCAGTGAGCTTGTTTACAAGCGATTTACGGGCGTATGTGTGCGGGTTTTTGATCGTCTGGGCGTTAAGTATACAGGCTATATAGCCGCCTTTCTGCTGGATGCTAAGCGCTTTCAAAAGATGCTCAGCGCCGCGGTCAAACGGCGGATTCATGATAATGGCATCATACACTTTGTAGGTGCTGAAGGTTAGAAAATCGTCATGAATAACGCGATACTCTTTACCGGTCAAGATATGGCGTAGGTTCTTGTCAATCTCGATGCAGTCAAGGTCCACTTGGTTTCGCCTGTAATCATAACCCTTTTTTAGTTCGATCATGTTCATGATTGCAGCAGCAAGATCACCCTTCCTTGCGCTGGGTTCCAGCACAGCGCCAACCCTAGACCAGTTTGGACCGTCGAGAAGTAACGCGGCCAGTGCGGCAGGTGTGGGATAAAATGATTTTTGGGCGTTTCCCAATTCAGGCAGAGTATTGATCTGTGTGGTGGTGGTCATGGTGTTAGCCTCCTGGTTTATATTTGCGGTGTATTGGCTTTCCGCGACGCGCCACAAGGCGCGTTTCAACCCATAGCCAATGGGTACTCATCAGGCGGGTTATTTGCTGGCAGCAGTCTCGAATATCGCGGCGAAGGTTTGAATATCACTATTGCCTTCGACGTTGACGAAATACCGATACCCGTTATGACAGGTGATTACGGCAAATTCGTTGTCCGGCGTTACTCCGTGCGGTGTTTGATAAACGTTGTCGTCCTTGAGCTGGCGAACCTCATCAAGTGAGTACGTTCTGAACTCGCAGCGCATAGCCTTACATTGCAGCAGTGTATTGATCGCGTTAAGCATTTCTGGATCTGAGTGTTTCATGGGTTCCCCTTTCTGCCCGCCATTGGCCGGACGGGCGCGGCGATTTGAAATGATTACCGGGCGTTTATGCAGTGATAGCCTGTTGCTCGTTCTCTACGATCCGAGCGCTGCCGTAGGCGTTGCGTATCTTGTCCAGGGACCAATGGCCGCGGCCAAAGCTGAAATCCTGTGCGGTGTGCCAGTTCCAGGCCAGTTTCTTGGGTGACCAGCGGCAGCCCAGGGCCTTCAGCATTTCAGCGTATGGCCGGGTATTCCCGGTGATCCATAGCCAGCGGCCGCACAGTTCCAGGGTAACGCCCTGCATTTGCAGTACAGCGATAATCACGGCGCGGAACTCTTCCGGTGTTTCGGCTGTGCTCTGCGACGCCGTGTATACCTGCCCGGCGGTTTCTTCGTGTGTGCTTTCGTGCCTGTCTTTCAGACGGGGCCAAGCGTCGTCATACTGCGCATTGATCTGCTGCATGATCGGCTCTGTGGCCGCGTCGCCCGTTACGTCCGGGTGATATTGCAGGGCAAGGCGTTTGTACTCGGCTTTGAGTTCTTCGGCGGTTCGGCAGTGGGCAAAATAGCTTTTCATGGTGTTGGCCTCCTGGTGAAATTTATTGGCGGCGCGCTTGGCTTTCCGCGACCTCCCCCGCTTATGCGGGATCATCGGTTTCGGCCCGTTGCCGTCGAGCACTCATCAGGCGAAATGGTTTCAAGCCGTATACAAGCGTTACGCGCACAGCTTGCGTAATTCAAGAGACAGATCCTGCGCGGCCATGTATGCCTTGCGTGTTAGCTTTTTGTTCCAGGACTTCAACACGGGCGACCAATAGAACCCGGCAGCCTTCACGGCAGCGCGTACGCTATCGCTGGGCCTTTTCTTGAAAATAACGCGGGTCCGGTCATAGTCACCGTCAAACGTAATTTTCCAGCCGTTGCCTTTGATCTCCATGCCAATAAACTCAAACTTGCGATCATCCGGGCGAACAGTCACGGGCGCCTTACGTTTTGTTTTTGCAGCCTGCTTCTGGTCCTCTAGCTCGGCAGCTTCCAAGCGTTCCGGCGAAACTGCGAACTCATCAAACACGGCTTGGACTTCGGCAGGCATAGCCGGGGCAGCGGTCGCAGGTTCAGGATCCGGCGCGCTGGCTGCTGCAGCCCTCTGGGCATTGCGCTCGTCACGTTCCTGTTGCGCAGCTGCTAGAGCAGCGGCATAGCTAGGGTGATCGCATTCAAGCGCGATCTTGACCTTGACAGGCTTGCTATCGCTGCACATGTCAACGAAGGCTGTTACCCTGCCATTGGGGTTAATGGCATACTCTACTGGGAACTCGCG